>TARA_B110000091_G_scaffold19026_1_pt1 | contig 33329 bp, 30 predicted proteins | sample TARA_B110000091 | Tara Oceans TARA_B110000091 (sample SAMEA4397278) | marine metagenome | biome: Polar Biome; feature: [DCM] deep chlorophyll maximum layer (ENVO:01000326); material: water (ENVO:00002006), including particulate matter (ENVO:01000060) such as... | depth 35 m
AACTCAGTCGCGGTGCCATCGAAACTGTCTAAAATCTCAACCGTCTAGCGTTTTAATTACCTAGCACCAGAGCCTGTTTATGAACATTCAAGGAATCCACCATGCCGCCTTACGTTTTTTTAAAAGCATGGATTGATATAAGTACCGCAAGCTACAAAGTTTTTTCTGCTTAGAACCACAAGCCCCCTTTATTGAATAACGATTCGATGGAATCTCAACAGTGAGTATTCAGGCCCTGTCGTATATTACTGACTAAGCAACAGGTCAATCAGGCCGACTCAAGACCGGTGAATACTCTTTATACCAAGGTTGAGATTATGGAAATTGCAGTATTAGGTGGTGGACACGGTGGTTATGCAGCCGCAGCAGACCTTTCTAAGAAAGGTCATCAAGTCCGTTTTTGGCGACGTGATGCCGCCGGCTTCCAGCCTATCATTGACGCAGGCGCGATCACGGTTCACGACTACAAAGGTGAACGTGAAGTCGCCATTCACAATCCCACCAAGTCTTTGGCCGACGCAGTCGACGGCGCCGAACTGATCGTTATTCCCCTGCCCTCCCTGTCGCACGTTGCGCTTGCAAAAGACTTAGCCCTCCATCTGCGTGATGGCCAAGTAGTCTACTTGCCACCTGGAACCTTTGGCTCCTACATATTTGCACGCGCGCTGCGAGATGCAGGCAACAAGGCCGATGTCAGCTTTGCCGAAACCGGCACCTTGCCTTACCTTGCCAGAAAACATGGTTCCCGCCGTGTGGTTATCAGCGGATACGCCACGCGTTTGCCAACGGGCGTTCTGCCCTCAAAAAATACCGACTATGCTTTTGAAGTTTTACTGAAAGCCTACCCCGTTGAACGCTGTGAAGATGCACTCAGTGGCGCACTGATGAACGCCGGTCCGATTATTCATCCGCCGCTCATTTTGATGAATGCGGGCCCACTCGAACACTTTGACACCTGGGACATTCACAACGAAGGAACCCAGCCGGCCATCCGTCGCACGACTGACGCCTTGGATGAGGAGCGCATGGCTTTGCGCGAAGCGTTAACTTATGGCGCGCCGCATTTCCCCTTAAAAGATCACTACAACGGAGCCGGTGAAGGCGATGAGTGGATGTATGGCCGCGCCGCACACGAAAAACTCACCGACAGTGGCGACTGGCGTGAAGATATCGATTTAAAGACCCACCGTTACATGCTGGAAGACACCCGTTTGGGTCTGTCATTTTTGGTCTCCGTGGGCCGCTGGGCTGGCGTAGCGATGCCCATCGCTGAAGGTTTACTGAGCATCGCATCCCCTGTCTCCGAGCGTACACTCTATGAAGAAGGTCGGACACTGGAAAGTTTAGGACTGGCCCATTTGAGTCGTGCAGAAATGACCCAGCTCTTGACTGAGGGGCCAAGCTAAATGAGCACTCCCTCAGCACGCATTGGGGTCGTTGGCGCCGGCCGTATGGGCCGGGGCATTGCCCTGAGCTACATTTTCGCCGGCAAGCGGTTATTGTTAGTCGACCTCAAGCAACGCAGCAGTGATGAACGCGCCGCACTGATCAAGTCAGCCCAAGCCGAGCTGACTCAAGATCTCAATTTCCTTGCGAAGATGGGCCTGCTCGATCAGGTCCGAATTGAGGACGTTGTGTCGCGAGTCAGCTTCAGCCATCGCGACGATCCCGCACGGCCACTACAACACTGTGAGATTGTGTTTGAAGGGGTGCCAGAGGTCATGGACGCAAAACGAGATGCCTTCGCCTACATCAGCGCGGAAGTCTCGGATACCGCCATTATTGCGTCAACCACATCCACCTTTATCGTCACAGATCTAGCCAAACTGGTGACCGAGCCGTCGCGTTTTTTAAACGCCCACTGGCTCAATCCCGCCCACCTGATGCCGCTGGTGGAAATCAGTAAAGGTGAACAGAGCAGCCAAGAAAATATTGATCGAATGATTGCCTCGCTCGAGTCCATCGGCAAGGTGACGGTCGTATGCGCCGCCTCAGCGGGTTACATCGTGCCGAGAATTCAAGCCTTGGCCATGAATGAAGCCGCGCGTTTAGTTGAAGAAGGTGTCGCCTCGGCGGAAGATGTCGACAAAGCCGTTAACGTCGGTTTTGGTTTGCGTTTTGCCGTGCTGGGCTTACTTGAATTCATCGATTGGGGCGGCGGCGACATTTTGCACTACGCTTCAGCCTACCTCAGTGCCAATGTAGGCGAGCGCTATGAAGCGCCAAAAATCATTGGGGATAATATGGCTCAGGGTAAAAATGGTATCCGCGATGGTCAGGGCTTTTTCGACTACCGGGACATGGACGCCGAGGCTTACCGTGCTAAGAGAATGAGCGATTTCGTCTCGCTGCTTAAATACCGTGAGCTTCTACCCCAATATCAGGATACGGACGATTAATAATTAAGTATTAAATTTCACATACCAATGTACCTAGCTATACTGTGACCAACATCCAAGAAAGGCAGGTCAAATGCTCAAAAAGCTATGACAAGGATTTCTATTTGCGCTACTAGGGGTATTCCTTAGCAGCGCCAATGCAAAGGAAACACTGGTATTTGCCATGCCGGAGGGGTAGAGCGACGACCTCGCTCTGTATGAGGCCTACCGGAATATCACTGAAGCGCTGTTTCGCGGCAGCCGTTTTGAACTGGACCTCATTACCCTTCCCTTGGGAGGTCGCTACCAAGCTTTAATCAAAAAAGTAAAAATAGATTTTGCGCTCACACTCCTAAATCCGAATTTAGAAGTCTGTAGTGCGATTCAAGATATCACCATATATCCGACGGCCATTGTCTCAGTACCTCTCAATTATTATGTTAGGAAGGATTCCTCCTTCGCTAAAGACCCAATACCCGACACACAAAAGATTCAGAAAGAAACCATCGGCTTAGTGCGGATGCGCAAAGATATGTTGATCGCCCTGCTCGGATACAAACCGGCGGCTCCCACCTTGTATCGAAATCACTACAATCTCTGCAAGAGTTTAGCGGCCGGCCACATAAAGACCATGGCCAGCAACGTCTGGCTGGCCAATCGCTGTTTTACTCAACTGGGAATCATAGATAAAATCCATCACTTGGGTGAGGCCCCTCCACTGTTCATGCACGCGGAGATTCCCACGACCCTACCCATACAAATCAAAATGGATATCTCGAGCTTATTGGTTCGGCGTATTGCCGAAATGCAGGCGCAAAATGAGCTTCAGGAAATTGTAGAGAAGCAACACTGCCGACAAAGTTCACCCGCGGCGCAGGACTAAGAATCAAGATTCGGGTGAACGCAATGCCACTGGCTGCGCGATTGAAAAACTTGACCGACCCACAACAATACAGAATCCTGATTGAGCGCGCCAAGCAACTGTAAGCTTAATGGCATGCCGTCATCACTAAAACCGCACGGTAAAGACAACGTAGGGTGACCTGAGGCGTTGAAGGGGGCCGTAAAACGCATCATGCCTGGGAAGGCGTCCTCCGCTTTGCCCTGACTCGCAGGCACAGCAATCCCTAAACTAGGACAAACCACTACATCAACCTTTTGGAAAACACGCTCTAAGGCAGCACGGAACGGAGCGCGGGCTGCTTTAGCTTGAGACAAAAGCTCTGCTGGCACAGTGGCCGCACGATCAAGCACTTCAGAAAATTCTGAGCCATACTCCTCTCGCTGCTCCGGAAACCAAGGCCGATGAACTTCTAGGGCTTCCGCTGCACACATTGGCATCCAATATTGCTCCAATGTTTCCCAGGGGGGCATGTCTATTTCGACCAACTCAGCTCCCTCCGCCGTAAACACCTCAAGCTGCTGCAGGATAGGGTTAACGATGTTTGCATCACAACCGTCACAGATAAAACGACGATCAATACCCACTTTCAAAGTCTCAGTTGTAGGAGTGTTTTCCTCCATATCCACGAGCGCTTCATCACCAATCAAGATTTGTAAAAGATGTGCGGCATCTTCGACACTCCGAGTCAAAGGACCAATGTGATCCATTGAGGGCGCGAGTGGGAAACAGCCTTGATCAGGAACACGCCCATAGGATGGCTTCATTCCGACCACACCATTAACTGCCGCAGGAAAACGAATGGACCCGCCGGTGTCCGTACCCAGAGCTGCAAAACACAAACCTGCGGCAACAGCCACCCCTGATCCACTGGAAGAAACCCCTGACCAACGATTAGCTTGCCAGGGGTTAACAGGAGGCGTGATATCGGGGTGGTAACTTGAAAGCGCTCCTTCAGTCATGGATAAGGTTCCTAGTATCACAACACCTGCATCGCGCAAACGACGCACTACCTCCGCATCCTCAACTTGGCTTCCCAACATTTTTTGCACACGACCGCCTGCACCACGTGGTGCACCGGCAACAGCAAACAAATCTTTGAGAGCAATGGGCACGCCGTGCAGGGGGCCACGAGGTTGCCCCGCCTGTCGTTCGTTATCACAGCGAAGCGCCGTCGCTCTTGCATCTTCAGCCAGCACCGTTTGGTAACAGTGATACTTAGAATCATAACGTCCGATGCGCTCAAGCATGTGCTCGGTGATCGACACTGAACTCAGCTCCCCCGAGGCAATCGCACGACCGACCTCACTTGCTGTCTGCCAGTGCCAAGCGGTCATGGTTCTAAGGTGGAAAAATAGTAGGCTAGGGCTTGCAGATCGGCCTCTGAATTCAAAGCTTGTAATGAATTTCGCATCATCTGGCCTTGAACATCCACCGCAGACGCTCCGCGTCGACCCTCTTTGAAATTGTGTAGTTGAGTACGTAAATACACCAAGCTGAGCCCGGCAATCCGTGGGGCTGACAATGCCGCGTTGCCCTCACCTGACTGGCCGTGACAGGCACTGCAGGATTGAGCCAAGGTTTCACCCCGGCTCCGCAAACGACTCGCACGCTCTTTTGAAAAACGCAGCGACGCAACACTGTTCTTTGGCGGACTGACGACCAGCATCCGACTGATCAATTGAGCCAGCGATTCGATCGCCGCGTCGCCCTGTTCATTTCGAGCAAAATTGGCAGCCATCAAAGCCATCTGCTGCCCATAAACATCCCCATCGGCGTGACCGCGAAGACCATCGCGGAAATATTTTAATTGGCGTGATAAATAATCGGCCGACTGTCCAGCCAACGCAGGCGCGTGAATCGCATCACTGCCTTCACCGCGCTCACCATGACAAGACATGCAGGAAAAATACTGTGCTTTAGCCGTATCATCACTGGCCTCGCCCACAGGGCTCAGCCCCGCAGACGCCAGTACAAAAACAGACAGTACAACTTTAATCATCGGTAATCATATCTACCACAGGTTTCTGACGCTTATCCCACTTCAATTGAAATACATCGGGACGTGCATAATGCCCGGTGCCGTCGAAGAACCATTTACACACAGGAATACGCGACAGATCAATTTCGGCCGTCACAATCGTTTCTTTACCAAATACCGGTTCTACTAAATATTCGCCACCTGGCGCAATGATGGCGCTGCCACCATGAGCCTGCCAATGATTGCGTGCCTCATCGGAAATTGAAACCTCATCGGGTGCCAAATCAGGCGACATAAATTCACGTGCAACCAACACAAAACACGCATTTTCATGGGCGAGATGACGAGTGGATGCGTCGATTACACCATCTAAAAAAGCGTGCCCGGGCCAAGCCGCTGCATGTACTTCAATGTTCAGACTGCTCAGTGCAATACGCGCGGGCGCCATTTGATGCTCAAAACAATTAAGACCACCCAAACGACCAATCGGAGTTGCATACACGTCTAGATCGGAACCATCTCCACGACCCCACACCAAACGCTCTGCCTGAGTCGGCACAAGTTTTCGGTGCTTACCCAGCATTTTTCCGTCGGGACCTATGTATAACAAAGTGCAATACAGGGTACCGCCCTCTTTTTCCTGTACACCAATCACTACGGTACAATCGTGTTCCGCCGCCGCTGCGTAAACCGGGTCTAAAGCTGGGTCGTCCAGGGCAATGGAGGCTTCGTGAGACATCTGACGAAAGGCCTGATATTCAGGGTTGGTGGGTGCCAGACCAGACCAGTAAGGGTAGCCCTGCAACCAATTTTCGGGAAAGACCACCAGCTTAGCGCCCATGCCCGCAGCTTCTGCAATCGCGCGAGCGGCCTTCTCACCCCCCTTCTGTGGGTTCAACACTTCGGGTGCCCACTGGACAACCGCGGCTGTGTAAGAATCCATAATACGTCCTCTATTCATTCAATAATAAGTGTGGAGTTTATTGACCCACTATTGCATAAAAATCTTCAATATCTATGTTGGTGCCACAGGTGATCACACCCACGCGCTGGTTGGCGAAACGTCCTTTTAGCGGGCCACAGAGAGCGGCCGTGGTAGCAGCGCCTGCGGGCTCTACCGCCAATTTTAAGTCGTAAAAAATCGTTCTCATGGCTTCGCGCATTTCATCGTCACTCACCAATACAATTTCATCGACAAACTCTTGGCACACTGAATAGGTGTAGGCTTCTGCCATGGGCGGAGAGAGGCTGTCGGCAATACTCTTGACGTCGTTTTTTCTCACTGCTTCACCCTTGGCGAAACTCAACGACATGGTGTTGGAGCCCTCGGGTTCAACACCATAGATTTTGATATTTGGCCACACTTGTTTGAGAGCTGAAGCAAAACCTCCACACAGGCCACCACCACCAATCGGCAAGATCATCGCATCTAGCTCTGGGACTTGTTCGCTGAATTCCAACCCAGCTGTGGCGGTGCCCTGAAGTGTGAACGGCCCATCAAAAGGATGGACAAAGGTACGACCCTCGTCCCGCTGCACTTGTTCAGCAAGCTCAAACATTTCGGCCTGAGTCTCACAAAAGATCAGCTCTGCACCAAAGTCACGGGCGCGCTTAATCCGCAAGGCCTTCGCCACCTTCGGCATAAAAATCTTCGCCGTCGTACCCATTTTTCGGGCACAGTAGGCGGCAGCAATGGCGTGATTACCCGCACTAACTGCTGTAATACCTCTGGCCAATTGCTCTTTGGAAAGATTTAGCATGACATTCATTGCGCCGCGCGCCTTAAAGGTGCCCGTGCGCTGAAATAATTCCAGTTTTACAAATACTTCAACATCATCGCCAATTTTCGACTTTAGCTCAGAGCCCTGCCACTGAATCGCTGGAGTTCTATCCACACGATCACCGAGTCGCTCACGTGTCTCTTCTATTTTTTCCAAACTGAGTTCGTCAAACATTGCGTTCTCCACCGCGTTCATTTTTCAACTATTTTATTGATTCAGCCCCTGTATACCTTGGCGAATCATTTGTAGCGAGCGATCCCAAAAGGAACAGCGCCACTCCCAATTTTTGGGGTGGTGGTATTCAAGCAATCGCGTCTTCACCTCAGCCATCAGTTCAGCGTCGAGCTCACCTGAGTGCTGGACCAACATATGTTCCTGCAATAATAGCATCAGTGTCTCATCAGAGGGGTAAGTCCCAAACTCCAAGGTCACCGCCGTGACTTCAGCCGCGGGAAACCCCGTTTTGTAAGCTTCGATTGTATGCCCATTTACCACACGATACCCATCTTCACCCGGAGATTTATCCGCTGAAGGGTTAAACGCCCACGGGCCGAACCAGCGTCGAACTCGCTCCAACTCCTCGCCCTGGTGCATGGTAATTAAGGTGCCGTAAGCCCAGGGGCCTAAGCCAGTATGAAATTCGATCACACACACTTTTTTCACAGTTTGGTTGTAACTGGCTAAAATGTTACGCAGTAAAGTATTGGACCAAACGGCCTCGGTTCCGCCAAATGAAAATCCATCGGAAAAGTCATGCTGCCCGCCCATAAACAAATCGATCAATGATTCGAGGCTGAGCTCTTGTAATTTGGCCCCCAGATAAGGACCCGTTTTTTCGCCACGCTCGCCCATCATTTCACCTAAGACCAAACGCTCATGTTCGTTGGCGTAGGCTGAGTTTTCCGGTAGAGCTTGCGAAAAATCAAGGAAGTTTCGGCACAAGTCGACGTTGTCTTCGTTGTAACGCCTGAGGTGAGCGGCGCCCCAGGGATTGATTTGATGAACCATCAATACAGCGGTATCGGCAGGCAGTTGACGGTAGCGCCCCTGTTCAATCCAACCGACCTGTGTCGCTGAGCCGGAAAAACTTTCCACGCCGTGCACTCCGGACACCATTAACAGCAGCTTGCATGCGTTGCGCGGCCCTACCCAGGCAACATCACAATACAATAGCTCGCCATTGGGACCTAAGTCAGGATGCTTATGGCTTTCAACTTCAAACCCCGCTCGTGCACAGGCCACGGTAAAGTTCTCACGCGCCTCCAGATAGCTGTCGGATTGCCAGGATTGTTCCGGCTCATCATTAAACACAACAGGCACTCCCTAAATAGTCTCCGGCCATTAAGTTTCAATGCCCTTTGCACGCAAGCTCTCACGAATTTCAGCGTGGCGCTTCTCGTCAATTGGATAATTAAACAATAGGAAGACCGCGGGCAAAGCTACGATGCTCGGCAAAATTATGGACACAAATTTGATACCTTCAAACGTTGTAGTGCCGTCAATCACCTGGGGGTTAAAACCAAGGTAAGCGGCGAAAGGCAGAGCCACTCCCACACCAATGGCAGCGGCTAGCTTCTGTACAAAAAAGTACAGCGACATATACAACGCAGTGTCATCACCCGCGCCTTTCAAAATACCGTGTTCGATGGAATCGGCAACTAAGGCGGGAGGCATCACCCAAATGGCGGCTGTTACTGCACCCTTCAGGGCATAGACTCCCACCACTTGCAGTGTGTTTTGCGGTTCAACAAACAAGAAAAGCCACAGAGCGAGGAAAAAACTCATGCCCACAAATAGCAAGGCGCGATGTTTGCCAATGCGTTTTCCCAGCTTAAGAATAAACGGCATCATCATTAGGCCAACCACATATTGAACCACGATGAACCATAAAAACATGCTGGGAGAAAAACCCAGCGCGTCTTTTACCAAGAACAATGAAGAGGCGTTATAAATGTGCCCGCCGGTCCATATGAACAAACTGGCCAGCATCAAACGCATAAAGGGTTTGTTCACGCGCAGAGTATAGAGCGCTTTAAACAGACCTAAACGCGGCGTATCCAAGGTGACACCTTGAGGTGCCGCCAATAAGGCGGGCAGAACAGTGATGGGCAGCAACACCAACACGACGTAGGTGAACACCCGCACAATATCACTCACCGTGGGATCTGTATTGCGCAGGAAAAACAGGGGGATTGAAGCGACCAGAAGAATGCCGATCATGGTACCGGTTTCGCGATAACCATTCACACGAATCCTCTGCACATAATCACGGGATAGTTCTGCGCCCCAAGATAAATAGGGAATTTGAACAATGGTAATAGCGGTATAAAACACAATGGCTGAGATAGCCAAATAAGTCAGTGAAATACCTACGGGTGGTTGAAAAAAGAAATACAAAGCCACCATGAGGATCGGTGTACCCACAGCAATCCAAGGCTTGCGACGGCCAAAGCGCGAACGTGTGAGGTCGGACAAATTACCTACGACAGGGTCAATGACCGCATCAAATAGGCGCGCAACAAAAAAGATTCCGCCAATCGCCGCTAATTCCATGCCCATTTCTGAAGCGTAGAAAGGCGCGAGATACACAACCAACATCATCATCAACATGGAAGTTGGCGCGGATGGCAAGGAATACGCGATCAAAGATGTTTTTGTTAAGTTTGGGGTTTCCATTCAACTTTCCTAGTGTTTGAACCGACAACGGTCAGCAAGACGCTGACCGTTGTCTCTTATTGTGGTACGAACTTAGAAGTCGTAGCGTAGAGTAACGCCCATCTCCGTTGGTCGGTTCACATAAGTTTCTACCGCGGCGCCCATGCCAGGCCAGAAATCCACTGGGCTGTTAAAGATCACTTCGGAAACACGCTCATCAAAACAGTTTCGACACCATATGGCCAACCTCCAAGCGTCTGAGCGAATACCGAGCTGGCTGTTCAGGATGTTACTGCTGCCTTGCACGGTGCTCAATTCAGAACCTGAATTCGCGTAGTACTCACTTTTGTGAATGGCGCTACCGGTCCAGAAAAACCCCATTTCATCGTTGATTGCGGTGGAGTAGTTCCAGCCAAGAGAGGCCGCTGTTTCTGGCGCCCAAGGCAAGCTTCTGCCGCCAATGTCACCCGCACCCAAATCGGTGCCCGAGGCAAACTCAGTATTCAATAAGGTCAAACCGAAATTCAAGGTCAAGTTTTGCGTGGCAGCAAACAGTCCTTCAATTTCCAAACCGATGATGTCAGCTCCTTCACCGTTGCGCACCAGAAACGAAGGTGGCACAAAGATCTGGTTTTGCACGTCGTCATAGCCAGACATAAACAGCGCGGCATTGACACGCAAATGACGGTCCATTAAATCCATCTTGGCACCCAATTCAAAGGTGTCGACTTCTTCGGCTGAGAAAGTGGCATCACTCGGTTGACCCATTAGGCCAGAGGCTTCGCGAGCGAGGTTAATACCACCTGATTTGTAACCGTGAGTATAGGTTGCGTATGTCATGATGTTGTCAGATACATCGTACTGAACACTGAGCGTTCCGGTCGTCGCTGTCTCGTCAATCCCGTCTTCAAAAGAAGGGTTTACCATGGCCAAAACAATGTTGTTAAGTTGTTCAAAGCGCCCAAACGCATCTTTCTCTTCGCTGTTAAAACGAAGACCCGCCGTCACCGCCAGCTGTTCGTTCACGCGGTAAGTGCCGTGAGTAAAGACGGCCAGTGTTTCAGCTGACTGCCCCAAAGTATCCACCACACCCACACCGGGCATTGGACTCAGAAAAGGGGGGAAAAAGAAACCCACCTGCGACTGCCAGTCAAAGATACGCAAGCGATCAATCTCTTCATCGGCGTAGTAAATACCTGCAGTCCAATCAACTTTCTCACTGCCACCAGACAAACGGAGTTCTTGAGTAAACGCTGTAATCTCAACTTCACTTTCAATAATCAATAGATCAGCGCCGGTAAAATCTCCATCGACAAGTGTCGACAACTCAAAATCCTGCCAAGACGTCACAGAGGTTAAGGTCATTCCGTTATCCAAATTCCAGTTGGCGTTGACAGAAAGCAAAGTGTCTTCCGATTTACTGGACTGCTGTTCATTAATGGAAGTCAGCAGATGATCTGGGTTTGGCGGCGTAATAACCGTTGCACCTTCGGCGCCCGCAAGCATTTTCAGTACGGAGGTGAAGGGGCCGTCAGCGTAACGCAAAGTTGTACAGCAGGTTTCATCAATTTCGCCCGTTTGTAGGCTGATGTTGACGTGAAAATCGTCGCTAGGCACAAACAACAACTGCGCTCTAATGTTGTGACGGTTGAGGTTGTTCAAGTCATCGATGGGACCGATGTTTTCCAACCAACCATCACCTTCGCCCCACATGCCCGACACACGTAACGCGGCCGTGTCAGAAAGAGGGACATTCACCATCCCCTTCAAACGTGTGCGATCGTATTTCTCATAGCTAGCTTCAACAAAACCTTCTGTCTCTTCCAGATTTGGGCCTTTGGAAATGATGTGAATCACACCAGCAGTGGTGTTTTTACCAAACAAAGTGCCCTGAGGGCCTTTGAGTATTTCAATACGGTCGATATCAATTAGGTCGTTCACGGCGACACCTGAACGACTGCGGTACACACCGTCAACAAAGGTGGCCACGGCAGGCTCGATACCCAACTGGAAAGGCGGCGAACCAAAACCACGCAAGCGGAACGATGCACCTTGGCCGGGAGAGCCAGTGGACGGACTCATCAACGAGGGCGTGGTTGCTTGTAAATCAATAATATCGAAAACCCCGTTATCTTTAAGCGTCTCGCCGGTTACCGCTGACACTGAAAACGGTACATCGTGCATCGATTGTTCACGTTTTTGCGCGGTAACCACGATTTCTTCCAACTCAAAAAGAAAATCGTCATCCTGCGCGGACACAGAGCCTGTCGTGCTTGCAATCACAGCTGCGACTAAAATTTTTATCTTCATTACTCTCACCCCTCGTTATTTTTTTATAATCAAAATAGTGCTTAAAGTTGAATATAGAACAGTCTCAAAGGTATTAATTATTCGATTATTACTAACTCTTATTCGATTCGCAGGCGCGCGGCTTGTTCGCTTCCATCGCGTCTAGCATGCCGTTATGGTGTATTGGAATTACCCATATCCAGGATGATTCGCCAAACGCCGTCCTCTCCGAGTTCCCACAACAATACAAACTTGCCATGATCGATGCCCCAGGGAGCTTTGCCGTCTGCTTTATTCACAAAATGTGTGGTGTACTCACCCACGGTATAGACCCACTGCTGAGAGAAGCGGACATCGGTGATGCGGACATCGTATTGATCAAGTTTAAAATATTGGTGAACTGCTAGGCCAAAACCTTCAATGGCCTCAACACCGCGATCCGCCTGGCGCAGGTTGTGTAAGGCAATGGCGTCGGCGTCAAAGGCCTGAAGCCAAACATCGACCTCACCCGCGCGAAAAGGCTGGACGTATCGCTGTTGCACTAGGTTTTCAAAATAGGCCCGATCGGGCACAGCACGTTCGACTTGGGGCTTGGAGATACCCTGGCAAGCCGTCAAAAAAGTGACGCTTACAGCTAGCAGCAGTGCTTTCAATATCACCATAATATCCCTTTTTTTCCTAGTTATATGGATTTTAAGAACCCAAGACTATCCACGCTGGGATTGGGCCACTTATTCAAAACCCATTGTTTGTTATGCAATTGTAAAAAACATGCTCTTTGGGCCGTCATTTGGCTTTAGTTCTCATAAAAGCCATACTGATCCTCATAAGCGCAGTCAATAAATACTGCTACTATTGAGGAAAAACAGTTAGGTTGCTATGAAAACTACCCAGCTCCAACAGGGCTTCACCCGCGCGTTAAGCGAAAAGCCCTTCTCCAGACGCGAATTCATTGCCGCTTTAGCATTGGGCACGGCTGCATGCAGCAGTAAATCGACACCCCCAGAATTCAGCGAAAAGCTGTCCCCCGGCGAGTGGCGACAGTCTTTCGACGGGCGCGTGGTCACACAAACCGACAGCCAGTATGAGGAATGGCGGCAGGCGATGCCCTGGCAAATGTGGACGGCCAATCGCCACCCCTTGCTGATTGCCCGCCCCAACACGCGTACTGCAGCAGTCGAGGTGGTGAAATTTGCCCGCCAACACCAACTGCAAGTGGCGATTAAATCGGGTGGCCACAACGTGAGTGAAGCCTTCCTGAGAGACAATGGCATACTACTGGATTTAGGTGAGTTACAAGGTATTGAGGTTGACGCTGCCTCAGGTACCGCTTGGGTCGAGCCCGCCCTGTGGAGCCACCTGCTGATTGAAGAGACTGAGAAATACAACTTGGCCTTCCCCGTAGCCCACTGCGCCACCGTGCCGATGGGCGGCTATCTATTGGGCGGCGGTGTCGGTTTAAACGGAGATGAATGGGGCTCAATCGCCTGTCACTCCATTTTAGCAGCAGAGGTGATCTTAGCTGACGGCCAAATACTAACAGTATCCCAAGAGCAACACCCTGACATATATTGGGCGGTCCGTGGCGCAGGCACGGGGTTCTTTGGGGTGGTTACCCGTTTCAAATTACAGCTCTACCCGCTTCCCAGCCATATCTATGAATCCATGTATTTCTTCCCTCTGCCAGCAATACAGGAAGCCAATCAATTCCTCAGCGAGATTGCCGCAAGTGGCATCGCTAAAACTGAATTGATGATGCTCATGGCGCACAACCTAATGGCTCCACCCGACGCCCCGCCTGAAGCACAAAAAGTCTGTGTCGCTCGCATCGTCACCTTTGCCGACTCGCAAGAAGAAGCCGATCAGCTCAATCAACAGTCCAGCAATCACCCTTTACTCGTGCACGCACAATTTAAACAGGAGATGCTGCCAAGCAGTTTTCAAACAATGGCCGCCGCCAGCGTCAATGCCAGTGCGGGATTAGGTTTTGGTCGCTACGCAGTGGACACGGTCTGGACCAATCGTAACGCCGATAGCTTGGGCGCGATCAGCAAGTTGTTCACTCAATCGCCAAGCCACGGCAATCACATTGTGGTGTCTTACAAAATCAATCCGAAACTGCGCGACGATTCCGCCTTTTCGATGATTGGCAATACGTTTATCGGTGCTTATGCGGTGTGGCGAGATGCCAAAGATGACGCGGCCCAATTTGCCTGGACTGCGGAGACGGGGAAGGCTCTACAAGAATTCTCTGAAGGTCAATATATTAATGAAGTCAACGGCTTTAGCGATCCTGCCGCGATCGAGCGCTGTTATAGCCCCGAAGCCTGGACGCGATTGCGCAAGCTTCGGAAAAAATACGACCCCGAGAGCCTCATTCACGACTATCACGGGCTGAGCTAAGTATCTAAATTTAAAGCCACTGTAAGTGGCCTTAAGAAAGGCCCTTAGCAAGAACCTTAGATGTCACCAATGAAAAGCCTCTAACAAAAACCCTTCAGGTCATAAACGTGCATGTGCAATGTTTATTCGCCCATGGCGAACTCAACTGACTGCTTGCGCATGTAACTGAATAAACCGTCTTGACCACCCTCCACACCATAACCTGATTGCCCACAGGGCTCAGCGGAATGGCTGAGCATCGCTCCTTCCACCTGCACTGGACTGCACACAACTTTGACTTTACCCGCTTGAAGCTGTGAGGCGAAACGATTCGCCCGAACCAAATCGCGAGTCCAAACCGTGGCCGCTAGACCGTATTCGGAATCGTTAGCCAAGGCCAAGGCTTCCTCTTCATCATCGAATGGAAAGACTGACAGTACCGGCCCAAAAATCTCTTGCTGTGCTATTTTAGATCTCGGCGGCACGTCGGCAAAAATGGTGGGGCCCACGTAGTAGCCCTCCTCCCCACCCGCAGGATTACGCCCATCAACCACCAGACGAGCACCCTCATCCACACCCGACTGAATGAAATTTTCCACCACCTGCTGCTGATGCGCGCTGGCCAAAGGACCAAACATCGTACTTGGATCGAGCGGATCTCCCAAAGTGCTTCCCACCATTCCAGCGACCCCGACCATCCTCTCAAGCAATGAGTCATAAAGACTGCGGTGCACCAACAACCGGCTGCGCGCCACACACACCTGCCCCTGATTAAAGAAAGCCCCTCTCACAACTTGCTGCGCAATCGCATCCAGCTGACCTTCGGCCGCGTCTGGGAAAATGATTTCGGGCGACTTACCACCACACTCCAGCAACACAGGTTTTAGTGAAGAACCACCAATGGTTTGTAGCAGAGCTTTGCCGGTACGAGTGGATCCGGTAAAGGTCAACATATCCACGCCGGAGTGACTCACTAAGCTTTGACCTGTGGCTCCCGCACCGGTCAACACGTTAAAGACACCCTCTGGCAAACCTGCTTCTGTGGCAAGGCGCGCCATCAACAAGGCCGAGCGCGGTGACATTTCAGAGGGCTTAATGATAATGGTATTGCCGGCCGCTAATGCGGGTCCCGCTTTTAAAGCCACGTTAATTACAGGGAAATTCCAAGGGGTGATGGCCCCCACCACGCCGCGAGGTCGCATGACTTGCACTTCCATCGCACCAGGTCCTGTCGGAACGGTGTGACCGGTATACACTTTGTCGATCATCTCTGCGTAGTAACGAATGAAACCAGCGGCGATGTGTCCTTCTCCGGACGCGGCCGCAATCGGCTTGCCCATATCTAGGCTGTCGCACAACCCTAGAGTTGCGGCGTTGGCTGACACGAGGTCTGCAAAACTCAACAATGCGCGCTTGCGCCCCTGAGGCCCCATGGCGCCCCAAGTGTTTTCAAACGCACCACGGGCAGACTGCACCGCGGCATTCACATCATCTGCGCCGCAGTTGGCAAATTGGTAATGCGCCTTGCCCGTAACCGGATTAATCAAATCCACAGTCTCGGTGCTTATGGGGGCGCAGACCTTGCCACCAATGTAGGGTTGACCTGGAACATCAAGTTCATCGGCCAGTGCGTGCCAGTCCGGTTGCGGTGCTTCAGACATAATCGTTTCCTTTCGATTTCTCTAGTATGTGAGCCCGTTTTTAGGCGCTGTGACTGGCAATAAGGTCGGCGGCTTTTTCACCCACCATGATACACGTTGCATTAATGTTGCCGGCGGGCAGGGTTGGGAACACCGAGGCGTCGGCCACATACAAACCAGCCAAACCCCGTACTCTCAAATTTTCATCTACAACTGCCATGTCGTCACTGCCCATTTTGCAGGTGCCACATGGATGGTACATTAAGCCGGCGGTTTCGCGAATGTAGGCGTCAATTTGCTCGTCGGTGTCCGTGTCGATACCGGGAATACGCTCATCGAGGTAGTAGTCGCTAAATGCGTCAGCACTGAATATTTTTCGGGTTAAACGCAGTGCCTCGCGTAATTGGGCCAAGTCGTCTGGGTGGTCCAACAAACTGTAATCAATCACCGGAGGGTCATTGGGTTTAGCTGAACGCAAACGAATTTCGCCCTTACTTTGAATTCGGCACAGACCAATACCTACACCGGCTGCAGGACGGGTGTAGGGCTTGGGCCCCTGTGCGGTCATGTCATAGGACAGCGGTGCAAAGATGATTTGTGCGTTGGGCGCATCAAGTCCTTCACGTGTATGTGCTAAGGCTTGTACGTGACCAATGCACGTCGCCAGCGCACCGCTGCCGTTAAAGATGTATTTCAATCCGTGCACAATCGAATGAAAGGGGTTACGCAGGTCACTGGTTAGAGTACGTGAGTTTTTCACGTGGATACTCATCCGGATGACAGGATGCTCCTGTAAATTCTGCCCGACTCCTGGGGTGTCGAGTTTGCACCCAATGCCGTGCTCGGCCAAGTGTTTGGCAGGCCCCACACCCGACAACATCAATAGCTTGGGCGAGGCCATCGCGCCCGCACTCAACACCACTGCCTTTTCGGCCATGGCGTTATAATCAACCCCGTCTTTAGTGTACTCAACCCCCTTCGCGCACTCTCCTTCAATAACAATACGGCTCACGTTGGCGCCGAGCTTAACGGTCAAGTTATCGCGATGCATTGCCGGCTTCAAAAAGGATTGCGCGGTACTGACCCGCCAGCCACGTTTTTGAGTGGCCTGACACGCACCGACGCCCTCTTGAGAGAGGCCGTTAAGATCTTCGTTAAAGGGAATGCCAATCTCCACAGCGGAGTCGACAAAGGCTTTGTTCAGGGAGCTTTCAATACGAACTCGACTGACCGACTGAGGGCCATCGCTGCCTCTCGTGTCACTCTCGCCCACCTCACTGCTTTCGAGCTTTTTAAAGTAGGGCAATACTTCGTCATAAGACCAGCCTTTATTACCTAAGGATGACCATTGATCATAATCGTTGCGGTGGCCACGGACGAACATCATGCCATTGATCGCGCTACCTCCACCCACAATTTTGCCTGCGGGCCAAATATCGACTCGATTATTGCGCGAGGGATCGGGCTCAGCCATGTATAGCCAGTTCATGTCTGGTCTGGGAAATACGGCCATTTGACCGGCGGGCACACGGGTGTAGAGGTGTTTATCGTCACGGCCAGCATCCAGCAACAAAACTCGCGTATCCGCATTTTCAGACAAGCGACTCGCAATCACACAGCCGGCTGAACCACCACCAATAACAATGTAATCCCAATGTTCCAGTCTTACCATAACACCCACCTCGATAAATTATGCGTCATAGTACGCTATACTCTATGGTAGCCATTGGGCGAATTGAGACTTATGCAATGTGATTTGAACATTATCAGATTACAATTTATTCGGATTGGCTGCTGGCACTCATAAGATGGATCCTTTTAAATATGCCTATGACTGAAGATTCGAACCTCCCTACGCAAGAACCAGACTGGCACATCGACAAAGATGCACTGGAACGCTATTACATACCCAGCGAGATCCAGCCGCTGGCGGCTTGTGATGGCCTGCGCATTCAACCTATTTTCGGCAATGCGGAAGGTTACAGAGAAATCATTAACCTCACCGAAGGCTTTCAAGTCGTTCTCGGCGATATCACCTGCCACGAAGAAGCCTATGTGTCGATGAAATCAGATCCCAGCCTAAAACTGCACTTTCGCCTGGAAGGCAGCAGCGGCCTAGGCATTCGGACACAACAAGAAAACAAAATCACCCACCACACCATGGGTATACTCCTGCACCCAGAGGGCATTGCCAAACAAGAACACTACCTCGCGGGTGAACATGAGCGTTCGGTTACCCTCATTTGTGAGGCAGACTTTTTACGGCAGCGCTACGAACCTCTGTGCGAACAATTGCCTAAGATTTTGGCCGACTACATCAACGGTGAAGGCATCCGACCTCTGAGAGAAAATATGTTGATGCGCACCGACATGGTCACCGCCGCCAATTCCGTGCTCGCCTCCGATCTCAATGGCGTGCTGCGCAAAGCCTACATCTACGCCAAGTCGATTGAGCTGCTGGTGCTGAGTATTCAAACTATCATTGAGGCCCACGCCAACCACGGCAACCGAGAGAAAGGCTTGAAACAACGCGACATCGAACGTATTCACAAAGCGAGAGAGTTGTTAGAAGCGAATTTCATTACACCGCCCACCATCAACGACTTAGCCCGCGAAATCGGGGTGAATGAAGCAAAACTGATGCACACATTCAAACAGATTTTTGGTCAAACCATCTTTGATTTCACCCAGAATTTACGCATGGACCAGGCCAAGGAACTGCTAGAGAAGACCGAGCGCAGTATTACTGAGATCGCTTTCGATGTGGGTTACGACTACTCGAGTAACTTCACTACTGCGTTTAAGCGCCGCTTTGGCATCACACCCTCCCTCGCCCGTAATGCCCTAAAAAAATAGACATTGCAGATTTGCTAAATCGCAATGTCTTTTCTTTTATTCAAATAAGCGAGTTTCGCTCGACCCACCTAGTATTAGACTCATAACCTAGCCTTCAACCCACTGATAAAGATGTGACTCACTATGACTGATACCTTTAATGCCATCGTCGCTGAGGACATAGACGGCCGCGCCAAAGTGGCTTTGAAGCAAATTACTCTCAACGACCTTCCCGATGAAGATGTACTGGTAGAGATTGCCTATTCAACCCTCAACTACAAAGACGGCTTGGCCGTTGCGGGCAAGGGCAAGATTTGCCGCACGCTGCCACTGATTTGTGGCATCGACTTGGCCGGCACAGTAGTGGAGTCTCGCGACGCTAACTTTATAGCAGGCGACAAAGTTTTAGTGAACGGTTTTGGACTCTCGGAAAAATACAACGGCGGCTACAGCCAAAAGCAACGCCTCAAACCCGAATGGCTGGTGCGCATTCCCGACGCGTTTAGTGCCGAAGAAACTATGGCCATCGGCACCGCCGGTTACACCTCGATGCTGTGTGTGCAAGCCATCCAGGATCACGGAGTGAAACCCGAAGACGGCCCGGTATTAGTGACCGGTGCCGCAGGCGGCGTCGGTTCCGTAGCCATCTCCTTACTGAGTAAGTTAGGTTACCAAGTCACCGCAGCAACAGGGCGAGTTAAAGAGACTGGACAGTTTTTGAGAGATCTCGGCGCCACCGACGTGATTGCCCGGGACGAACTCTCTCGAGACAGCAAAACATTAGAACGTGAAACTTGGGCAGCGGTGGTCGACACTGTAGGCGACAAAATGTTAGCCTGCGCTATTGCGCAAACAAAATACGAAGGTTTGGTTGCCGCTTGCGGTTTAGCTGGCGGTATGGGTCTGCCCACCAGTGTTGCGCCCTTCATCTTAAGAGGCGTCACACTGCGCGGCATTGATTCGGTTATGGCCTCACAGGAGCGTCGTCAACGCGCTTGGAATTCGCTGGCTGACTTGATCGACAAAATACACTTGAAAACCATCTATAAAATTGAACCGATGAGCAAGCTACCAGAATTAGCTCAAGAAATCGTGGCCGGAAAAATTCGTGGCCGCGTTGTCATTGACGTCAACTCGTAAACGTAGAGCGCCCATCCACTTTTAGTAGAGACACAACATGATCACACTCACTCCCAACAGTGGCGTGGTTAGCGGCGACCGCTACCTAGGCCCGCACGTCTTAGCCGTCAATGCCAATAAAGCCGCGAGTGCCATGCACTCGGTTGGCGTGTGGCAAGGGGATGTGGTTGTGCTCCTGTTGCGAAATGATTTTGCCTATTTCGAAGCGACCTCAGCGGCCACCAGTCTCGGAGCCACAACGGTTCCGATGAACTGGCACATGAGTCCGGAAGAAATTGCCTACGTATTAGATGACTGCGACGCTAAAATGGTGATTGCCCACGCCGATTTACTTAGTGAGTCTGTACTCGCGGTCTGTTCCGGCCGAGAAGTATTGGCAGTAGAAACACCTGTAGAAATCAAAAACGCCTACGGCCTTAGCGATGAGATCTGTCAGGTGCCCGGCGCCGTCCCTGAATGGCTGTCATGGATTAATGCATTCCCAGAATGGGATAAAGACGCCATTAATCTTTCGGCCCCCATGTTTTATACCTCCGGCACCACCGGCATGCCCAAAGGCGTGAAACGCAGCCCCGTGGCACCAGAAGTGGCGGCTAAAGCGATTCGTCGTACAGGTTTAGCCTTTGGCTTGCCCGGCACGCCCGTTAAATCCATCATGACCGGCCCGCTTTACCACTCCGCTCCCAATGCTTATGGTATGAAGGTTGTGCGCGATGGTGGCTTGCTGGTGTTACAACCTCGCTTCGACGACGAAGATACCCTCGCACTGATTCAGCAATACAAAATCTCCCACCTTCACATGGTGCCCACCATGTTTGTGCATCTGCTCAAACTCGACGACAACATACGTTCGGCCTACGATTTATCGAGCCTAGAACACGTGGCACACGGCGCAGCACCCTGCTCCGCTGAAGTCAAAAAATCCATGATTAAGTGGTGGGGAGAAGTGATTCACGAATACTACGCCATGACAGAAACCGGCGTGATCACCATTTGTAACAGCCGCCAATGGTTGGATCATCAAGGCACAGTTGGCACTCCATTGGAAGGCATAGAAATAAAAATTGTCGACGAGCAGGGAGAAACCTGCGCTGTAAATACGCCTGGTGAGATCTGCATCAGTTCGGAAACCACACCCTTCGTTGCCTATCACCGCGCGGCACAAAAAACCGCCGACATGCGCCGCGGGTATTTTGTTGCCACCGGCGATGTGGGTTATCTCGATGATGATAATTTTCTCTACATTAGTGATCGCATTTCCGACATGGTTATTTCTGGCGGCGTAAACATTTACCCGGCCGAAATTGAGAAGGTTCTGATCGGTATGCCTGGCGTGAAAGACTGCGCAATCTTTGGCAGCCCCGACCCTGACTTTGGCGAACGTTTAGTGGCCGCCATTGAAAGCACCGGAGATTTAACAGATAAAGATGTGATTTCATATTTGAAAGAACACATGGCGTCTTACAAAGTGCCAAGAGCGATTGTCTTCACCAATAATTTGCCACGAGAAGACAGCGGCAAAATTAAAAAACGCATTCTCAAAAAAGCCTTTAACGCAGGTGAGCCCATTTAAGATGCTAGCAAAAGTTGCGATACTGGCAGCCAGTGCCACCGAAGTGGGGCGGCTAACACCAGAAGAGGATAGTGAGCTTCGCGACGGACTCGAACACGATGTCTTGGCCCAAGTGGTTGCGCAAGCACTCGACGAAGCGGGCCTGCAACGGCAGCAGATAGACAGTGCAATTTTCACCGCCAATCCACCCACCACTCGCCAACTGGGTTTCGCCACCTACATGAGTGCACAGCTCGGCTTACAGTGCCGTGGATTGGTCACCGAAGTCAGTCAGCTCGGAATTACGGGCGGCGTTGCTTTTGATGTCGCAGCCGCTCAAATTCAATTGGGTCAAGCCGACTTTGCCCTCGCCCTCGGCGTGGTCGTGCAAAGTAATGGGAAGATTCAACAAGCCATGGAAAACGGTATTCGCGCTGTGGGCGATGTGAATTTTCAATCGCCTTTTGGTGTTCCGCCCATCGGCTGGTATGCCTTGGATGCGACGCGCTACCTACACGATCACGGCGCCACCCGCGCTGAACTTGCAGAGGTAGCCGTAAAAAGCCGTTACAACGCCATCCTCAATCCGCTGGCCCAATTTCGTAAAACGTTGACGGTGGACGATGTTCTGGCACAACGCCCCATTGTGGAACCTCTTGGACTTTTTGAAGTACCTGCACGTGCCGATGGCGCCATTTGCTTGGTTCTGTGCAATGAAGACAATGCCAAAGCGTCCGGCAAACCCTATGTCACGCTAGAAGGGCGCGGTTTTTATCATGAAGGTTTCCATCAGATTGGTGATCAAGTGACCGACATGACGGCCTTCCCTGCGGCGGGCATTGCCTGCGAACAGGCTTTATCACAGGCCGGAAAAATACTGGCGGATATCGACGTGGCCGAACTCTACGCGCCCTGTACTATTACCGAAGTATTGGTCTCAGAAGCGATGGGGTTTTTCCCCAGGGGCGATGGTGTGCGCGCATTATTGGATGGCGAAACTCACCTGCATGGCAGCCGCCCCATCAATACCTCCGGCGGATGTTTATCCCGAGGCCATCCACCACAGATTACGGCGCTGTATGGCTTGCTTGAACTGCGTGAACAATTGTTAGGTTTAGCGGGCGAACGTCAAATTAAGAATGCCGAACGAGGCATTCACACTTGCGAGCTCGGCAATTACAACGCCGCGCTCACTCACATACTGGAGCGCTCATCATGAGTCTTGAAACGCTCGTTTGTGAAGGTTGCCGCCCCCTGCCAGTAGAAACCACTAAAATTACGGCCCCGTTCTGGCAAGGTTTAAGCGAGGGTGTGTTTCAAACCACCCAGTGCACTGAGTGTCAGCGCATCAGTTTTCCACCCAAAGCGATTTGCCCAGCTTGCCACAGCAATCAATACCAATGGCAAACTCTCTCGGGTAAAGGAACGCTGTACAGCTACACCATTGTGCACGCCGCGCCGCCAATGTTTAAATCTCAAACCCCTCTAAAAGTGGCTGTGGTCGACTTGGAAGAGGGCGTAAGGTTAGTGACCCGCCTCATCGGCGATGAAGCGATATCCCCATTGGATAGCCCCGTACAATTACTGATTACCCAATTTGAAGACGGCTATTTATTTGCCGCTAAACCGATAAAAGAGGCTCGCTAAAGATGAAACCTTTGATTCCACATTTCACACCTGCCAAACGCGCGGGTGATTATATCTTTGTGTCTGGGCAACTGCCATTTGTCGCCCCTGGAGAAATCATTGAGGGTGACATTGTTGTACATCTGCAACAAGTCATGGCCAACCTCTCGGAAGCCCTAGAGGGCGTGGGTGCATCGCTGAGCGACGTAGTGAAAAACATGATTTGGTTGGTAAATACCGAAGACTTCCCAGCCTTTAACAAAGCTTACGCCGATTATTTTCCCGGCCAACCACCCGCGCGGGCAACGGTCTGTTCTGCACTGATGGTGCCAGGTGCCTTGATTGAAATCGAAGCGGTCGCCTACAAACCTTTATAAATTGATCTGGAGTGGAGATGAAGCAAGACCATTCAGACAAGCAACAGTCGGTCACGGCCATTGTTCGCCAGCGTGTCAAAGAAGGTCACTTAAAAGAATTCCAGCACAGATGAAATTTGTAAAACGCTTACGTTTTAACAGGGATCAGGTGTATGGAAGGCATTAAGGTGCAATTTGACTATAATAAAGTGAAACATTATCTATGTCTTCATCAGACAATCCCTTAGCAATCACATTCATTAGCACACTAGCTCTAGCGCCTGATCTAAACGCCAAAAGTTGACTCCTGAGGTACACAGCATTTTGCCCAGCTAGATTCGGCCATTCGGTATTCACAGTTTTTCCGGCAACACCATGACAGGAGATGCATCTCGCACGAACGTTTAGTCCCGCCTGAGATACCGATTTTACTGACTGAGATGCAGGTTTCTGAGCTGCATAATATCTAGACACTGCAAGTATTTCTTCATCGGATAAATTCTGAGCGCTGGCAGCCATCAACGCGTTGACCCGACTACCATCTCTATAGCCAGTAAGTTGGGTCACCATATAACCCTCTTTTTGCCCAGCCAAATTCGGCCACTCAGCGCGGGTTGCCCTGCCATCCAATCCGTGACATGCCACGCATGTAGCTATTAATTCGCTAGGCTCAGAATGCGCCTCGGGGGCCAGTATTAGTAGCAAAAATAAGACGCGTATCAAAACAAAGATTTTCATATTTATAATGCTCTTTTATTTTCAACTATAAGATTTTTTTGTATCTGCAAAATTAAATGTTTACGATACTCAAGAACTTCCATGAGTGGATTTTGTCTGTATTTAGCAACTTCCTCGGCGTTATAGTAGCGCCAATTTTTCGGGATACTCGCCTCACCAAATTTGATAATCGTCCAGTTAATAACTTCCGCAAGCTGCTCATCATCTAGAGTTGCGTTGGCAGATCCAGGAATACGTATTAGGTATTCTCTGCCCAGCTGTGAGTTTAAGAAATACCCAACAAACCCTTTTAATTGAGGTACGCCCGTATTGCCAAAACCCTCTGCTGTGTGACAGCCCTGACATAGCATTTGATAATTAAACTTCGCTCTCGGCTCATTGACATTAGGCTCAGCCATTATTGAGAAACAGAAAAAGAGTTGGATACACAGACACCATTGCCATTTCATTTTTCGAATGCCAAACCAACCACGACAGCGGTTGAACAATGGTATATAGAGCTTGTCGATCCAAGGCACCAATTTATATCGTTAGACTTATCTGCTCTATACAGTGGACGATCACGCTCATCGCGCTGGCACAAGCAAGTGCCACACTGTGTTGTGCCGCAGCAGTCGTTATATGAGATGACATAACTTCGATTATCAACTGGATTACGGCATGTTCCTATCCATGTGATGGTAGACATTTCGGTACCAGGGGGGCAGGTATTGTAGGTGCCTCCACAGCAGGAACATAAAAAACCATCTACTGCACAATATCGCCAGTAGTCACAGCTAGTTGGATCACCCTCTTCTGTTGGATGGGCAGGTAAATCAGGCTCAGATGCCCGTGCTACTGGCAACAATGGAATTGAGGCTGCTCCGATCATCGCGGCACCAATGCCTTTTAGTAGGCCCCGACGAGAACTGCGCTGGGCAATGGCGCGAGCAGACTGCTCAAACAATTTATCAAACATTGACATGGCTACTTAACCTCTAAATATTCAGCATTATTGGATGGTGACTTGAGATAGTCTTGGATCGAAGCGACCTTTCTTTCTTTTGCCTCGAAAAGGCTATCTAAATGTTCTCTAGAGTTAATAATACCCATAGAGGCTACCTTACCGAGTTCATCAATAACGACCGCATAGGGTAATTTTGAAATGCCATAGCTTTTACCCAGTAGCTCAGAAACGATGTAAGGATGGTCTTCTAGTCCGTACTGTTTTATGTAGCCCTTATGGTCTTGCTCCATACCGTCACTTGCTAACACTAAATTAATCCATTTTGACTCCGCTTTGACAGCTGATTTAAGCGCCGGCAATAATGTTTTGCAGACAGGGCAGTCAGGAGAGAGGAAAAATAATAATTGTGATTTTTTGTCCTCGGATGGGTCTCCAACATTGACCATGGTCGAGTTGATGGTTTGTAACGCCATCGAAGGGGCTTTTTGACCTACTTCTAAGTTTTTATTAACAGCTAATGCCCCAGCGGGAGCTACGCGCTCATATAGCACACCAACCTGCCGTGTAAGGGCGAAAATAATCATGCCCATGGTGAGGACTAAAATCCAGAGAATAATGTTTGATACAACGAGTAAGTCCAAGATAGAGTCCTATTTATGCCTGCTAATGGATTGTATTTTTTGAGCATTGCCGATGATCTGTTCTGAACTTAGATACATGAGACATAACATCAGGGCCGTTAAACCGGCAAGAAGCCAAAATACTACGCTGCTCGACATTTGACCGTTGACGCTACTTTGGCTGCAGTACAGAGCGAGGAGACACAGTATTGAATTTCGCCAGACTAGGGGTGGACCAATTTTTAGGCTCCCTTCGGGACCAGCGCAGCCGCAATCAGTATCTGAGTTACCACGCATTAACTGGATAAGAAACATAACAAGGTATGCAGCCAAAATAGCACCCGCAAGCAACGCACCAAAGTTCCGGAACTGGGGTACAACGACTAAAACAGCAGCAATAATCTCAATGAACCCAATAGATTTTGGAACCCAATGAGCTAACCAAGGACTACGGATGCCATAACCAGTCGCGATCACTTCATAGTAAAAGCTGCTGGTTGGTTTTAATTTGTGGATACCTGCAGGCAATAAGAGCCACATGAAGAATATGGCTGTGGCTTCTGAGGTAATGTTTAAAAATTCCATACGATTATTTACTGCTAATAAGACTTATGAATAAGTAGTGGCGTGGTGCTGCCAAAGTCGCTCATTGTGTGTATTAGACTACCATCTTCGGTACTGTAGACATCTAGCGCAAGCTCTCCGTTGGTGACAATCAGCTTTGGATTGTTACCCTGAGTGACACCTATAGATATTGCCCAGTTAGGTGTTTCTATAATCTTAACGCGTTTTTTTGCCTTGGCATCAAACAGCCAAACGTGCGTGCCTCCATGCTGATGGGAGCCTTCATGTCCGTCAGGTTGCATGATGGTATAAAATCGACCCAGAGAGTCCTTGCTCGTTAGGGATAACCCTGACGGACGCCAGTTAGCAGCTCTCTCTTCTTCTGACAACATATCCCATGAGCCTAAGTATTTAGCGACGTCGTCACGCATGTCAACTTCATGCATCTCGCCATCAAAACTCGGAAAGTAGGCGATACCATCAATAATGGCTGGGCGTTCAAATATGGGCGACGTGTCAGAATGGAAAAAGGACTTTATTCTTTGCTGTGAGCGGAGTGTTCCGTCGTTATTTAGCACAGACGTTAACAACCCACCATTGCTACAAATAGAAGTGACACTGTTTTTACCTGTTGGATACGTTAACACACAGCCAGGAGTGCTAACGGTTGCGATTGACTCTTGTCGCTCTAAATCAACCACGGTAAATGATGCTGCTGGGCTAAAGTTAGCGACGTATAAAAACTCGCCATTGCCTGACACTGCCATTGAATAACGTTCTGGCAAAGCTTGAAGCCGAGTGGTTTCCGTCCATACAATCTCTTTGATTATATTGAGCGTTGTCTTGTCGTAGATTGCGAGGACATCCGTTCGCTTACCGCGCGATCCGCGCTCATGGAATGACTCCATAATATATAGTTCGGGGCGCGTTGGATGTTGCGTGAAATTACCTATTAGGCTCTTATCCATGATGCCTTTTATTCGGTGCTCCGGCTTGCTCTCACTGCTGTCAAGAATGATTATCTTGCCACCAAACATAGAGGCAAAGCTTACCTCGTCAACGAGTATCCAGTCCTCTGGATACTGTGCGGGTAAAGTCGCCACGTTGCCCGTTTCTTCAACAGCTAGCGGCGCAATCGCTACGTCAATTCTCGAACCAACAGGTTTTAATTGCGCAGCGGGCCCCGCATTATCATCGCCGTTGCCAACGGCAATAGCCTCTGCTGACGGCGGCTCACCTTTGCTGTCAACATCTGATGAGCATCCCACCAGTAACAGTGCCGAACTCGACAGGAGTGTTGCAAGTGTTAGCTGTTTATAATTCATAGACATTTTCCCATAACGATTGCTTGCTATCGCCTAAGCATTTTCACTGTTTGAATAGATGTGTACTCTTCTAGGCCGTAGAGTCCAAATTCTACACCGAAGCCAGACTGCTTAATACCTCCGAAGGGCATATTTGGCTGAATCGAGCAATGGTCGTTTATCCATACCGAACCACATTCTAAACGCTGAGCTAAGGCGGATGCTTTTTCAAGGTCATTTGACCATATAGAGCCACCCAGACCCTGAACATTTTGGTTTGCTCTATTAATAACCTCATCTACATCACTGTATTTAATGATTGGCACTATAGGGCCGAAAGGCTCTTCATCCACTAATCTGTTGCCATCAGTCAGGTCGGCAACTATCGTGGGTTCGAAGAAATAGCCCTCGCCCTCAATGCGATTTCCGCCGGCAATAAAGCGACCGCCCTCCGCTCTTGCTGAGTCGGCTAAATCGCAGACAATTTTCAGTTGCGATGCATTTTGTACAGGACCAAGCTCAACGCCTTCCTCTAAGCCGTTCCCCACTTTAGCCGTCCGAGCCATTTCACCCATTGCCGCGCAAGCTTCTTCATACTGGGATTCATGAACGTACAAACGCTTTAATGCCGTACAGGTTTGACCGTTATTATGGAAGCAGGCTGCAAATAATTTTTCCGCAATATCTTTAATATTTGCATCGGGCAAGACAATGCCTGCATCGTTTCCACCAAGCTCTAACGTTAGACGCTTCAGTGTCGCTGATGCCGATTGCATGATGCGCTTACCTGTCGTAGTAGAGCCTGTGAATACAATTTTATTAACGTCTGCATGGCTGGTTAGCGCAGCCCCAACATCACCCGACCCATTGACAATATTAAGGACTCCTGCTGGAAGCACTTCATTAGCGAGTTCTACGAAACGAGTGGTTGCAATTGGTGAGAACTCAGATGGCTTTATGACCACAGTGTTACCAGTCCGCAATGCAGGGATAACATGCCATATGGCGATCAATAATGGCCAATTCCAAGGCGTGATAGACGCTACAACACCAAGGGGCTTACGATGAACCTCAACAAGCATATCATCATCATCCTGGACCACGTCGACGGCTAATTGAAGCTCGGCGGTATATTGAGTCCACCCTATAGCCCCGCCAACCTCCATACCTGAACCAACCCCATCTAGACCGCCCATCGGCTTGCCCGTCTCTTGCGTTAGCAACTGCATTAGCTCGGGCATATTGGCCTCTAAGGCCGCGGCAAGTTTGTGGCAGAGGTCTTTACGCTCTTGATCCGACGTTTTGCTCCACGCAGGGAACGCAGCTCTAGCCGCAACGACTGCGTCATCAACTGTGCCTGCATCGCCAACAGCCACTTGCGCAAACGCCTTGCCTGTTGCCGGATTGACCACATCTAGGGTTTGCCCCGTGGTAGTTTTCTTGCCGTCAATGACCATATCAAACTGTTGCATTTTTCAAATCCTCTAATTATTCAAGCGTATTATTTGCCCAGCTCTAAAAGTCGCATGGAGCCTACCGTATGGACGTTAACTGTATCGAAGTAATACCTTCGGTCACTTGTTTAGCCCTGTAGTTAATCAGAGCTTGGATTGAATTTCTTGTATTAGAGAGAACTGAATTTTTGACTGAGAGAGAACTGCGCTTTCTGCAGCACAAATGCTCCGTCATAGCCGAGCGGTTTAGACCGGCCATGCCTAGCTTTTACTATGCAGGGCTTGCATGCGATAGTGTCGAGGGGTCAAGTCGTAATGCGCCTTGAAACACCGGTGAAAATGCGATACATCTGAAAAACCCCACTCAATCGCAATATCCGTAGTCGATAGGTGAGCTAGGTTAGGTAGGGCCATCGCTCTGTGGCAGGCCTTGAGGCGTTGCTGAAGTATAAACCGCGATACTGAAATGCCCTCGGATTTAAACAGCATGTGTAAATATCGCTTACTAATACCCTCTTTCGCCGCGATAAATTCGGGCGAAAGGCTAGATGAACGTAAATGCATACCAATAAGGCGCTTTACGGCCTGTAAATGATCCTGTGGCGTACTCTGAACTGGGGATTGGCTCGTCGCCGACGCAGCATGAAGCGATGTGACCAAGAGATCGAGGATGTTGGCTTCGAGACGCTGCACTATAGTGGGTTCAATCTCGTCTATTCGCCCAACCAAATTCATGACAAACTGACTCAGCAACCCGTGTGTGGGGTTCTCAACACCCATTCGAACCCCCAAAAAATTATCGGTATGGGAGTACATTTCTTTCATTGTCTTCTGAGGTACTGCTAGCACTGCTTGCCGATAACGTTTGGGAAAGTGCAACTCATAGGGGTCGGTCGTTGAACACACCGTGAAATCGCCAGGACTCAAGTAAGCTTCGCGCCCGCATTGTTGCACTAACGCTTTGCCTTGCAGTTGAAATTTGATCAAATAATAGCTGTCACTGACTTTTGCAATATGCTTCGTGCGACGGTAAACATCAATCGCACCGCTGGCAATTCGAGCTATCTGAATTCTATTGAGTGATGTGCTAGTCAGTTCTGCTTTGAATTCTTGCAATTCATCATCAGCACTATTAACTTCCATCGGACAAAACACATCATTGATGGTTTGCCTCCAACTTTCAAAGTCATTCTTTAGGTGATTGTTGTATAGCATCTGACTCTCCATATCGTATTTAACATGAGTCTCCCTTTAACGATAGTCGGTTTGGGGATTAACGTCAAACAGCACTCAGACTTGTTCTCACATATGCACCGACGATGTCACGTGCCTCGCTGCAGCAGATGTTGCTAATGTGGGGGCGAGACAAAAAATAGAGACATCGCAATACTCATTACTAAAAGTGTCGGGTTGGACATCAATAACAAGGCGGTAACCGACATTATTAATTGTATTGCACCAATTTACCCGACCTGCATGGCAGCGCCTATCTGTCCGCTATGGTAAACTATGATCGCTAGATTACCTCTTTGCCAACTGCCCTAACAGGCTTTCGGGCAGTGCATTAATAACTGTATACCGGCTTTTGGTATGCCTTGGTTTGGATCAGAATTAATGAAGTTAGACCGTATTACATTGGTGGGAATGGTCGCAATGACGGCGGTTTCTACCGACCTCTATCTCTCCGGTATACCGTTAATTGTGGCCGAATTTAATGCGCCTCAGGCGGATGGCCAGCTCACACTGGGCATCTTTATGATTGGTATCTCGCTAGGTCAACTCATCTATGGGCCACTGTCTGATTATTATGGACGCAAGCCGGTGCTCTACGTCGGCCTGATTACTTATATCATCGCAAGCCTTGCCTGTGCCATGGCCCCTAGTATTCAGGCGCTGTGGTTTGCGAGACTCTGTCAGGGTCTGGCAGCCGCCGCCGGTCCGGTGCTGGCACGAGCGATTGTGGCGGACCTATACTCCGCCCGCGAAGCGGCTAAAATCATGGCTATGCTGCTTGCCTCGATGGCGTTGATCCCCCTTATAGCGCCCGTTTTGGGGAGTTGGATGCTGTATTGGTTTGATTGGCGCATGCAGTTTATTGCACTGATGCTGATTGGGTTGCTGGTTCTTTTAAGCGCCATCCCACTGCCGGAGTCTCGGCCTCGGATAATTGGCGAGAGCCTAAGTTTTGGTAAGATAAGTCGGCAGTTTGGTATATCTCTGCGCCACCCGATCTTTATGGGTTACTCGCTAATTGCCGGCGCGCAATTTAGCGCCATGTTTTCTTGGATATCACTATGTTCGTTCGTGGTGATAGACCAGTTTAATGTCCGTCCAGAACACTTTGGCTACACCTTCGCGCTGGTTGTCTGCGGTTATTTGTTCGGGGCGCTGGCCAGTTCAAAAATGGTCATTAAAAAGGGTATAGACACCATGATCGTGATAGGAATAGGCGTTGGTATAGCGGCTGCTTTACTGATGTTGGCCTTGGCGGTTTTCCATATTCACAGCATTGCACTGACGCTACTGTCGGCTTGCGGGATATTTTTCTCAACGGGGATGATAATGTCGAATGCGCAGGTTGCTGCGATTTCAATATTTCCGCAGTCAGCCGGTCAGGCATCTTCGATCTTTGGCTGCATACAAACAGGACTTGCGGCCTTGGTCGGCTCTCTTGCAGGCCAACTGTACGACCAGACACTGATGCCCGTAGCGATCGCCATGACCGTTATGCTCGCTATATCGACTCTGTGTGTACTTAAAACTCGATCTCTAGAGGGCCATGCACTAAAAATTAATTCAAACCGCCAAAGTACAAGCTAAAGTTATTTAGTTTTTACTTTGAGTGTTACTGTTAATTGTTGTATCGACCAAAAATACACCTCTTTTTTTGTTCTCTTTCAGTCAACTTTTAGTTCTCTTAGATGCAAGATTTTTGGTGTCTATTTACTTTAGGATATAGCCGGCTTCATAGTCAGTACTAATAACTAAAATACGACTTCACTTTTGGTGAGGCATTTTGCAACCGCACCAATGCGTGGAATCAAATTCAGGATCAGACTCAGCATGCTTTTTAAATAGTTATAGTCTTATTTAGAGTATTGGTTTAGGCTTAAAGTGTACGTTCGGGGAAACACCGATATTTGATCTAACGGGGAGTAATAAAAAATGACAAAAACTACCATTAGCACACGGAATAAAATTGCGATTGCCGTAGCGGTGTTTACCACCTTAGGCGCTACCGCTACTGCCTATGCCCAGTCTGCTGGATTAGAAGAAATTATTGTCACAGCGACACGCAAGTCAGAGTCGCTGCAGGAGGTTGGCATGGCTATCACCTCTCTTGGTAATGAAGAAATAGAGCGCATGGGTGCAACCAACCTACTTGATTTTGCTGTCAGAGTACCCAATTTATCCATGGCTTATGAGGCAGACGGGCGGTTTGATTCAAGTTCACCGTCGATCAGAGGCGTTTTTGGTAAGGACACTACCGGCTTTTACTTTGATGAAACACCCGTCAACGCATCGATGTTGCCTCGGGTGATGGACATAGAGCGTATTGAGGTTTTGCGTGGCCCGCAGGGCTCTCTATGGGGCGCTAAGTCCATGGGCGGCACCATTCGCATGATCACCAAGAAGCCGGATTTACAGTCAAGCGACGCACAGGTGCATACCGTGTTGTCATCGGTGAAAGATGGAGACGAAAACCATAATGTCGATGGCTCCGTTAACATCCCGATAGTCGAAGACGTTTTCGCGGTAAGGATTAATGCGTATGCAGGTTCAAATTCAGGCGTTTTTGATGATAAATATCAAGGCACCTGGACCGATTCAGGCGGCGGTGCTAGAACTAATCCGGGACCTGATTTTGGCACGATTGAGAACGTTGATGACGAAGACTACTGGGGCGGACAGATCGCTGCCAAGTGGGTTATCAATGAAAATTCCGTATTAGATCTACGCTATATGATGCAGGAGGTCGAAGCCGATGGTTTACCCTTTGCCGATATTGATCCAGAAAATACGACGAGGAATCGCTTTTTTAATGCGCCTGAGCCTGGTACCGATGAGTGGAGCATTGCTAGTGCCACCCTAAGTATGGATGTCTCCTCGGGTACCTTAACCTCAACGCTTTCGAGTTATCAGAGAGAGACCGACGAGACCGAGGAAGAGGCAACTTTTTTACATGA
>TARA_B110000091_G_scaffold130897_1_pt1 | contig 32133 bp, 41 predicted proteins | sample TARA_B110000091 | Tara Oceans TARA_B110000091 (sample SAMEA4397278) | marine metagenome | biome: Polar Biome; feature: [DCM] deep chlorophyll maximum layer (ENVO:01000326); material: water (ENVO:00002006), including particulate matter (ENVO:01000060) such as... | depth 35 m
CATAATGCCATAATCATACTTGACCGCCTGCATCACAAACACAGGGTCGGAGAAGAGGCCCGGTGCACACCACTCATATGGTATACGGAACTTATCAAAATCATAAGGTTCGCTATTGCAGCGTGCATAAGCGTAATTCATAATAAGACGGAGGACAACATCAATGTCGTCATTGAACGTGATTGGAATGTTTTCGATGAGTTCACACTGGTCATTATACCCAGCAAAGCTGTCTAAACAGAGAATGACCAAATCTTTGCGTTGTTTTTGCTGCTGACTCAGATGTTTGTAAACACGTGGTGTTCTTTCAATTGCTGATACAAGTAGAGAATGGTCGAGTTCGTTCTTCCGCTGTTCGCTGAAAAACTCTAACACTAATTCGTTTTTTTCAATGGCGGTCGTGACCAGAGCATCTTTGAACTGCTCTGGTATGCGTTCCCAGTTAGTTGCTTTCGACAGCAAACCATCTTCAACAAGTGCATTTACATCATTTTGGCTACCCCACGAAAGGATATCAACACTGTTTTCTATATATCCACCTTCTTCAATTGTCGTCATACTGTTGGAGTTGTACCGTGCTAATATGCGCGTGGCTTTTGCACCAACACACGATTGACGAACTATCCCACTGTGAAGTGTGGACGGGGAGGAAACACGTGGCTTCTTCGCAGCGTGTGCTTGTAATTGTTCAACTTTTCTTTTGACCGCCGTGGAAATTTCTTCGACGGCAGCACCACTTTCTTTGGCACAAACGCCGTCCATTGACGATCCACCGCCGTTCATTGGCGAAACGACACTGGTTGACGTGGTGATGGCCTCGTTGGGTTTAGAATCGGATTTTGATTCGATTGGCACGTCGTCAGACTCGCCTAGTGCGGTTGTTGACATTTTATTAGAGGTTTGAGCTGAAAACATGTGTTTAATGTTGTGGTTGATTGATAGAATAAAAATACATCGGATTCTATTCTAAAAAGTTCCAAGAATATTCTTTTAACATATATTTTTATTCTATTACCCCAACTCACTTCCCACTCCAACCAATTACCAGCAATGGTCAAATGTTTTTCACCATGTTTTTTTTAAAATCTCTCTTTCTTTTTTTGGCATTGTTTCGTCTTTTTCGCCCGTGGCTTACTCGCTTTTGAGAGTGAGAAGACAATGTTTTTTTCTGGTCTTCGGCCTTTGGAATTAACAATGTCTTCTCACTTCCAACACCCACGTCCACAATATCGTCCCAAGTCACTGGTCCTATGTCTCTAATGCCCCAGTCATCATCAGTTAACAGTTCATTTTGCAAAACGATACCCGGATCTGGCAACATATTCGTGTCTACATCTGGACGGTCAGCAACTATCCCACTGTGAAGTGTGCACGGTTCATCCAAATCGGAGGAAACACGTGGCTTCTTTGCAGCGGGTGCTTGCAATTTTTCGACTTTTCTTTGGACCGTCGGCGAATTTTCTTCGACGTCAGCACCACTTTCTTTGGCATAAACGCCGTCTGCTGGCGAAACGACGCCGTCCATTGGCGAAACGACACTAGATGGGGTGGTGATGGTCTCGTTGGGGTTAGAATCGGTGTTTGATTCGATTGGCACGTCGGCAGACTCGCCCAGTGCGGTTGTTGACATTTTAGTAGAGGTTTGAGCTGAAAAACAAGTGTTTAACTTTGTGGTTAGATCAAATGATATGATTGATATAGAAGACAAATACATGGAATTCTATTCTAAAAATTCCAAGAATATTCTTAACATATATTTTTATATTTTTATTCTATTACCCCCAACTCACTTCACACTCCAACCAACTACCAGCAATGTCCCACCCTACTTTGACCCCATCGACCACCCATGTTGTTTCGAGTGTCTCTTACGACTCGGAAGCGGACGACGAGGCTATGGAGAGCATGATGGGCCTGCTTGACGTGCCTTACGTCTGCCAACTGGATGTGTATCAAACCAGAGTTGATCTCCCGGAAACTTTGCAGCTTCTGGATTTTCACATGTTTGAAAAGTCCGCCTGTAACTTTCGTGACGGCACTGTGCTGGGCAGACCCCCTCGAATCGTGATCCCTCCCGAATTGAGACAATTTGACGACATCGTTCTGAGCATCTATTTGCATGTCGATTACGACCCGACTGATCCTGCCTTGCAAAAGTCGTGTTCGGTCAAGGCCCCGAAATTTTGCTCGGAAAACATGAAAACAAGCCACGGCGAACTTCAGCACACCCATCCTGTGAAACCACACCAATTGTGGCTCCAAACCAATACGTTAGGAGTGGATTTTTCCGTACGTTTCAAGAAAAAAGAATGGGATTTGAGCCGAAAATTTCGAAAAGTGTCGGGTACCCAATGGCCCACGTTTACAATTGTGGCCACGCCAGCCATTGACGGCATGTTGCAACCCGAAAAATCCATTCGCACGATTGCCTTTCAAGTGCGCAGCAAAGAACAGGTGAACAGAACATCGGCCGCGAGAGGATTGTCGGGACCGACCACGACCAAAAAACGCCGCACTCCACAATCCGAAGCCGCCATGCGGACATTGCAAAAATGTCAGTCGGACATTGTTCGAATCCGCAGCGATATTTTGAAATTAGAACAATACAACAAAGAGTACGAGACCCGCTTTCGATTCATGATGGCCATTGCCGAAACAGACCCCCGTTTCAACCAAATAGGTACGTTGATGTCGAACAGCGTAGCACAGATTCGGAAACTAAGCATGCAAAGAAAGAACACATTGTAGTACTGTACACTCGAAAATAAGATAAAGTGATTTCATTGATACACCATGCTTAATTTCTGTGTAGGAGTGGTGGTTGGAACGGCAACAGGTCGGAGGAGGAGCAGTAGGGCTCCCTCATTGGTACCCCCCTACTACCTCCAGACTGTCCAGTACACCAATGAGGGATGGGGTGTCGTGGTGGGTGGTGGTACTGTCCCGTCGGTGGAGGATTGTACGGGGCGTGGTAGTGGTCACGACCACTACAAAGTGGAGGGTATTGTGGCGGTGGTCGAACTCTCTCGCGCGCGCGTTGCCAAGACTGTTGCATTGCCTTCATTTTGCGCAATTCGTGTTGAGTGTTGCTCAACATGGACTCCGTTCTGCCAAGGGTCTGCTTGGTGTGGTGTAGTTCGTTTCCCATGGACTGCAACACCGACTGTTGTTGTTGAGCACTGCGACGCAGCTCACGAAGGAGACTGTCGACCGAGTCTGAATGCTGGGCGTGTTGCTTGGCCCACACCGCATTGTAGACTGTCTGAGGTTGCTCTCCCCCCACACAGTCCTGCACAAACTGTGTGAACATGTCGTGCAATTCAGTCACCAGTTTTTGGTGAAAGGGTCCAAACTGTGTCAATGCATAAGAGTGTGTTTTGACCAACATGGATTCCACAGTACTGCGATCGGGCAATTGACACTTGCCACTACAGAGCGTAATGGTGGTGGCGGGACACTGCAGCTTGGGACACTGCAGGTTTTTCAAAACACAAGGTGTCAGATTTTTAGTGCCCAAGCACTGAATGCACACACCCGAATCTCGAATCGAGTCAACTTCGTCTTTGTACCAGATTTCGTTCAGATTTGGTGGATTGTGCAGAACCCACAGCAACACCACCGGAACGGTGTTCAAATGTCCCCCCAACATTGGTTCCAACACTTGCTTGAAAGAGTTCAACTGTTGAAAGAGTTCGGTGTAGTCTTTTTTGGTACTTGCTTGTGGGGCACAGACTAATTTGACAAAGGTCTCTTCGTCCTTGGTGGCAGTGCCAAGACGCTGGTGCAAAAAACGGTTGAAGGAATTGTTACGAAATTGTTCCAGTACTTTGGCATAGTCTTGTTTCTTTCTACACCGCGGCTGTTGGTGCATCAATTTCAACCATTCAAACACTATGTTTTGAAATGAACCCTCTTGTATCCAAGGCACCGTTGCTAAAAGAGCGGCGGCGTGGACCTTCTCAAAAGACATGCAGGTGGTGGTCAGTGAATCGAGGTGGGCATCCGTTGTTTCATATGTGTAACATAGGTGTAACGACCGTGCTCTCCGATGTCGGTGGAGCAGGGGCTGGGTTGCCATTGTTGGCTGGTTCCTCTTCGTTCATCGGTGAGTATTCGTGTTGTATTTGTTCCAATCGATTTTTCTTTTCCTTGTGTGTATGTTTGCGGCGTGCTACGCACCATTTGAGAAAGCAACTCATTTGTCTGGTTGGTTTGCTTTCTCTGTCCGAAAAAATTACAAATGTGGCGACTATGTGGATCGAAGTATGTATACACACAGCCACTGTCAACAAAATGGAAGCAGCCAGAATTGTGGAAGAGAGAAGGCGTGTATGGAACAAGAACTACGCCCGGTGGGTTGCTGCGGATCCTAATTTTAGCATGAAATATATTTTGTGTTATTCCTATATCTACAACGGTCTTCCACAAGGATGGCACCTGCAAAAAAAGAAATGACCAGTCCCACTGCGACGGCCTTACAAAGCAGAGTATAAAAATAGGAGAACCTTCGTTGTTACATGACTCTTGCATACTTTATCTTTTATGTCATTCTAGTCTCTTCTGTATTTACGATGCTCGGACAGTGGTACCGGAACATCTTTGGTACCGTGCCTCCTCTAACCATGTCGCGACCGCTGCCCTTGAATCTCTAACAATCCATAGTTCCAGCTTCTACAGAAAAACAAAAGCGGTACTTTTTCATTGTTTAGGGTTGGCAGCGATCCATTTTTCTTTCCACAGTGTATAACTGCGGTCTTGACCCCACCATTCCTTCTTTTGTGGAAAGCGGCCGTGTCGTTGCATCATTTCTTTTTTGGTCAGTCCCCCACGCTGTGCCAGGTTGCGTGCACGCGAAAACTTGTGCTTCCATGTGGAACGATATGCGTAATCCTTCTTTGGTGTTTTTGTCATTTATAAAAACAAAACTACTTTTATACTTGTTTGAAACGAGTACCATCCGTAGCTCGAGTCGTACATCGACGACCGTCTTCGTTGGTCAAATCCAAAAAGCACCGACTCAAAGTGTGTATATTAAAGTCGCGACTTTTCCTCAAGAAAAATGACGGAACTGGTCAACACCATTGCTGCCCCATACCGCTTTGCCAAACGCAACGGAGACGAGTACCATGTGTTTTCTTTGTTTGTCGAAAACCCCCAAGAGGTGGACAACTGGATGGGGGTCAAAACCCACCACAATGTGCTCATTGATCCCGACACTTTCCAAGAATTGAAAAATACTCGACTCGAATGGATGTTTGACGAGAGTCATGTCCTCGTTGCCTGTAAAAAAATACAGGAAGTAGCAGATAAAAAAAAAGAGATAGATTAAAAATGTTGTTTATATTATAATTGTAAGGGGTTGTTAAGCGCGTCCGGTTGTTAAATGCTACTATTAAAGGAGACGGTGTCGTGGTAGACCGGATGTCGGTGCAGCATGGACGGACCCAACGGCATCTGTCTACCGCTGACAAAGCCCTGTCTCAGTTTACACAGATCGAAGGCCGTGCAATGGCTCCGACCACCACGGTCTCTTTGGATCGAGCCATGGGGGGGCTTGTCTTGATTGTTGTGGCCGGTACACTCACGACAATCGGAGTGTACAACAACAACACTCACACAATATACATGGGATTGCTGTTAATGCTTATGGTGGCTTACTGGATGTTTGTTCACATGTCGTAACGAAACAATCCATGTTCCCCAGCATAGTTGGCCATGGCAAACGTCAAGTTGTGGGTGTTTGCTTTGCCCATAATGGGATTGGCCCACTCATAGAAAGAGTTACAGACCTCGAGTGCCGTGACGTCTTCGGCATGAACAAACGATAAAAACTTGGCCAAAATCTGGGCGGGGGTGTAAATCCCATGGTCTTCAAATTTCGCAATTGTGGCAGGTCCCATTCCTGGGATTTCCTTCATTTTGAAATCGAGCAACGATCGGTTGACAAATTCGACGACAGTCTCTGCACGCAACGAACTTTTAGAGGGTTGGTAAGTAAAGGTCGACATTTGGTATTCTATAGTTATTTTAGCACTAATGTTTAAATACCAACATATTCCCTACAAAGTTGGATTTACTTAACTAAGATATTGTACACTCGCTCTGTTGTGATTTGACTGATTCCAATGTGAGTCCTTGAATGTTGTCCCCCACTTTGGCTTTGATTGTGAAGTTGGTGGCCTTGTCTGTGGGCACCATTGATTCTATTTTACCGCTGTACACTCTGGTGTTTCTGGAAGAAATGCTTCCGGTGCTTTCTCCTTCTGTAAAAATCTGACACAATGACGGGTTCCTCCTGTACACCAACAACTTTTTGACGGTCATTTTCTGCTGTCCTTCTTCATTCTCAAACGTGATGTCGTCCCCATGAATAATATCCCACAGTTCGTGTGTTTTCATGGCCGACATTGTGTATGTTGTGGCATAGGTCCGGCCCTTAAATAGTGTTGGGACGTGTTCGTTGTCGCGTTACCAACAGATTTTTTCGAGGGTTTTTGACGAGAGAGAAGCAGCACCACCAAGTCCGAAATGTGTGGTACCCCGAATCGGAAGAGTTACAATTTTGACGTTCAGCATGTTCGTCCGACACATAGTAGGTGCGAGGCGTGCGACAGTGGATGCATTTCATTTGAGCCCGACCCACACCGGGCACCTTTATATAATCCACTTTGTAGTTTTAAGTCAACGGTGTAGGCACTGTTGTTTAATGGCATTTAATCGAATAATAATTGTGGACAATTCTTGCATGGTGGGGTAACTGTACCACTGGTTGTAAAAGTAGGTGGTGACCGTCTGCTGTGTTGTGTTGAGATTGTCGAGTCCCACTGTGAACAATTCTTGGTTTACCTGATAGTTGAGGAGCAGTTGAGCTGTTTCATTTCCCACCACTTGTTCACTGTTGAGTTGGCCCCGCAACATTGTTCGAATCACGTTCTCACGATTGACATTGAAAAACCGGAAACTTTTCCATTTTGACATGAAATTGGCCGGGGTGTACATTCTTCGCACTGGCACCCCAATGGCACAAGCAAGCATTGTCAGACTCAGTGACTCCCCAACCAACGAAGTGGCATTTCGCCGGTCAGATGTGCCTCGTCTCAAATGGTTGTTCATTCTAGTTCTAAAATCTTGCATGTGGATGGCAAAATCCGAATTTTCCAACGAAAAGGTGTCCACAGTCTTGTCATTCATCGTCAGATACAACCTCAGGAATTCCAACACCCCCCCGTGGTGGTGGACATGGCGGTCTTCGTACTGGGGTCGTTTGTCCAGAATGCAAAAACCAGTCTCGTCCATTCCTACCACTTTCGAAGCCACCGCTCGCACCCATTCCATGTCCACCACTGCCTTGTTCAGTTTGGCCAGACTCAACAATCGTCGGCTGTGGAAACTTCCCAAAAATAAAGTATCGCACAACAAGACGGGTGTTTGTTTACACAGTGTCGTCTCCTGTTTGGTCTGCGGGACAGTCCCCCGGTTGATGGTAAGAGGAGGAATTGCAGTTCCTCCTTCCAGAGTGCCCGATTTTGTTTCGCCCCGTTGTCCTGTGTTCGTTTCGGGAGGGGGGGGGTCTGTGTTCCGAGGTACATATCGAGGGGTAACCAGGTTGGCCCGCTCCAGCTTGTCACAGACGTTGACAATGTCGTCGTCCAGCAGTTGTTGGAGGTATGTGGGATGTTCACCCCTTTCTTTGTACATCAGTAACACCAACTGCAACGTTTTGCGATCCGCCAGCGAAGATTTGATCTGGGAGCTCTCATACTGATGATCTTGGGCCAAGTACGGTAGTCGACGGTGGTGGTGGTAGTTCCAGAAAAGTTCGTAGGGATTCATTTCAAACTATGCTACACATAAAAAAACTTCTATATATACTGTTTTTGTCTGGAGTACCATGTCTAAGAAACGAAGTCGGGATTTGAATCAACAGGCCAACGACGACAATCGGAAACGTCAGTGCGTGCACCAACGGGGCAACCACAAAATATCGATTGTCTTTGACGGACGAGGTATCCAAAATACTTTGGTACGCAACATTAAAAGGGAAGACACCAGCTACATTGTTGGATGCATTGCCTGGCTGTCCAACAAACGTGTTCTCAAAGCGTTGGCCGACCACACCAAGGGAGTCAGTATTGTTTGCACCAAAGATAAATTGACAAAGCGTCGCACCAACCAAAAGGCGTACGCCAAACTGTCGGGCTGTTTTCAAGGGGGGGTCATTCGTACTCTGGGTGCTGGTCGTGGCCGATACAAATCGTTGATGCACCATAAATTTTTGATTGGTTTGTCGGACGAACGGGTACCCATCTGGGTGATAAACGGGTCCTTCAACGTGACGGAATCCGCCGTCACCAACTTGGAAAACATCATGGTGTTTGACGACCCCGGGATTGGCCAGACCTTTTTTGAAGAGTTTAAACGATTGCACCGAGTGGCGGAACCGTTGAGGATTAAAGCTTAATCAAAGCAGTTCAACTTCAAATCAATGTATTTAAAGAGTATAGATGTAAACTAAATGAGTATTCTTCCAATCGTAAAAATGTGTAGACATACCAATGCATTGCGTGTGTTCACAAGTGTGAACAAAAGCAGACACTCCACCATATTTCGTTTACAAGGTCGTGTTTCGTCAAAAAGGACACAGGACTCTATTCAAATTTCAGACCACGAACACCTTGTGGACCAACATCTCGGCAAGTTTATGCAGCAATCATCGACCCCGACATGTAAAATTATGGGCCAAGATGTAGTAGCCGCGTGTGATATGCAACCGGGGGACCAATTGACATACAACTGTGAGTTTACAGAGAATTAGTGAGCCCGTCCCGTCCCTTTGCCAATCTGGGGCGATCTGGTTTTATATTTCCAAGGTTTCGGCCTCGACTGCCCTTTTCAAGGTCCATTCGTACAATTTCTGCTCAACGACCACCAGAATCAGGATCAGTTTCGTGGCGACCAAGGCTATGGTTGCCCGATGTCCCAGGACAAAATCGTAACACAACCATGGTGAGACATCGATGAGGCAAGCGAGCACGACGGACCACATTGCGCAAATTCCGACCTGGAACAGACACAGGTGTACGATGCAGGGTTGACGAACGCCCAACAATATTGTTTCGCGGTGGAATTGTTTTCGCCGTCCTACAAAAGAATAGACCGATTGCCCCACAACAGCACCGACTGCGGCGTAGCAATGCATCGAGCCGTACTGCAGCTGGCTATGGTTGCACAAAGAAGTCGATGTGGTTCGATGTCCCATTTCTACCAACAAACGGTCGATCCACCAGGCCAGGCAACACCCCCACACCCAAGGAAAAGTGGAAGAGACAAAAGCACAATATTTTCGAACAATCATACGAAACTTTAAAAGACAATGTAGTTTAGTTAAACAGATGTATATAGAGTCTTCTATTCTTTTGGACTGGTTTCACTCATTCTGTTGGTGCCATTCTTTCCTTTTCTTCGATGTATCGCTCCTTGTCTTGTCGTGCCATTGCCATGTATTTTTCTTTAGTAGCGTCGTTGTACTCTTTCCAGACTGTGGCAATGTTCCCCATCAATTCGCGTGGGGTCTTGTTGGGAAACTGTTTGGCGATTTCGGCACGTTGATCTTGCATAAAGAAAGCGTAGGACGAACGAGGACGTTTGATTTTGTACGGGGGCTCGTACACGGCCATCTGCTCTCGGTAGCGAGCCTTGTCCTTTTCCGACTGTTGGATGTACTTGGTCTTGTCCGAAATGTTTTTCCACAGGCCGGCAATGTAGCGCGATTGTTCAGTCAGGGCCATCTTGCGGCCTTGTTGTTTCAATATGGCCCGCTGCTCACAAGCATAATACAAAAAAGGGGTCATGGCACGCTTGGGTCGGTTTGGGTCTCTAGACTTTTTGTTTCTTTTACCAGAAGATGACATGTCAATTATAGTCACAATACATTAAACTATATAGTTTAAATTGATTCCCAATAATGGGATTTTTGATGTTCCCCATAATGGGATTTTGGATGTTTGGTGAGTTAAATATTGGCTGGGACCATTCTCCATTCGACTTGTTTCATGTCTTGCACCATTTTGAAAACATGAAGGCATTGCGAATTGAGTTCTTTGTGATATGCCTCGAGTAGATTGACGTCTGTTCTCAAGGTCCAAATCATGACCAGATGGGAAATGAGCAGCCCCGCACAGAGTACTTTGAGGGCGTTGTTCCAAAATGAAGGAGGTGGTGGTTCCTGGTGGTTATGCGATGGTGTGGCCGCATACCGTGGATGGGGATGGGTGACGTCGAGACTGGGCAGGTCTTCTTCGGGTAAACTTATCGGTGGTCCACTATCGGAATCGTTGTCGGAGTCGGAGTGCTGTGCCGCATTGTCAACAGTCGATGGGTTAAAAAATTGCATGGCGAATGAATAAAGATAAATGTTTATAGTCGATGACTGTCTTTAAAAATGCAAGTGGCGGGATTTGTTTCGCCGTTGTGTCAATTCGTTCTCGGTCGAACGGAACGGTGTGGACTTGGAGTTGACGGGCAACACCGGCACCACTTCCGGGTCTGGACGAGGCGGTGGTTTGACGTACATGGTCGTGGGAACCAGTGTCAACAGCAGGCCCATTGTGCTCAACACACTTTGGATCACGAGAGACGTCCTTGCCAGGGTGTCTTCCACCGTAAGGAGGGCGATCAGCTGCGAGCCCAGCGCCACCCCCAGTAGAATTGCCACGAACAGGTCTTCGCGGGATTGGGCGACCACAATCACGACGGGATAGGCCACCAACCCCGGCGACACCCACACTGTCCAAGCAGACTGTGCCATCAGTACCAGATTGGTCAGGAATGTAAAAGGCAGAGCCCACGCCACCGTCACACGCAATCGCTGTGAGGAAGACGCCACAAAGCGCGGTCGCCGCAGCACGATGTAGACATTCCAGGTTTGGTAGGCATCTAACCCACATTGCAGGCCGACCAACCCCAGTACCAACACGCTGCCCGGGATTGTCGCCACACACCCAGCTTTGTCAATGCATCGCATTGTTGCTACCATTCCCAATCCCAACACGGCCGCATCGAGAAATGTTGCCAGCACCGAAACCAACGCACCCACGTACCACACGGTCTTGCTGGGCATGACCGAACACAGCAAGAGCATCCCATAGAGGGCATAGTTCAATTCGATCAGCATGGTTGCTTTGTGCACCGACTCGGACACAAACGGACGTCCCATTTGAATGCCTAAAGAGAGTGCCACCACCAAGACCACGCGTTGGCGAATGTTATTTTGCAAAGCAGCGGAGGATGTCATTGAGTGGCTCGATCGAGATCTGTCTCATAAAACAGACAACTTTATACTTGAAAACCTCGAAAAACATCCAGGCCGTAAGCTACACTATCCGCGGTTCTCGCCCGGCACCGGGCGGGTGCCGTACCACCGAGGTGCCCAGCAATTGAATCTGAATCCCAAACAACCAGACAAAGACAACCAATGGCAGCAGAAAACAAACAGATTGGTGCACCCCCAACACAGCCAAGGCCACGTTGAGGACGCACCAAGCGGCAATCTGTGTTTCGGAGTGGATGTGCACGACAAAGACTGGGACAAAAGCGTGCCACGAGACCAACGACAAGACTCCGGTCAATTGTGTGGGAACGTCTTGAATGTAGAGAATGGGCAATTGTGAGAGTGTCAACACGAACGGCACCCACGTCAACAGTCCAGGAGGCATGCGACCCACAATGGGGGTGAGCCTGTACCAACTAGTGGACTGAAGAGGGGGGCTCCAATACAATATCTGCGACGATGGCCCAAAAGCAATGGCCCGCCCGACGACCGTCGCCCACACACTGGCGACCACAACAAAAACAATGGCCATGTTAGGATCGGCAACGATGGGAGAACTCATTGCCATGACAGGCCAACATAAATAGACCACAACAACAGTTGGCCATAAATACCATTGAACAAATCCAGTTTTAGTAAAAAAAATCTATGTTAATCATATGTGACTATTTAAGTGGAATTACATTGGTTATATACACCACATCAAACAATGGCAGCTCATTGGAATGCGTTTTCTATTGAGGGCAGTGCTAAACGTCAGAAAGTCTCCGACCCCAACATTTCTGACGGGCCCACTACAGAAAACAGCACCGTCCGCAATTACGAATTCAAGGCATTGACTGATTCAACAGCGGTGCCCATGGAAAGCACTCCAGATTTGTTGCAGATGGATGCTTCTTTATCGGCCCCTCCGTCATTGATGGTGGCGGAAACTAATTTTTTCAACCAACGGAATCAGGACTATTGGCACCGCACGGATTTGTCCCACTTGCGACCGTACGATTTCCCGTACGTCCGGGCTTTATTGCAACAGCCGGCGTGCGACACCCTCTCTCCAGAAGACATCAAGCACAATGAGCATGTCCGTGTTTCTATCCAAGTGGTGACTCGTGCATACGAAGAAAAATACTTGCGGGAAGCAGTTGGCAAAGAACGCTGTTGCATTTTGGGCGAACAATGTCAGGGAATGCATCTCCCGTACGTGACGGATAACGCGTTTGTTCTTCGGGAGTTTTTACTCCCAACCGAAGAAGCGGACTACCTGCGGAGTGGTCGGTTGCCAACCGAGGGTCGGCTTTGTTTGATGTGCAAGCGTTCCGAGATTGCACGAGCATTTATCAACATTCGTGCGGACGGCATGGGTGTGAAGAATAATGTCATTTTGCAGGATTATCGTAACATTGTCGACAAAGAGGGGGAATATTGTTTGTCTGACTGCATTGTGTCCTCTCACCAAATTTTCCAAGGATTACTGGATCCAATTGTGCTGCATTTGCGCAATGCCTACCGTCTCAAGGTCAAAGAGGGGGTCCGTCATTACGAACAATGGCGAATGAAATACCCCGGTCAGCAAGACCATTTTTTAGTCTCGGCGCCCGGGAGTTGAATCTCGGGCGCATCTGTCCTTTTGAATTCGAAGATGGGTTTGTCCGACAGCTCCCAGAGCAGACCCTCTTGGAGTATTTTGTGGGTTCTCCGTACGAATGGTTGTTTATGGGTTCTTTTTGGGACCGATTACAGATTGCGACCAAGTATACGGGCACCGCTTTTTGGAGCCCACCCAAGACCCACCTGGTCACGGCCAAGGTGGTCTCTTTGGCGTCGATTGTTAACAACACCATTAACATCATGAACATGTCCAATTTGCCCAGCAGCATTGCCTTTAACATTTATATCTATTACGATGCTCATGTACCATTGATGTGTGCCATTGAGGATGCCCAGCCTGGCAACGTTCTTCCCCTATTTCACAAACACTGTCCCAAAACGACGGATGTGATTCAAGAATCAAACCTGCCAGACATTATCAACGAGCAATTGGCTTGTTCGTTTTGGAACGAAAACAAAACCAAATTAAAACCCATCGTGCATCTCATGTGCAAAGCTTTGCCACAGCGATGTCAGATCCGCAATCTACGAGAAATCATTTCCAACTACTGCCAGTCGGACGATACCGTGCACGAGTTCATGCGTTCTGCGCTGTTGTGTTCGCTCCTGGGGATGTACAGACACTGCAAAAAACGTTTGACTTGGGATTGTCGCAAGGAAATTTTGCGGCGTCTGGTGTACTCGCGCCCCAATCGCACTCAGTTGCAGGAATGGTTGTTCACCAACTACCAGCATCTGCTGTTCTACACAATCAAAGAGTTTCTAACTTTTTCAATGCCCATGATCCCAGCGTTGTACAACGAATTGTGTGGGACCTACAAATGGAACATTTTTGAAAGCACAGTCCGGACGGCCATGGACCGATCTCGTACAACCATCGAAGCAAACATTCGACAGTCTTCCTCCCTTCAGGACTGGGTCGCCCATGTGGAAACTTCACTGATCGTCGTTAATAAACAACAGTTGCGCAATTTGTACCGACCACAACGACAATCTTTTTGTCAGGCAGTCATTTGCACCTGCGACAAACTCGACGAAACACACAGGCAAGTCGACATCTATCTGAAATTCCCCATGGAATACGTGCATCTACTGCGGAAAATGACGCAACGAGTCTCTCGGGGACAGATCCATATACAGTGGTTGAAATATTTCAATGTCGACCAAGTTGCCATCGACTGTTTGACAAACATGTACAACCACGCCCAGCAAAACGCCTTTCGCACCGAACTGCGCAAATTGCTGCAGGGATTGTGTCGCTACGATTTCGAAGCCACTCGGGCACTGTTTGCCGCTTTTCGGCAAACACATTCGGACATCCGAGTGTTTCAATTACCGCAGCACTACTACGAGGCCCAGTGCTGTGCATTGCGCCGGCGGTACGGATTGGTCCCCGGACAAGAGCTGTCGAAACACGTCGGGGTGGTCTATCTCTGTATGACCTGCAACACCTTCAAAGGATTTGTGGTCAACAAAGACAGCAAAGTCAATAATTTGTTTGCAAATGGCCACAGCAAAATTATTATTGACGACGAAACATTGAAATGTTACTGCGGTGTACGTTGCGATAAGTCCGACACCAAAAAACGTAAAAGAATTGCGGTGGCGTCCTTTGTGGAAGGAATTGAACTCAGTGAATGTCAGAAACGCGACATGAAAAAGGTGTGGAAAACCAACAAAAAGATTCGACTGAACGAACGTTGTGCGCAGACGGAGATAGTCCAGATCAACATGACCGGGTGTCTGCTGCAGTTCCATGGTGCGCTGTACTTGTTTTGTCCCTCCTGTGGTAATCCCACCACGTTTCACGCCGACCAACACGACAGTCATGGCTTCACATGCGGACAGTGCATGAAAGAAGGCACTTTGTACACATCGGTCTCCTGTACCATCTGTGGCACCTACCGTGGCAAGGACACTTGGACCACAGTCACCACTGTCATGGACGACGACCAACATTCGGAAGAGACGGTCCCCATCTGTAACGGGTGCTACAAACCGTGGTTGCGACAATACGATGGGACTATCCCCTACAACATCATTCAACAACAAAGAGAGAAAAAACAAGTAAAGGCAAATGTAAAGGTACAACATAAATCCAAAAAGTAAAGAAAAAACGAATCATATTTAGTGGATGATGTCGTCTGTATGTCTTACATGTCAACAGTACAAATTAAACCAGAACAGACCTGGACAATACCAACCCTGACACCGTTCGACAGACCACAGTTGCAAGACTTGGATTCGGACGAGATCTCCTCGACAGAAATGCTGTATCTGGTTGTGTTGGTGGCCAGTCTGTGTGCTTTGATGCTGTCGTGGCGACAGCGAGATCAGGCATAGGTCCTTCAAAAATTTAACCGTAACACGCGTCCCGAACGTCGATCGTCCATGCTGGGTAAGGTCTGCAGCACCTCGTCCATTGGCCACCCAGCATCTTGCACACGGCTCTTGTCGTAAAATCCCGCCGACACCAGTTGGGTCAGAGTTGGAGACCAGTAGCGCTTGATATCTTCCAATGTAAATCCAAACTGTACCCAGGTGGCGACATTGCCTCCCATGTTGGACAACGTTTGCCAGTTAAACCCCAGTTCAAGCAATTGGTGCGGGGTGTAGTGAAGTTGAGCGAGTTCACTGAACGTCATGTTCATTTGCATCATTTTTGTAGCACTCAATTTCAACACTCGACTCTGTTGAGACCAATTGAACTTTTGTAGTTCAGTTGGTGTGATGCCCATGCTCACCATGTGGTCCCAGTCAAACCCAAACTCCAACATATCGACAGTGTTGTATCGAGAAGCAATGTCCGACCACTTGACTCGTTCCTGCACCGCATCTCGGGCTTCGAAACCCAGTTTGGCAATGCAGGTCAGACGCTTGTTGTGGTGCAGATGGTCTGAAAAGAGGGTGGCTTGGGGTGTGAGAGGTGTGATGGCTTGAGTCAGACGTTGCATCAAGGTGGAAGCAGTGTGTGGTTTCAATTGCCGTTGTTGTATTCGAGAAGCAATGGACGCAGAAATGGCTACAGTACGATCCAAACCGAGATCCGGTAAGTTGGGGGCCGAGTTGTCACAGGTAGAACAGAGCGAAGAGTAGGGTTGTTGCAACACACACGACAGGTGGAAATGATGACCACATTCAAATGTCGCTTGATTACACTCCGAGAGTGTTTGACTACACAATGTACAGTTCATAGTAGATCAAATATGGATGCCTATTTATAATATACATTTTAGGTTTGGGGTGCAATCTATATCATATCAACGCCTGTGCTTTTGGGATTTCTGTTTTTTTTGCTCTTGTTGGATTTTCTCTCCACTTCCACGACTTCTCTTACTGTTTTGCGAATGACATTGCATTTGTGCAGGACCACATCAACTGGGTCACCCGGTTTCGAGTAGGACAACGCTGTCCCCATGATAAACTTGGAAGCATTTTGCTCGCCAATCTGACCCGATAAGACGCTGTAAGGCGAGACAATAAATTGCATTTTGCCGTGGGGAATGCCCGTCTGCAAAGAATTGCGGGCACGATCAGTAGGATCGGGAATGTCCGCACAGATAATGTCACCCGGGTACAGAATACGGGCACCGTTGTTGAAAATAGTGTTCAGCCCAGCCACCGTGACCACAAATCCCTGTTCAAACACGTCCTTTTCTGGTTGGAACCCGGTGACCGCAACACCGGCGTATTTGAGATCCCGCAGGACCGACGCCTTTTTGATAAATCCGGCCTTACCGCCTTCCTTTACCAATTGACGACTCCGTTCCGATTCATCGGTACGGTCGTTATCTTCGAGACCGTTGGCAAAAGAAAAGACGTGCATTTGATGGTCTCCGTACCGTCGGACTCCTGGTTTTTGGGTTTGCATGAGCACTTCCCCTTCCATGACTTGAAACGCTTCGTCTGTTCCAGCAGCCGGAAAGTAGGGGTCGATCACATTGCCATACTTGATACGTTGGAAATGACGAATATCAAAAGCAGCATTAAAATCAAAAGAAGTTGGTCGAGCAAAGGGTTTGATACGGCGACGTTTGGAGGAAGAATACATTGGTTGTTGTGATTAAAAATAGAGCGATTTATATACCGTGTTTTTGTTATATACGCATGAGGACTTCTATACGTTCCAACCCCTTGCAGGTCTCGGTCACCGAATGTGCTTTGTCGATCATGGCATAGGTCGGTTTTTTCAAAGTGACTTGTGACACAACCCCGACCGGAATAAGGTAATCGGCGTTGTCAAAAGCGTACTTGGACGGTGGATTCGTCTGACCACCGTCCATGGTTGCTCGGACTTGGACGTACTTAGTGCCCCTTTTCATTGGTTCACGCACTCCGTTTGGACCGAAAAAGGCGGAATTTGTAGTGAGGGATTCTCGGAAAAATCCAAGCCACAACATGTCACCGCGGGTCAGATGACTATTGTCGTCCGGTTGCCAAAGTCGAGCAACGCGAGTGCGGCCCCGCACATTCACGTTCAATAAACGTTGCCACTTCGAACCGGTGTCCATGTCATTGTTCAACACACCAAAGTAATTCCAATGCCGCAAAACGTCGTTGACGGTTTTGTACTGGAGTTCGTCAGTGCCGCCAACTTTGGTCGTGCGAAGCAAATGGTTCAAGACAGGAATGTTGGCGACCACGTTGTGGGTAGACGAGGCGCGAGAATCGTCACGACGGACAAACAGTACATCACCCTCTGAATATTGCTTTTCAAACCCACGGGTAAATGGACGGACGAAAAGGGGGGCACGGGCCGTAGAATTGACCATGACCTCGGGAACACTGTTGTGCAGGGTTGGGTTTTGGAGAGCCTGGACACTGGGACGACCACTGTAATCAGCACCCACTGCGGAGGAAGAACCAAACGAAAAGGGAGCGGCAGAATTCACGGAACCCATAGTTGGGGTGCCTTTCATGAATGCAACAGAAGTCATTTGCGAAAAAAAGTTACCCTATTTATACTGTCATACTACAGTTTTAGAGCAACCAGACAAAATGTTGGATTTGGGATCTGAATGACAGCAGGTGCCTACACCTTTTTCTCAGACCGACATAGCAGAAAGTTGGTGGTCATTAAATCCAAGCCACGTCTTTTTTTTTATTGCTATAACCAGACACATCGGGTGTGTAATGACACTCGACCATCTGTTATACGGGGTTATCGCTGTAGTAATTGTGTTGTACACTCATCTATTTGCAACAGTGTACATGGTCTATCAGAGTCCTCAGGTGTTGTTTGCTTCGACACCGACTTTTGTGACAGCTACAAAATTAGTCCATTGTGCCAAATCTATTTTACCATTCATACATTGGGGCAAAATTGAGACATGTCTCCAAAACTCGGTTTTGTACAGTGTCCGCAATGGTAGGGTACCCTACATGGACATTGTTCCCCTCGCTTTTGTTGCCAGTCACTACGACAACAGCAGTATCTTTGTCACCTCTAAATATCATTCAATGGATATAGACTCCCAAGCACTGGTCATGATCCACGAATGTGCGCATATAGCACTGGGAGCCCGCGATATTGCCTATGTCTGGCAAAATGAATTTCAAATTCTTACTGAGAGGGAACACTTGGACAATGCCGATTCGTACAGTTACAAAGTATGGGAAAAATGTGGGAATCCCTACGCTGCCATCTACTATTCTTACTGATAGCGAACACTTGGACCAGGCCGAGTCGTGCAGTTGCAAAGTAGGGCGGAAAAAAAGGTGGGAATCCCTGCGCTGACATCTCGAAGACGAGTAGAGTAACAATTACGAAAAACTGTAAGGTTTAATTTTTTGCGTTTTGGATCCGACCTCTTTGCTGAGTGGACCTTTCCAGTATTTGATCAAATCCAGTTTATGTTTGGAAAGAGCAATCCATTGCTTGATAGAACCGTTGTCGACCTTGGTGCGACCAGTGACATTGTTGCGACTGAGTATCTGTTCGCGACGCATGTGTTTTTGCATGGAATTGACAAAGGTGATTTCAGAACCAATCATACGTTTCATGTTCATTCGATGCTTGGAAAAATGAGCTTTGCAAGTTTCCGCCGTCACTTCCGGAGCATCAATGCCTTGGCGTTCCAGTGGTTCCTTGACATGCGTCCGGTACAAATCAGCCTGCAGGCTATAAATCTCGTCGTCGCGGACTTTGCCCACCATTTGAGAATCGATCTCTTGCATTCTTTGAATCACTGAATGGGCCTCTCCCGAACCACCGTCACCGTATTGACACAACGCACATTTGCAGCCATCCATATGCATCTCGTCTTCTTCGTCACCAGAGAAATAACAAGGCACAAAATCGCCCGGGTCATCCTCGTCCATCATTCCGGTATTGTCGGCGACTGCTTCGAAATCCAAAGGAGGTAGCACTTCCATTCATTCTGTTACAGCACAGATCTTAAATAGGTGTTTTTTTTTGGAAATTGTAGTCCTTAAGCACAGTCACCCGACTCTGTCTACATTGTCTTTAATGGGTCTTGGTCCTGCAAAAAATGGTAAAATAAAAATGATCAAAGATTGGTGATTCACTCAAAAATGCAGGTAGTTGTGGTGGGGTTCCGACTGGGTGATTTTGATAAGGAATTCGACCAACTTTCGGTATTTTTCATCTTCCATGTTTGTACGGAAAGTGTCCTCAGAACCAAGAATGTCCTCCACACCCCCTTTCTCAAGACCACTGTCCATTTGTGACAGGACTTGTGTTTGACACAGGGTGGAGAGTGCGTCGTAATCTCTCTTAAGTTTGTCGGTGGCAGCTTGGCGTAGTAGGCGTGACATGATGATGATAGAATAAAGATCTAGTTATATACTTCATAATTTTGTTTGTGTTTGTTAATTAGGGGTCATCGACACAGGCACGTGAAATAGTGCATTTTGATAGAGTGTAGTTTGACAATGGGAAACCGTAGTTCCTTTCTACACTACTTAAACTAAGCATGTCGAACAGCATGTTCACCAAAGTCCCCAGTTCCCAAAGTGTGGTCCGACATAAACAGTCCTGGTCCGACCGACAACAGCGCCGATGGTTGTTTCAGCAATCGTTTGACACTAAACCGTCGAAGGCTCTGCTACAATGGCAATCGTCCAACAACTGGGACGACTCTTGGAATTTCGTCGTGGTTGTGGAGCAACACCACGACGGGGAGCCGCTCGAAGTTGGCAGTCCAATCCGGTTGACCCGAGACCAACAAGTGCTACGAGTGGAAGTCTGTCGAATACTACAACAAAAGGGATTTAAATCCTGTGCGCTGGTTCAAGCACTATAAATGTTCCGATGGTGTGAGGGACATGTATGTGCAATGGACATTGGCAACATTGATGGTCATTTGTTTCTTGCTACAGATCCGCAACTTTAATCGATATCGTGTCAAGCACCGGCGCAATCACGAAGCAGCACAAACCTATCTCAATTCCGACGTCTGTGCCGATGCCATTACTCGAGCACAGTTGGGCACTTTTAACCTGTGCGAAAAGGCCGAACAAATCGTCAACGAACAACCCGCTCAAACTGCCTTTTACGAAATTTTAAACGATTGGTACCCCTGTGGCCATGGCCGTTGCGAGGGTGGTCTGGATTGGTTCTGGTCGAAAATCCATTGGTTTGTCCTGGGTCTGGGCGGCTTTGGTCTACTGTTTTACTTCAAATGGGTCGAGCACCAGCGAGATATTTTGTTTACCAAGATGAGATTGCCCATGTTGACGTCCAAAATATCACATGTAGATTAATAGTATAAAAAGCAACTTGTTCCTTTCCAAACATGGCAGACAATTGGAACGAACACCAATTAAAATTTGCCCCGGCCGAACCACTCGAAAAGGACGAAATTTCGATCCGAGTCTTGGGCCACGATGACAAGTCAAACCGAAGTGGTCACGTCCAACAGAGGGCTACCGTTCTGAGCTGCCCCACTTCTGTAGAACAACTGATGGCCCGAGAAAAGATCTCGAAAGGTATCAAATCCGACCCGGCCTATACATTTTTGATGATGGTCTCCGCATTTTCGGGTCGACGATTGGGAAAATTGATGACGGGCAGCACCCCAACAACTACATCCGGAGCGTCGGAGAGGGGGTGCGAAATGAGCGACAACCTCTGCTCCAACAATGGCGACGCCCAATTTAAAGGATTGCAGATACCGGCCATATCAGGTGTTATCCATCTCTCCAATGAAATCTTTGGACACATCAAAGAAGCTCAGTCCATCGCAAACCACGTGATCGCCCCCAACACAACATTGAACACTTTGATGGAAACCCCTCGATACCAGACGTTGTTTGCACGTCTGGTGGCCCTTCGAATGGGTCTATCGTCCACACTGACCAATTCTGGGTACCACAAAGACAAGGTCTACACCCGTCTGCACCGAGAACAAACAATGGTGATGAATTCGTTGAAAAAAGTTCGAGTAGTCGCACGCAGAACATGGACAGAGCCTGGATATGATTAGTATTTAATTGTATTTCTTTATTTTAGACTACTTGTTTGTACACTTCTCTGGGTAATTTTAATCGGTCGCCCCGCACAAATTTCGGGTTCAGGAGTTGGAAGTTGGGGAATTGTTGTTGGATCCGGACAATGTTGCGGACGACCTTTGAAAAAACGGGGTGCGTCGGATCAATCGGTGCCGTAATGTAGTCCGAGTTGGATTCGGGGCTCAACTGAAATACGTGGTTGGGACTCATTTTGTCAACAAAAGCAGCAGATCCCGAAAAATGAGACAGACGCATCACCAAATTTTCTTTGGACGTCAATCCATACTCGTCCTCCACTTTGCGGACCGTGGCTGCCCGAAGAGCAGGAGGACGCATCACTTGGGTGTTGAACGACAATTTGTCGTCCCAAGAACAACTAGACTCGATGCGGGCCATGTTTTTCGGAGTCATGTCCGACCAGGAGTAAAACCCACTCACAGTACCCAGAGAGGCCGGGTAAAACTGGTGCTCCGTGTTCGTTGTTGTGTACATGCGATAGCCACCCAGGGCCGAAGATTTCACCAAAACACGGGTCGAATGTTGTTTGACACAGTTGTTTGTAAAATAGACATGAGAAATGTCCGACAATACGTCGTTAATTGTATCGGTGTACATGGAAGAATGGGCAAACCCACGCACCAGGGAATCGCGATGGCTCTGGCTGTAGGCCGACACCGATTTGGCTTGTTTGAACTGGGTGCGTTTCCATTCCTGCTGCACCTCGCCCGCCGTCAGACTGCTGTCCAACCACTTTGCATATAAAGCAGACAAATCGGGGGCAGTGTCCACCACAATGTGATGCACCACATCCTCACAGCCAAATTCGTCCGGATGTGACGTGACAAATTCTCCCACAGAGCTGCCCTGGGTAGAAAAAGTGACGGATTGCAACTTGGTCTTGTTTGTAGGAGCATCAATGGCGTACACAGAACGGCCACGGCCCACCGAAGGATGAAACCAACTCATATCGTCACGACTCAAGGTGTAGTTCCGAGAAACACAGACAACCAGGCCTTGAGTGACTAAAGGAACGTTCATTTGTAAAGCAGTGTCGGTGTCGATCGAAAAGTTAGGCAGTACTGTGACACTTTTGACCTCGGCCGATTGTTTTTGCAGGGTCTGTAGCACAGATTGGAGTGCGGATTCCTCCGATTCTTGCAAGGTTACATTTTTGGATTTGGTCACTGTAATTGACATTTTAACCAAGAATACAGATATTATATAGGGTGTTTTTGTTGTTGGCGATAGAGTTCGATTGGGTGAAAATAAGTTACACTTATTTTTGTCACTGTTTCGAACACAGTCACACTCTGTTCAAGATGCCAGCCATATCTAGAAAGAAAGATCGTCGATTTGAGCATTTTTTGGGAAAATTTAAAAACAAAACAGCAGTCAAGCATGAGTGTAGCCGGGTGTTGAAAAACAGTGCACAGACCAACACTGTGACTGACCCAGACAGTATTTCACTCTTAAAGGCCCTTCTCCCCTTTCACTACAACTCGGTGGAGTTGCTTGCTGAACCAATTGTGGGATTTGGGAGTGGGGAATCAGAGACCCACCCGGGTAGTCCTTGTTTTAAAATTGTGTACAGGTCTGGAAGACAGCGAGAGTTTAGCTATAATAAATGTTTCAACGTCATGTCTGTCAAGGATCGACAAACGAGGGCCGCGAGAGCCGCCATCCAGGAACAAATATGGTCTTTTAAAAACAATACTTTGAAACACTCGGGGTCTATGGAGACCAGCTGTGGAATCTGTGGCAAGACCATCACAGATGCAGTTCAGATCCACATTGACCACACCATCACGTTCAAACAACTGTGGTCCGAGTTCCAAAAATCCAACGGGGCTCCAGACACCGTCCGAGTTCAGAACATGAAAGACTACGTTTTTGTAGATCGGGAATACACTGAACAGTGGCAACTGTACCACCGCACGGAGGCAGTGCTACGGGTTGTACACAAACAATGCAATTTAAAAAGAAAACATTAATATTTTTGCCACTGTATCAAATCCGTTCAAGGACTAGTTGTTTGTTGCCACGCCGTATTCCACAAGTCCCACACCATCGGTGGTACAGAGACAAACATAGATTTCTTTCCGCATTCCGAATCCAGGCAGCGTTGCAGCACGGTCTGCTTGGTGGTGTTGATTTTGAACCAAATGGCACAGCCTTTGTGCGTACGCCCCGCAATCTCACAGATGGTTGAACGGGCAGGCACTATGTAATACCCAGTGTCGGTCATGGACAACTTGTGGCGGAGGATGCGAGCGTTTTTGTTTTGATCCAACCAGTCCAAAATGGGACACAGTAAAGGACACGACGTGGAGACTTTCGAAGTTTGTTGACTGTAGTTGCTCGGCCCAGCACTTAACCACTGCTGACAACCCTCGTCGTACTGAAACAACGCGGATGGTGCCGTCGATGTCGAGACTGGTTCCGAGCCATCGATCTCGAGACATTCTCCGACCGTATTGCAGGGTGGAGGAGATTGAACCAACAGTTCGCTCCAAGGCAGATGATGTTTCAAAACACGCTTAGAACCGTATTTGGTCGAACCTTTAACGCGAAACATTCGATTTTTGGTGTACACCGCAGTGTCGATGGCAGCAACGTTGGAGATTAAGGTTGCGTCGCCAGAATGGACCATCCCCAACACGGCACGACGGACAAAAGCCCCAACGTGGTAGATGTTTTTCAGGTAGACATTGGTGCAAACCACATGCCATGACGATTTTTCAGAACTGGACGAGTTGATGACTTCAAAACAACCGGGTCGACCGAAACATACCTGAACTGCCTCTTGGAAAAACTCAACAATGCGCCGAATGTCGACCGTCCCCGTGGACTCCACATCGAGAAACAGTCGGGATGGCTTGTTTTCCTCCACACACTCGTACCAGTTACGGTTCGTCAACCCGTCGTACACCTGCCCCAACCCAGCCACAGTACCCACTCGGAAACGCTTCTGACCGGTCACAGACACATCTTCGGCCACAATTATTTGGTTGGGTTGCACGCGGTGCAGGGCCTCTCTCAAAGTTCGATACATGTTTGGGGATGGGGGTGGTTTTGGAAAAAAGAACTTTACTCCATCCAAAACTTATGTGTATCTTAAGGAGTACTGCACGATTTAACTTTTGTCACTTATATAAAGGCTACCTCTTTATGAAAAAAACATGTCCAAAATCCAACGCCCCATCAACGCAAATGCACTGGCCGAGTCCACTGACACCGCATCCGAAATCCCGTCCATTGCCACGCTGGCCATGAACCCTTCCGCAGTCGATACAAAAAAAGAACTGCACACGACCAGAGTGGTCTTCGAAGCCAATGCCACCGCACAACAGATGCAAGAGGGCGTCATTGTTCAACTCGCAAATGCCTCGCACGTTTTTGCATCCGCCCAGCAAAAGGTCGACGTCACCAAAGGTATTTTGACCTCCATCACTGTCAAATCCATTTATTCGGATTGTTCCGAACCAGTCACCTTTGCGCTTAACTTGTACAATTCTTCGGCCAACGAACCCTCCGTCAAAAACAACGAAGGATGGCTGCACACGCCCACGCAGACTGATTTTGGATCCATGGCCACTTCCGGTGACGACGAGGGTTACCGGAACCTGCTTGCGGTCATGCCCTACGAAAAATCGCGCTCGGAGTTGAGTGTGTACGAACCCAACGAAATCGCGACCGACCGTTACATCCAACAATACGGTGACTGCTCCTCCGAAACATTGCACGAAGGAGTGGTGGCCTTCCCGGGGGAACAGTACTACTTGGTCGCACAAGACCACGTAGTCTTGAACGTCATTCGTCAAAATTGGGAGCAGCTCGGCATCAACGTCGACAGCGAAGCTCGCTTCAACGGCAAATATGTCCAAGTGCCCGCCCACGTCTTTGATCGGGTCGTCAACGATTTGAAATCGGAAGTGCTTGGTCGTATGCCCTTCACCAACTTGAATGATGTCCGAGCCAAATTCCACAGCAAACCCACTTCCCACTATTCGGATACCCATCCAGATGGCGACGCCGGATTGTACAAAGTGTGTGTAGAATTGCAAATGAATTACCAATTCCCTTCCTCTTCGGCAGTGGAAGCATAAATTACTATTTAAATACCATCATATCAATTATTACTCTGTTTTCCATGCGTCCCTACCACTGTACTTGGCGGCACTGCTCTCGTCCTGTTTTTTCTCTGACATTGTGCCGGGGCCATTTCCGTTCCTTTCGCGTTCAGTGCGCCTGGCCCGATTGTCAGACCAGTTCCTACTGTCGCCAGGTCTGTGCCAAACACTATCGGAAAAAAGAGTTTCCCCCTGTTCAGTTGTGTTCGCAGTGTGCACAACCGTCTTACATCGACAACAAATGTTTTTATCATTACACAGAGAGACAGTGCATCCAATGCAATCGTAAAGTGTTTTCTAGACAATTGTGCCAGACCCATTACATGCAAGCCTACCGGAAATCGAAACGTAAACAGAACCAACCCGTGTCGGGGTCAACAGTGACAGAGAACGGAACAGGGGGTAACGACATCGTGAACAAAAAAAACGTATAAGTAATCCTTGTCTGTGGCGCGTAGCTGACACGTCCGAAAATCGTGCCAATGCCGCCCTTCGCCAACTCAGGGCACTGAAGAACCGAGTACGTGAATTGGAAAATCGGTAAGTTTGGTATGGGTTTTTTTTGCCATTGGGATCCGAGAGTGGACGCTCGAGCAGGTCGCAGCAGCAGCAAAAGAAAGAGTGGGTTTGAGGATAGTTTGCACACATGTTGTGCACGTTTCTATTTAGTGGTGGGAGGGAGTCATTGTCATGGCGAATAATATCCAACTCTACACCATTGGCCCCCTCGAATTTCCATCCTTGGACATCAACAGTGTCGAGGGGAAATGGGCCGCTGACTGTGTCGCACACAAACGTCAACAGATCAAGAGGAATTGGCTGATGCAGGACATGCTGGAGACAGGGGTGTGGGAGGAATTTCCAGGGCCAGTAGAGGGTCAGGTTGGAGTAAAATAGCATCTTATTTATATCGGTGACTCTCAGTCATTATTTTGTTATTTGTACGAATTTATAATCAGTGTGTGTACCCCATCCTCGGCAAGTAATTTCAGAAAATGTTCCCGTCGTTCCGATGTCTGTTTTTCCCAAATTTCAGAGTCCACTGCAAACACCTCTCCATAGTCCACGACCATTTGTCGTATTTTATCGTACGCCAGGAACAGATCTGGATCCTCCTCATGGACGTGGTGATGAATATAATGGGGCCAATTGTAATTGTGAATGCCACTGTACGAAGAGAGGGTGATTCGGGTCGAATGATTGGAAACTTTTTTACAGAATTCATTGCGCGCCTTTTCGGCTGCTCTCTGGAGAGCATTGTTTTTTAGTATAACGGCGTTGACAGCGGCCTGTCCCTTCTCTTTCGCAGCTTTTTTTTCCTGTTCATATCTTTGTCGGTAGGCAAAATTAATGACCCCAAACATACTGTTGTATTCAGCAGTGGTACAGAACACCAAGTCGAAAACATCGCCCCCTGCCTCCTCAAACTCCATCTTTTCCGTGTCGTAATTCCAGACCATCTGCTCTAATGCACCCCGCAGTACACGGACAGAAGGCTCCTCCTCTTTGGTTTCGCCCTCGTTGCCTCCAAACACTGCCTCTTTGTTGTTTTGGGCACGAAAATCGGCTTGCGCTTTCATGCGTTCCTTTTTCTCTTGTTCGTACCATTTGTTTCCCCAACGCGCGCGCGCCAACGCATGTTTGGTTTTGTCGTGGACCTTTTTAATCCCAGTCCCATCATTGACTTGGAAATGGTTGTTGGTTGGTTGGGGTTTTTTGGGTTCGCACGGTTGAAACGAATACTGTTTGAACGACGACATTGTTCACAAGTTGTGGGGGGTATTTATACAGTGGATATACTGTTTTTGCGTGCCTACTAGTTCATGTTTAGAATATAAAGTCTAATTTCGTACTGAACAGAAAGAGGAATGTCTTAAAACTGTGTATCTTTGGGGGGGTCCATGGACAGCAGGGGTTGTATGACCAGTACTGTCACCAGTCCAGAGATCAGCAACACATTTCCTGTCATCAACATCCACAAGCCAGACACCCATTCCTCTTTCACGCACAAGTCCATTTGATACACAAGTAAATTACGCTATATATAGCATACTTTTGTCAACCAAGCCCATGAATTTTTTCACTGATCCCGCCCAAAAACGTCTCGTCTTGAAACCCATCCGTCACGACAATTTATGGAAAATATTTAAGGAGCAACAGTCAGTGCTGTGGACCACTGAAGAAATCGACTGGTCTGGAGACGAAAACGACTGGCGACAATTGGAACCCGAAGCCCAAGAGTTTTTGCTGCACATCATTGCCTTTTTTGCCAGTTCCGACATGTTGGTCGTGGACAATCTGATGGACCAATTCATGTCGGAAGTCCAGGTGGCCGAAGCCCGCGCTTTTTACACCCTCCAATCCTTTGTCGAAACCATCCACTCTGAAACATACTCGTTGGCCCTCGAAAAGTTGTGTCCCGAGCACCGCAAAGAACAGCTGTTCAACGCCGTGGCCCAGGAACCCACCATCAAAGCCAAAGGAGACTTTGCCACCAAGTACATGGATCCAACCCGACCGTTTGCCGAACGGCTGTGGGCTTTTTGCATCTTTGAAGGGGTCTTGTTTTCCGCTTCGTTTGCCAGCCTGTACTGGCTCCGAACCAAAGACAAGTGCAAAGGTCTCACCTTTTCCAACGAATTGATTCAGAGAGACGAAGGACTCCATGCTAAATTTGGCGTGGAAATGTTAAACATGTTGCCGCCAATGCCCGAAGAACGGGTGCACTCCATTCTCAAAGAAGCGGTCGACATCGAAGAGGCCTTTGTCAAGGCAGCACTGCCACAAACATTGACTGGCCTGAACGCCGCACAGATGGTGGAATACGTCCAATACGTGGCCAACCGTCTCCTCTCGATGTTGAACGGCAACTACACCCCAATCTGGCAGGCCAAACAGCCTCTGGTCTTCATGGACATGATTTCGATCGATGCCAAGACAAATTTTTTCGAACGGCGAGTCTCGGAGTACCAACTGGCCCAAGTCGGCCAAGACGAAGCAAGCACTGGATTTGCTCTGGACGCGGATTTTTAAAAAGACATCCAACTGAAAACAGGGGACAAAGAGCGACAGTGCATTGTCTAACCAAATTATACAACAAAGGAGACTAAAACAAATATCTTTTTCTGCACATATATTTAAAACTAATTCTGAAATATAAACTCTTCCAAAGTGTCTTCCAATGTCAATGGCTCAGTTTGATCGTCTGCACCACTACCTCCAAAACCATTCTCGACTTTTTCCTAAATTAGTGCCGGCCCTCAAAAATTTGGCCTCCTTTGTTGGTCATGAAGATATTAAAGAAACAGTGTCTAAAATGGTGCTCTATTTCATAGCCCAGTGTTCTAAACAACCGCGTCGGTCCAAACGTCGACGGTCCAGTCGAATCAAACGGGAAGAAAAACGCCCACGGTTGTTTTCTTGCACGTCGGAGGAAGACGATATGGATGACGGGGGTGAGTTTGACCCGGAGACCGACAGTGCCAAAATGGCGCTGATTGCTTTACTGACCCATACCCTGCAGGGAGGTGAGGGAGATTCCTCCGACGACGAAGAAATTGAAGACCCACCCTTTGTGTTGAAATGCCGCGAAAAGATGAATCTGTTGCAAGGACATTTTGTCCACACCTTGTTGTTGGGCAAACCCGGGTCAGGAAAAACCACTTTTGCTTCTCTGATTGTCGATGTCTGGGACGCTCTCGGCATTATTGACAAGCAACGCTTCAAAATTACCAAACGCTCCGATTGGGTGGGTAAATACCAAGGACATTCGGTGGCCAAAGCTAAAAAATTGATCGATTCCGCGAAGGGGGGGGTCATATTCATTGACGAAGCCTACTCCATCATTTCCTCCAAAGACGGTGATGACATGTATGGCCAAGAAGTGTTGACCGAAATTGTCGAAGCCATGTCCAATCCTGACAAACAAGTTATTTTTATCATGGCCGGCTACGAAAAGGAAATGAAGCAGTTGTTCACCTACAACGCTGGACTGGAACGTCGGTTTGGCTATGTGTACCGGTTTACGACTCCTGCCGCCACGGTTTTGGAATCGGTGTTTGTCAAGCAAATGACGGATTGCCGTTGGAAAGTGAACAAACAGTGCCGCAAAAAATTGAAAGATTTTTTTGTCCACAATTCCAAACATTTGAGAAATGGAGGTGGTTCAACAAAACAATTGCTGTTTCACAGTCAGCAAAACGCCGTCGTGCGACAGTTTCCCAATACTGGAGACAACATGTTAGAATTGATTGACATTGAAGATGGGATGAAAACTTTTATGCAGCATGCACAAGTTTTCACTGCACCGTTGCCACCCACAAGTATGTATTTGTAAATAACACTATATAATAAAGAATCATATGACATGCATGCCTTTTCGCTCTTATTCTCTTCTCTGGAGTCTACTTGTCTGGACAGAGGTCTTTGTGTACACCATTACCACCCAAGCGGCAAGCAGTCCCCTGGTCTGTTCCGTTCCAATAGTGGCCCTCTTAGTCACTGTTATTGCGTTTGTAGCCTTTGTGCAGCGGGAAAGCACTCAGCTGAAAAGTTTGATTCTGTTTGCGTCGTGGGGTTGCCTCATCGCAGTCGTGCTGCTGCTGCGCACGTGGACCTTGGTGGACGATACTTTTCTCAATCTGTACATTACAGTCACCGGTCTCTTGACCTCCATCGTCTGGTGTGTCATCAGCCATTCCGCTCAAATTTCAGAAGCGACCTGGCACTGGTACATCTGGTCCCTGGTACTGATCATTGCAGTGTGTGGTGCCTTTAACCACGAAACCAACACCGCCGAAAAATACTACATTTTGAACGCTGGGTGTCTGTGTTGTGTACAAGTGATTTACATCGGGTCTACCATCCGCAAACAACCGACCGGCACAATCCGATGCCGACATCTGTGGCGGGTGGCCGCCGGGACTCTGTTGTCCCTCACACTGATTGTATCAAGCATACTATTGCGGTCGAATGTACTGACCACCGGACAATGGCAGCAGTCCATTCTTGTGATCGAAATAGTCTTGGGTCTAGTTGTGGTCATCGATGCTGTTATTGGATTTAGACAACAGCCTATAAATTACATGGCGGTGGACGTAGATAATGCTTTATAACTTGGCTCTGTTGTTGGCTTTTGTGGTTATTTTCATTGGGGTCAATGTTGTGTTCAAAAATCTGCGACAAATATTGCTGTGGTCCTGTAAACTTGTCACCACTTGCTACATTTGGGCAGTGCTTTGGATACTGATGGAACTGCGACACCTTCCTGAATGGCAGCAACAGTTGTTCGACTCGGTCTGGAAACTGGCAAACATGACAAACATGCCCCACACAACAGACCTTTAAGCTGTTTTGATGCATTTTAGTGGACTGTTGCCAAACATGGAATTTGGCAGATAGACAGTCGTGTTGTCCTGGACATTCTTGGCACAAATGTACAAAATACCATTGGTCAGGACCAGATATTTTTTTTCGTCCAAGAGTATTTGGTCTCCTTCCCCTATCATGGACGAGGAATAGTAGGTAGCACCCGACAACAGCGAGACTATGTATGGCTGCATTGCGTAACCCAATCCCACCGAAAAACCACCAAAGAGAGACACCGCAATTTGTTCACCCAACAAATGGCTCAGGAGGAAAATTAAAATGCTACCCACTGCAGTAAAATTGAACAATTGAGAGATGAAAATGGAGCAGTGGAAATAGTGGTGCAGACATTGGCTGCATGTGAAAAAGAAGGGAACAGACAACATCATCACCCCTAAACAGAGCAGGATGTCGTCCAACGATGTCCAAATTGTAGTGAGTAAGATTGTAAGCGAATTGTTGGAGTCCATTATTGTTCTCTTGCCAAGAGTTTTGTGGTTTATATAGTCTACAAATTGTCCTTCCGTCAGAGAAACCAGGTAGGCACCAGGCAAATAAGATACAGGTCTTCGAGGTCTAAGATTATAAATTATGTTTATTTTTTCTAAATGTAGAACATTTCCATTCATCTCCAACATAATCCACTGTTCAAACAGTCTGGATTTTGCTACCAGGGCAAAATCCAGACCATTATTTTTAAACAGGCATTGGGTGTTGAGACCAGCAGATGTGAAGAATTGGACACCACTTGACCCACACCACGGTAATCCACATGTGCATCTGTTGCAATTCCACAACTCAACCCGACCCCAGTGGACTCCTGGACACAGTCAATGTTCCATTGGTACTTGACTTGGGAATTGCAAAATTCCAGAATACTCACCAACCGTGGTGGTTGCTGTTCCAATAAATCCATCTCCGTCACCAAGGAAAAATAATAATTCCAGATTTGGAAGATCATTGTTAGCAACGAGGCCATCACCAACATCAAGATCCCAATCCGACCACACCAGACCCGTGTTTGGGATGCACACATCTCACTCATCTCTTTTGCCACAGACAGTTTTGGTTTATACTGTCCTCAATTGTTGGAGTAGGAATTGGAGAGGCCAAAACTCGGATTTTTAGACATGCCACACACAACACATTTAGACACAAAAGTCTTCACTATTTCTTGTGTGCCGGAGATGTCGGGGAGTAGGCCGGAGATGTCGGGGAGTAGGCCGG
>TARA_B110000091_G_scaffold210733_1_pt1 | contig 31937 bp, 30 predicted proteins | sample TARA_B110000091 | Tara Oceans TARA_B110000091 (sample SAMEA4397278) | marine metagenome | biome: Polar Biome; feature: [DCM] deep chlorophyll maximum layer (ENVO:01000326); material: water (ENVO:00002006), including particulate matter (ENVO:01000060) such as... | depth 35 m
TTTTTTTGTTTACAACTAGGACACTATTATTCTTTATTACCTTTACAAAAAATCTCTTTGTTTTGGAATGTCTTACTTGTAAAAACAGCAATTGCCTAATTAAAAAGAATGCTACTCTTCCTGAAATTCATGAACTACTAGAAAACAAGCATAAGTTCAAGGTTTTAAAAGGCCAAGATGTTATTATTGAAGGCGCACCTGTTCATGGAATCTACTTCGTTTTTGAAGGAAAAGTTAAGGTATTTAAAACAGGACTTTTAGGTAAGGAACAAATTAATCGATTTGCACAAGATGGGGATATTATTGGGCATAGAGGCTTTGGAGTTGGCCAATATCACAAGATTGGCGCTATGGCTATGGAAGACATTGTTCTTTGTAGTTTTTCTAGCGTGGAATTGCTAAAAGTACTTAAAACAGTACCTTCTTTAACGTTTGATTTTATGTCTTTTTATTCAGAAGAACTGAATCGAAGTGAAACTAAGGTTAGAAAGTTCGCTCAAATGACTGTTCGAGAAAAAGTCATTGATGCTTTATTGTATATCAATCGAAAATTTGGACAAACATCGGGGCTCCTCAACTTCCAGCTTTCAAGAAAACAAATGGCTGACTTTACGGGAACAACAGACGAACAAGTAATACGTGTGTTTTCAACTCTTAAAAAAGAAAAATTGATTGTATCAAACGGAAAAAAAATTGGTATAACTGATATTAAAGTTCTTAAAAAAGAAATACTAGAACACAACTACTTTTTAGATTTATAGTTATTCCCGCCTAATTTAAAGCAGCGCCCTAACTATTATAACCGGCATAAAAGAAATCACTTCTTTAAAAGAATCTTATCACCATTCTGAGGAATATGACTTCCCTCCCATTTATTCCTGCGATAAAGATGTTTTAACTTAATACCGTAACGTTGTGAAATTCGATACAGGTTATCTCCTTCTGCATAATAATGTACTTCCTCTGTTCCTCTAGCGCGCTTTGGTTGTAAATAAAGCGGTGTTCCTATTTTAAGAACCGTATCCGAGTTGCATTCATTATATTTATACAATCTATTTAATGGGATATTATTCGCCTTAGCAACGCTATAATAAGTATCTCCTTTTTTAACTTCTATATAACTAATCCAGTTCGCAGATCTTTTTACATCGTTTGATGGAAGTACTTCTATTACAAACTCATCGTCTCCTTCTTCTTCGGATCGGTTTTCTTCACGATATTCTTCATCTTCATCTTCATTTATGACAGGTACAATTTCAGGTTCTTTTGATTTTTTATTCTTTTTGTTTTTTCGACCTTTTGCTTTCTTTACGTATTGATTTAAATCGTGTCGTTCGATAAGTGTGATCAAAAGTGAAGCATACTTTTGATTTGTAGCATATCCTGCTTTTCTTAACCCTTTTGCCCAGCCTTTATAATCGGTGATTTTCAAATCGAATAAAGAGGCATAACGACTTTTTCCTTTTAAAAAATCAGAATGATCTCGGTAGGAATGCCAAACGGTTTTATACTTTCGGAAACACTCATTTTTAGCATCGTCATCAATTTTGATAGTTGGTCCCTTCCAATCTGAATGACATTTAATTCCGAAATGATTGTTGGCTTTACGTGCTAATCTACTATTTCCATATCCACTCTCTAGCATTCCTTGAGCAAGTGTGATACTTGCCGGAACTCCTGATCGCTTCATTTCTTTAATTGCGTCACCTTTGTACTTTTCGATATATTCTTTTGGGGTTTGTTTTTTGAAAACAAACGAAGAATGAACAAAAGCCAAACACAAAAAGAGAATAGTAAAAATGGAATTTCTTAACATGGTATCTTAAAAATTATAATCTAATCCAATTAAGAAATTAATCCCATAATTAGCGTATTGATCCCATCTTACATGCTTCGTATTTAAAATGTTATTCGTTTTAAGGAAACCGCCTAATTTTTCTGAGTAGTTGTAACGAACATCAATATTAAAATCAAATATGGGATCTAAAGTGGACGTTACCGCTTTCTTGCTTGCATCGAAGGACTCCAAAGCTAATTGCTTACCGTAAAAGAACAAATCTGTCCCAACTACAAACTTATCTTTCAGTTTATAACTAGCGCGTGTTTCAACATAAATATTTGGTAAATGAAATGCTTCATATTTACGTACATCATATACATTATACTCTGCCATTGCTAAAAGATCTAATTTTTTGCCTTCATGAATAAATTCAGCAAATCCCTGACGGTGTGTTACTTTATCCGAAACAATTACAAATTCATTTAAACCATCCTCACCAAGGTTATAAAACAATGGAAGCTTAGTATGGTGTCTGTATCTAAATCCGAAATTAAAGCTTGATTTAGAGCTAAAAGCTCCTTTTACACCACCCATAAAGTCAACAGGTGTACGCTGAGTTAAAACATCTCCATAATTTGCTACAAATGGATTTTCATAAACATAATCTAAATAAGACAATCGCTTATAATCATTTTGGAATCTTGCAAAGATGTGCAAAACGTCTTTTACAAAACCAAAATCAGCTTCTGCAAAAATATTAGCAGTGAATTTCCGAGGGTCAATAGTTTGATAGAATGTATTCACACCAATTTTTAAATCAACATCTTTTAATTTTAAATCAAATGCGGGGAATAAAGAAAACAATGCCGATTCATGATCATTTAATGGCTTACCTGAGTTTAAATAACTCGCCTCAAAGTCCAAGTTAAAAACACCTTTAAACCAATCATACTTTTTCCATTCGGCATACTTATTAAGGTTGGCGGCTAAGTTTACACGATGTTCAACAACGGCCATTTCATCCAGTGATAATTCATCGTAGTTCACATTCACATCATACCCCCAAAAACGTTCATCTTTGTAGTTACTTTTAATTCCTGTTTCTACATTAAACTTCCCTATTCCTCTGTTAAGCGATTTTTCATCATAAACGAGGAATTGATCTTCGTTAAACCCGTAAAAGTTCACCAAATTATGATCGTAATCAAACGAACCGTAAAGTGTTTTTTTATCATAAAATTTCTTTCCATATAAAGCCACGTTCGAATTTCCGTATCGAGCATCAATTGGCGTACCTGCCGATTGGTTTTGAGAAATATGATTCATTTCAAATCCTGCACTGTATTTTCTATTTCGAATTGTAGTATGACTCAACTCAAAGAAAGGTGCTGATTTAAAATCATTGATACCAAATGCCACATAACGCTTGTGAATCTTTTCTAATGGTTCGGTCATTTTAATTTTGGGAGCCTTTATCGTTTTAACTTCGAAGTTGGAAGGAACCTTCTTGTCCAAAAAGTTATATTCAACAGTAGCTTCAACTTTTACCGAATCTTTAAAAATCGGATCATCACCTATCTTCTTTCCATAATTATAGGTTAATTTCCCATCACCCGGAATATGAATAGTCATTCCAGCGACCTTAATAAGACTAGAGTCCTCGACGGCAGTTCCAATTTGCGCCTGAGTAAACCCAGGAATCAACAAAACGAAAAACAATATATTTTTTAAACGTATGATCATCTTAATTTTGTTTTAAAGAGTCCGTTGGTAAAGTGAAATTCAAAGAATCAAGCTTTTCATCTTCCTCTTCTTCAATGTCATATAAATCTTCATTTACATTATCCTCATTCCCTATATTGATAATTACTTCTTCCTCTTCTTTCACTTGTAGTGCTGCATTTTTAATGGCTTCGATTTCATACAATCGCTTATTCACCTCAGCAACTAATTCCTCTCCCTCGTAATGTTCTAAAATACTTTTGAAGGTATATTTAGCACTTACTAAATCTCCTTGTTTAATTAGAATATCCCCTAATAACAAGTATCCTTTTGAAGACCAATAAGAGTAATTTGAAAACTCCTTCAACAGCCTTACAACGTATTCTCTACTTTTAGTATAATCGGATTGTACGTATTGGATATATCCCATTTGATAAAGTGCTTCAGCCGCCATTACCTTTTGAGTATTGTCTATTATTTTCTGATAAGCTATTGCTGCTGTATCGTACTTGTAGGCCTTAAAGCTAGAGTTCCCCAATAAAAGAATAGCTTGGTATTTCCCGTTATTATCCACTAGCTTATTATGCTCAACTTTATGAGCATATTTTGCAGTGTTCTCAAAATCACCTAACTCATTATAAGCGTTCATTAATCCAACATATGCATCCTTATCATATACATCATATCCGGATTTCTCTTCTAATAGTAAGAATCTCCCAATTGCTTTTTGATAATCCTTGTTTTCCATGTGAATTCCTGATGCTTTGTATAAAGCCTCTTCAGTCCATTCACCGTATGGAGCATCGATTACTTTTTCAAAATAAGGTAATGACTTAGATTTCTCGCCTAATCGGTAATGACTTTCAGCAACCATATAATTCGCGTCATTAATGAAGATTCCATTTGAAAATTCATTTAAATAACTGGATAGTTGCGTAACTGCTACAGGGTAGTTCTTTTTGACGTAAACACCTTTTGCACTCTTAAAGTTTAGTGTATCTTTTGCACCTCTTGAAACATCAGGGAGCCCAATACTTTCTCTAAAGACCAAGTATCGTTTAGGGTCATTTAAGTCACTCTGAGCAGTTTGTCTTAAACCTCTTAATGCATTACCTGAAAATTCAGTTCGGGGATCAAGTTTAACAGCTTGTTCAAATAATCCAGCAGCCGTAATATACTCCTTTTGAGCTCTCTTTATATTTGCCATTTTATTCAATGATTGTTGAACTAAAGCGGTATTATTGGTGTGGTTTTCAACAATATCATTAAAATACTTGTAAGCTATCTCATACTTTTCTAAACGTTCAAAATAAACTTCACCTGCTTTAAACTTAGCATCATCTATATAATTACTAGTTGAATAGTTGAAAATTAAGTTTTCAAACGCTTCTGCTTCTAGCTCAAACTTATTTAGTAATTTATACGCCTGACCCAACTGAAAGTATCCATAATCAACTTCTCGCATACCTAATTCAATCGCCTTTTTGTAATATTTAGTTGCGTGAATCAATTCATTTTGTTTTGAAGAACCTTTTAAATTGTTACTGAGAATCAAATAAGCATCACCTGTTCTCAAATAAGCATCATTCAATTTGTTCGTCGCTTTACTGCTTTCGTGCTTATTAATATAATCACGAAAAGATTTTATGGAAGGACCATATTCATTTAAACGAAGATTTGCGTACCCTAGTTGGTAATCAACCTCCTTATATTCGTCCAATAAAATAGCCCCGTTTGATTGTTTAAATCTACCATATTCAAACAATGCAGTCTTGAAAAATCCTAATCTGTAAAACGATTCTGCTTTCCAATATTGCGCTAAAGCGACTACTTCTTGATCTTCAGGAAATTCTAATGATTTATCGAAATAAAATATTGCCTTTTGAAAATTAATATTATCCCCTTTTTGGAAACCCACTTTCTGCTGATTAAATTCTTGGATACCTCTGTAATAGGCAATTTTTTGATATGCATATTGCAGTTCAGGGCCTTTGTTTTCTATTTTATCTAAGGCATTAATAGCTCTTTTGTAATTTTTTGTATTCAGGTAAACATTTAATAAAATCTTACGTGCCTTATCTACATTTAAAGACGCTGGGTAATTTTTTATATAACTTTCGAGTGCTATAATACTTTCATGATAAGGGTCGATATCCAATTCGAAAGACAGCTTTGCGTAATTAAACAGAGAATTCTCAGTAATATTTAATTCATGGTTATTCTTATAAGCAAACTTAAACGATCGTCTAGCAGCATCCTTATTGTCCAGCTTCAAAAAACAATCTCCTGAATAGTACATTGACAATTGACCTACTTTTGTTTTGTCATCTGACGATTGCTGAAAATTCTTCAGTGCATCTTTATAATTCGCAATCTTATAATAAGAGTATCCTAATTGGAAAAAAGCTATTGTATCGATATTTGCTGCTTTTTCTTTAAATTTTTCAAAGTAAACAATACTGTTACTATAATCTTCTAATTTATAATAACCTTCCCCTACAAGTCTAGCTATTTCAGGAGCACGTTTAGTATTTGCACTATCCAAAAAGGGTGCGCCATATGTAACCAGTTCTTCATTTTTATTTTGTAAATAATATATCTGGGTTAAATAATACGGGACAATCGATCCAAAAACAGGATCATTTTCTAACCCTTTAAACTCTTGATAAGCTGATTCATATAAGTTCCCCTGGTAGGCCAAATGCGCGAAATAAAATTTAGCAGACTGTTGATAGTCGCTTTCTATCGCCTTCGATTTGTGAAATAATTGCTTTGCTTCTTCAAATTTCTTTTTCCGAAACAATGAATATCCGAACTTAAATTGAAATTCAGGTAACTCTGTTACTTCTAAATCATTTTCATCAACTTGCTTAAACCACTTTATTGTGGTTGTATACCTTTTCTTACGGTAATTATATTTGCCTAACTGAAAACGTGCTTTTCTAACTTTAGGACTTTGCGGGTGGTTTTCGATAAACTTAACAAATAAATATTCTGCATCCTTGTTAAATAACTCTAAAGCACACAAAGCAACATAATATTCAGCATTCATCTTAACTTCAGAGTGTGGCTCCTCAATTCGATTAAAAACGCCTTTAAATTTACGTTGTGCGGTAACATATTTTTTTTGATCAAAGAGCTGTTTAGCCCTTTTAAAATCAGAATTCTCATGTGCATACACTAAAGATCTCTGAGCTCCAGCTAAAAAAGCGCCGAACACAAGCATTGCAAACAATATATTTCTCATTAATTTCATCGCGAAAATTTATACCAATTCTAAAAATAAACTAGATGACTCTTAGTTATGATTTGTAATACGTATTATTATCAACGATTTAATGTGTAATAAAGTCTTTTGGAAAATAAAAGACCAGATTTCAATTAAAAAAGAAAATAAATTAAAGTTTTTTTTAAAAAAAATAGCACAAAGACTTTTTTTGACGTAACTTGCAAACAATTATTTATTTATATATTATATTACAATGGCAAAAGGTACAGTAAAATTTTACAATGAATCTAAAGGATTTGGATTCATAGTTGACGAAGAAAATGGAAATGAACTTTTTGTTCACGTTTCTGGTTTAATTGATGAAATTCAAGAAAATGACGAAGTTACTTACGAAGTTACTGACGGAAGAAAAGGTCCTAACGCAGTAGACGTAAAGTTAGTATAACAATACTATTTACTACATTAAAGGTCGCTTTTAGCGGCCTTTTTTTATGCCTAATAATTTGACTTAAGCTTAAAATTCAACCTTTTACAGAATTTTTTAAAAAAAAAGTGCATCGTATATTATTTTATCATACCTTGCAGTCAATTATTTATTTTATATTTATTACAATGGCAAAAGGTACAGTGAAATTTTTCAATGAGTCTAAAGGATTTGGATTTATTGTTGACGAAGAAAACGGAAATGAATTATTTGTTCACGTTTCTGGTTTAATTGACGAAATCAAAGAAAATGACGAAGTTACTTACGACGTTGCAGATGGAAGAAAAGGTCCTAACGCAGTAGACGTAAAGTTAGCATAATACTATTCTTTATTAAATTAAAGGTCGCTCTTAGCGACCTTTTTTTGTGCCTAATATTTTGAAATTAAAAGAAATAAGTAAGCTTCCTCCATCCCCTTCTCATCAAGGGGCATTCTTAGTCAAAATATATTTTAAGATCTAGGGGTACCTTTTTAAGTGTTTTCTATTAACCACAAACCATTATTATGAAATACTTAAGCATCATAATCTTTTCACTCTTATCATTTAGCGCTATCTCAGGCTCAAGCATTCCGTGTGAATACTTATACCCTTTTGATGATGGGAATTATAACCCTATAGATTGCACTGTAGAAATCCTATGTAAATCAAAGCCACCTCGCCTTGGTTTAAACAAAGAACGATTTGTTCAATTCAAACACACTAAAACGGGTGAGATACTTTATGAATGTTTTGAAAGTCGCTATAGATCGGTTGCGTTAGTTGTTTTTGATATCAACTGTGGAGAAATATGGAGAAAAAAGATATAAACCACCTCCTAGCCTAAACCTCTTATTAAAAGGGATATGAAACGACCATGCCTAATTTATAGGTATGGTCGTTTATAGTACTCGGAAAATATTTTAATTGTTATGCCATACTCAACTTCAGAAGCATTTTAGCGTGACTTGATATTACTTTTCTAACAGTTGAATACTAATAAGTAAGAAACACTAAATTCCTTGGCTGTTGCTTGAATTATCTTAGAAACTACTTTATAATGAACATGAGACATATTAGGAAATAAATAATGTTCAATTTGAACATTCAAACCAACTAAATACCACGACAATAAATTATTATTTGGAGCAAAATTAGCAGTAGTATGCATTTGATGCACTAAGAAATCAGGGGTCACACAATAAAGTTAGGGAGTAACTGTCTAATGTTTTAGATTTGTTACTAAAACGCACTTCTAGAATATGGATTTATCGGCTTTGCTTTTACCTGAAGATTTACTAAACATTTTGATGCAACAAGAGTTGTTGAACTTTGTGATTGTAGCACAAAATAAATGATATTGGAAATCCACTTGGAGGAGAAAAACAAACTATCACCAGGTTATAATCGCTCAGATTATGAGTCAAAAGGTTTCTACTGCTCTAAACGAGTTAAAGATTTTTCAATAAGAGGAAAAGCAATGTATTTAGTGATCAAAAGACGACGTTGGCGATTAAAAGAATATAGAACTACAGAAATTAAAAGTGATTATTGATTTATCTCAAAAGGCTCTAAATTAACAAAAGAAGTTTCTGATTTTTTAAAAGGTACAGGTCGAGACCCGAGTAGATACGATAAGTAATATAGAAAGTTACTTTCACCTCAAAACCGATAGACTTCGCCAGCACTACAAAAGAGAACAAATGGTCTTCAAGAATGGGAACAGATATCTCATGCAGATGACTCCATGTTATTCCCTAAAAAATATTGGGGAATATTCAAGTATAGATAAAGTTTCTCTTTCCCAAGGAGAACTATACACCTCTATAGCCAATAAAAAAGACGAGGAAAGAAGGAGTCTTTAATGGCTTCAATAAAAAGAACTCGGTCAGTAGACATTATTCAGGTTTTAGAAAACCTAACACTAGAATCAAGAAAAACAGTAAAAGAGCTGACTTAGGATATGGCTAAAAACATGGAGTCAGCTGTCAAATCATCATTCCCCTGTTGTAAATTGGTTATCAATAGATTTCATGTTGTTAAATTGGTTATTGATGCATTACAACATATCAGAATAAAGCTTCGATGGAAAGAGTTAGACGTTGAAAACCAGGCAATAGAGCTAGCAAAAGAGGCTAAAGTGAAAATATTCCCGCAGATAATACGCCTAAGCAATTACTAGCCAAATCAAGGCACGGGTTAGTAAAAAAGAAAGTAACTGGACATGTAATCAGAAACATAGGATTGAACTGTTTTTTATAAAACACCCATAAATTCAAGAGGCATACAAACATATAATGAAATTTAGAAACATTTATGAAGGTAAGAATAAGCTTGTCGCTAGAGAACAAATCGAAAGTTGGATACAGGAGTCAAAAGAAAAAAGAATTAAATAGTGCAGCACATTCAATCGAATACAATTTAGAGAACATCCTCAATTTCTTCGAGAATAGAAGTACAAACGCCAATAGGGAATCTTTTAACTCCAAAATAAAGTTGTTTAGAGCAAATATGATGGGTGTTACAGATGTCTCGTTTTTGTTGTTTATATTAAAGAACCTTTTTACTTAGTCCCCAGATAAATCATGTGAGCCGAAATCAGCATTATCATTATCTGGTAAAGGAAAATTAGTTTCAGGAATACAATGAGCTGATTGAAAAATACAACCCAAAATAAGACCTGATGTAATATGAAACGACCATACCTAATTTATAGGTATGGTCGTTTATAATACTCGGAAAATATTTTAATTGTTATGCCTTACTCAACTTCAGAAGCATTTTTGCGTGACTTAATATTGCTTTTCTAAAAGTTGAATGCGAATAGTAAGGAACACTAAATTCCTTAGCTGTTGCTTGAACTATCTTAGAGACTGCTTTATGATGAACATGAGACATGTTAGGAAATAAATGATGTTCAATTTGATAATTCAAACCACCTACATACCAAGACAATAAACGATTATTTGGAGCAAAATTAGCAGTAGTATGCATTTGATGCACTAAGAAATCAGCCTTAACAGTATTATCAGTATCTGGCAAAGGAAAATCAGTTTCAGGAATACAATGAGCTGGTTGAAAAACACAACCCAAAATAAGACCGGATGTAAAATGCATGGATAACCAACCCAATACTATATGATACCAAGGCAAACTTGTTAAAGCCAATGGAAGTCCTATAAAAAAAGCGTAATAAAAGACTTTTAATAAAACCATTTTTACAACCTCAACTTTATAATTTAACCCTTGTGCTTTCACTAAACCCATTTTATTATAACGTTTAATTTGGGCGAAATCCTTATTAGTAGCCCAAGACAATGTCATCAAACCGTATAAAAACCAAGCGTAAACCACTTGATATTTATAAAATGATTTATGAGGTTGATGTGGTGAAAAACGCATCAGCCCTGAAGGGTCAATATCTTCATCATAACCATCAATATTGGTATAAGTATGATGTAGTACATTATGCTGAATTTTCCAATTTAAAGCGTAACCTCCAGCAAAATTAATTACAAAACCAATAAAATTATTTACTTTCTTATTGTTTGATAGAGCTCCATGATTAGCATCATGCATAATTCCTAAACCACAACCGGCTATTCCTACCCCCATCATAACCCAAAGACCATAAGTAACTAGGTAACTATCGACTACAATATTAGATAGAATAACAGCGAACGGAAGGAAATACATTAATGGTAAGACAACTACCTTAATCCAAATTCTATAATCTCCCGTCTTGTCAATTTTTTTACTACTAAAATAATTGTCTACTCTTTTTCTTAAAGTAACAGCAAAATCTTTATCGTTGTTATTTTTGAAATTGATTGACTTAAACTTAGTTTCCGACATTTCATTCTATTTTGGAGAAAAAGAAATACAAGACTTTTATTTTAAAAAATGATTTGAATCAAATTCATTAAATAAAACACGCCTAACTTCATTTTCTATGTTAATATTCTATTATTATTTTTGGCAAGATGAGGATTAAATAGCTATTAAGCCATAAAAACTCATTATAAAAATTTATGGCGTATATAAATGCCTTGAACATCCTACCAAAGTTGAAGGCCTAAAGTAAAGGTCAAATAACGACACCAGATATTGAATCAGAGCTTGCACCCGTTACCGATTTTAAGATGTTAATTTCACCTTTTATTTTTAAAAACCCCATGAATGCAAAAATAATGGCTTCTTTAAAATCAATTTCTTTTTCATGTGGAATAATGATCCTTGAGGTAGAATAATCTTGAATTTTCTTGATTAAGAAATGATTTTTGGCTCCACCACCAGTAATTAGTGTTTTAGAATCATGTTGCGTTAAATTACCACCAATCACTTTCGAAATATGCTCGTAATAAGTACGTAATTTATCTTCTAAACTTAAGGAGTTGTTTAAAATAGATGGTAAGAAATCGTTTTCCAAATCTTCCATCCCTAAGCTTCTTCCTTTCTTGTAATAATCCCAATTGTCTAATTCAGCCAAAAGAATTTGATCTACATTTCCTTTACTTCCTAACCTCCCTCCTTCATCAAAACCAAGATTTATAGAATTTACAAGTAGATTAGATACAATATTACAAGGTGATAAATCTTTGGCTTTACGTACCCCTCTATCAGAATAACTATAATTAGAGATTCCTCCCAAATTCAAACAATAATCATACTCCCCATAAAGTAATTTATCACCTATTGGCACTAAAGGTGCTCCCTGACCACCTTTTGCCACATCCATCTTTCTAAAATCTCCAACAGTTTTAACCCCTGTTACTTCAGCCAAAACCTCTAAGGCTCCAATTTGAAGTGTGAACCCCTTATTGGGTTGATGAAAAACAGTATGACCATGTGATGAAATTAAATCGGGCTGCGGCTTTCCTTTTAAAAACTGATTTGAAAGGTCACCAAGTAATCTTCCATAATCAGCATGTAATGCGGTTAATTTTAATCCAGAAATCATTCTAGCTCCTCTTAATCTATCTTCCCAAAATTTATTATAGGCCATTGTTTCTGAAGCGATTAATGACGATGTATATTTCCCGTTAAGTTGAGTTAATTCCACCAATGCGAAATCCAATCCATCTAAACTTGTTCCCGACATTAATCCAAGTACTTTCATAGAATAACAAACTTATAAAAACAAGAAGAGTTTCGTATATTAAAACTTTCTAAAATAACTAAAGGAGAAAACACTTATTAATGCGGCAGAATAGAATTGATCTTCGAGCATCGTTACAAAAGAGATTTCATCCTTTTTAGTGATCCCTTTTGAGCAACCTAAAAACATTCGCTCTCTACTAAATACTAAATCATCTTCAAAAGTGAAAATTTCATATCCAGCACTCAAAAACATTCGCTTCCCAATTTTCTTTTTAATCTTCACCTTATTTCTCCATCCAAAATCAATTAAATCTGGTTTCGAACTTGAATACAGGTTCTTAAAATCCCATTGAAATTTGGACCTTACGTTAATCTTGATTTTTTTTACTTTAAATTTCTTAGAAAAATTAAAGCTCGGTCGGTGCAACTTCCTTATTATAAATTCATTTCCTATCTTCCTACTAAACCGATAATCTAAATTAAATTTAATCTTTTTCGGTAATTTTTTTTCTAATCCAACTTGTCCGAATGAAGAATAATTAAACACGTTTATATATCGAAAGGAATACTCTACGTTTAAATCCAATTTCCTAATTAAATCTACTTTAGTTGAAGCTGAACTCCAATACTCAGAAACGTATTGAGCTTGAATGCTACAGCTTAGCATTACAATAAATATGCTTAATAATACTTTCATTAATGTTTATCGATAATTAAATCACCTGTGTCTTCAGATGAAAAATTATTTAAAACATTAACGGTTACACTAACGGTGTCGTATATATCAATACATGTTCCACATTCAGATAAAGCATATAATTTGTATTCTCCTTTGATTAAACCCTTAAATTCAAATTTCCCGTCAAATCCGGTGTCCATTCTATCAAAATACACTTCCTCGTTTCCATAAATAATATAAACCTCCTGTTCTTGAGAAACGTAAGGATCACCTATTGTAAATTCCCCTACATATTTCTGAACCATTAATCTCCCTTTTACAGAAGAAGAGCCGTCATCATAATCTACAGTTTTCCGAACTACTAATTCTAGATCAGAAATTGTTGAATTGAACTTTTTTAATTCTACTGATTGTTCAATTGATTCCTTTCCCGAATCGCAATCTATACAGTCCGAGTAAACAAAAATGGAATATTCACCTTTGCGTAAAAATGGAAATTCAAACTTACCAAATTCGTTCGTTTTTACATCTTCATTTACAAAGTCAGAATTTCCAAACTTTATAAATACATCTTTATTTATGGCAGCAACAGTCTCTATTAAATTTCCATTAGGCGCAATAACCTCTTTTTTTACAATACCTGAAATAACTGCAGATCCTCCTTCACCTTCCTTGGAACATGCTGCAAAAAAAACAATACATATTAAATAAAATATCTTCTTCATTTTTATTTCTTTATTAGCTTACCAGACTGCATACCTTCTTCGCTCTCAAATAAGTAAAAATAAATCCCATCCGACTCGCTTAGTGTAAAGCTTCCGTTGATCACCTTAATTTGTTCCTTTTTGCAAATCTTTCCGTTAAAATCATATACAGTTAAAGTTCCCTCAAAATCTGATGTATAAATTATTTTTTTTTCATAATGGAGAGAAAATTCTAAATCAGAAATAGTTCTAGTAGCTATATCCGAAGTAAAGAGTGGAGTACCTTCCCAATTTTCAACATCATCGCCAAAGCTCGTTTTAGAAATTCGTTTTAAAGCATTCCCGTGGCCATCTGCAAAAACATCCCAAGGTAAAGCATCGTCATAATGTACTTCATCCATCAAAACCTTAGGCATAAAAGTTTCTCCTGTTTCGGTTGTATCCATCCTATCAAACCTCCAAACGGATAATTCCTCACCACTGTTACTCATCTTTCCGCCATATTGAAATACCTGAACAATATTGTTTATATTATATTTTAATCTGAAGTTCGTTGGGTCAGCAGCTGTAACAAATACTAATTCATTCGCTTTAAATGTTGTGTTTGCAGGGAAATCAAAACCTACTCCACTTATCGTCCAACCTAAATCAGGATGTTTTGGATGAAAACAATCAACAATTGTATCCGTTATGTTTTCAATAGTTAAATACTCATAGTCTAAATTTGATGGATTATAGTTTATTTCAGAAATAACCAATGGACCAATAATTGGATTTGAATTGATGAAACCTAATGTATTTTCTTCTTGTGGTAAAAAGTGTTTATCTCCATCTGAACTAACATGAACTCCAAATGTAACACCATTATACTGTCCTTCAAACGCCCATCCTGTACTAAACCCAGTTAAGTTATTCTGATTATCGCCAGAATACAAAAACACTTCGTCTCCACTCCTATTAAATCGGAAGCCCAATCCTAAAGCATTAAAGTCAGTTTCATCCACAACCAAATATTCACCAGGATTTATAATTGTCCCGCTTGAAAACTGAAATTTATAAGGACTAGATTTTGAATCACTCAAAAACCAATTGCTAATATCCGCTGGAGTTAATGAATTATTAAATAATTCAATTGCATCAACTTCAGGTACATCAGTATGAGAAAGTAACTCATTGATCCAAACGTCGGGGAATTCTAAAACGATAGCGGATTCTTCTCCTGGTGTTCCATTTACCGTACTTCCATTTCGCCAGTACTCAGATTTAGAGGGGTCTCCGTTAGGATTAATTTCTACAGAAACTAATGAATAACCATTACCATCTGCTAAAGGAGACCATGGTAAATCATCTTTATACACAAATTCAATTAAGGTATCCGATCCTGCTTTAACGTAAAGTTTTTCTCCTCCGTTTGAAAATTTATTAGAGTATTGTCCAGCAACCTTTACCAATGGATGACGTTCATGAAAAACATTCGAATCAGAAACAAGTACCAACATTTCTCCTGGCTGTAAAATTTCATCTTTATCAAAAATATAAAGTACTGCATTTGACAACACTACACTTTTCATGTTAATCTCAGTTGTGCCTATGTTTTTAAATTCAATAAATTCCAAATCCTCCTCTAACTGTCCAGCATCAGGCTTTGGATGGTACATTATTTCGGTGACTTTTAAATCTAAAATACTTGCTTGAGTTATTCCAACCGCAGTAAGCATAATTAACAATATTATTTGTCTCATCTATTTTCTTTCTTTAACAAATTAAATGTAGCTAAACAATGATCCGAATTTATAACAATATAATAACTACGTGTTGCAAATAAAGACAGATTAATTGTATATAGATTGCCTTTAAATTTAGCAATAATTTCACCCAAAGTCTTCAGAATAAGAACTTGATTTACATCTGCTCCTCAATATTAAAATATAGATCGGTAGGATTTGGATACAAATTCACATTAAAGCTGACCTAGCGACTAAGCTAGTATCAACTCTATCAGCGGATTTTACGTCTAAACACAGACCGGAAACAAACTATTAAACACTAGTTGAAAACATTTAAACACCCAAATAAAGACGATAATAAAACACCAACTATCCTCTTAAGAATTAAAGTTATTACCCGTTTCATCATTTGAACAATAGTTTTAATCAGATCATGAAAATAATTGATTTTATACCTGAAAAGATGGTAATATGAGCTCTGGGTATAATAGAAAACTGGCGCGCTGATTTGTATGTTCGAAACCAGGAATAATCAGAAATACGACCTAACGTCGACAACCATCATTCCTGCAGTTTTAGCAGCTTTGATACCAGGATCACCATCTTCGAAAACAATACAGTCTTTAGGTTCAACTCCCATCTCTTCAGCACATTTTAAAAATGTATCAGGACTAGGCTTATAATTTGAGACATCATCGCAAGATACTATTGAATCAAAAAAACCAGTGTAACCAATTACATCCAAAGTTAATTCAACCGAATAGCGTTGACCTCCACTTCCAATCGCCATAGGAATTTTTCCTTTGTGACTTTGAGCTATATCTGCAACCATTTTAAGAGGAGTAACCTCTGATATCAAGTCTAAAAATTGCTTTTCTTTAGCTTTACCTAGTATCTCACCATCGAAATCTTTCCCTAGTTTAATCATTAAATTCTGAAAGACTTCGATAGTTGGCTTTCCTGCTTCTTGATAAAAATAGTCTTCAGGGAAATCGAATCCTTTTTCGTTGCAAACAAGTTGACAAGCTTTATAATGAAGTGGCATTGTATCGGCCAATGTTCCGTCTAAATCAAAAATTAAAGCATTATATTTTTCAGGAAGTTTAATCATGATTAAAAAGAAAAATATTGATTTGCTAGCTTAGGTATAACTCTTCTTTTTACGTAGGATTCTGCTTTGCTAAAGGCATCAATCGCAGCTTTGTTTTGGCTCAATTGTAAACCTTTAGAAGCTTTTATGACTTCAGAAAAAACAACTTCCTTAGTTTGTCTGTTTTTAACTTCTACATTTCCATTTAACTCAACTTGATAAGTTCCTGAATTCGATCCAACTGAGGTCGTATTCGTGTTTATGTAAAACAGCAAATCTGCATCTCTATATTTATTGGCAATTTGAAAACCACGAGATGATAACGTTTGTTTAACAATTGAAAGGAATTTAGAATTAATTTTCATTCCAAACTCTTTCTCATTCGTAATAACAAACACCTTAGGAGCTCTTACAACCAGTTTAATCTTTGCTTCTTTTATTGGTATATAACTAACTAGTTTTAAAACAATGTGGTTTTTTGAATGCGTTTCTGAAAGTTTTTCGAAGTTTAATTTCGCTGATACATATTGCTCAGGTTTACTTTGATTTAGCTTTCCTAAAGACACACCTGCAATCCCTTTTTCATTTGATTTCACATCATAATTCTTAAAGAAAACAGCTTTATACTCACATTTTAAAGGAATTCCGCTAATTAAAGCTCCAGTAAAATTAGTTACTTTAAAAAACACGTCCTCTTCACTTAAAACCTCTCCCAAAACAACTTGCTTTTTATCGGAACCTGGTATTAACTGAAGTTCATCTAACATGTTTTGTAAGTAAGACATTACTTCAGTTGCAAAATAAACTTCTCTCCCCTCAAATTGGGTTTTGAGTGGCTCATCTAAATATTCAGCAACAGATTCCAATGATTTGATAGATAAAACAAAGGCTTCGCTGTAATCATTTTCTTGATGATTTACTTTAGCCTTTGAAAAATACTCTTTACCCAACTCCAAAGCTTTATTCATTCTTTCTTGCTTTAATAACGTATGCTTTGTTTTGGATAATCTATAATAAACCCAATACTCTGTAGCGCTTTCCCAAGAATCTACAACTTCAAAACCCTCTAGCTTTTCTGTAGACTTTAGTGTGACGTTTTGCTTATACTCTTGCTCAAAATTATTATTCGCTTCTAATGTTTTTAAAACTGACTCACCTGATATATTAACAGATATTTCACTAGAAAGACTTTCTAATGCACCTTGCTTTGCTTTAGAACGGTAATCCAATCCATTTTTTTGCACTCCAAAAACACCGATATAATAATCCGAGTGGTGCGGTTGGCTTGATACCCATTGAGGAGTAGGGTTATCTCGTTCTGCTTTCTCTTTAACCGATTTACAACTAAAAACGATTAAACAAATAAATATGTATTTTAAGTACTTACCCATTAATCTTCTGGATTAAAACTATAAACAATTTTCGCAATTGTATTTCCAACTTTTTTAAATGCATCTTCCTTCAAAATAGAAACTGGAGTTATGTTTTGTTCAGATTCAAATCCGGTTTGAAACGCTTTAATCTGTCTTCTGTTGTTATACATTTTATCACTTGGGGAATCTTGAAATCTAACATTCCAGTTACCTGGGATAAGTTCTTTATAATTCCCAGTATAAGCATTATAATCAACTTGACTTCTTATCACTCCTTCCTCTATTCCAGTAAGTAAAATCTCACCTGTCTCAGATGAGACTAAAATGTATTGAAATGAAACAACTACCTCATTGTAACCTTTATAATTATTGTAGTAAACTTTATCATACTCGTACCTAGTATCATTTTTCTTTGTTTCCGCATTGTAAACTTTAACAGTTCTTTTACGGTATGCCTTTTCACGTTTTACTTTTGGCGACTTTTGTACATTATTTACACTTAACAATTTCCCGCTTAAAACAGCTTTAGCTCCTAAAAGAGCTCCTGTTTTAACGGCACCATTTCCTTCAACCCAACCGTTCATTGATAGATACTGTTCATTTAAGACCTTATCCATATTTGTACGATCTAAAATTTTCAGAAACGGCCCTTTATTTCCTAGTAAAGTGTTAACCATATTTGCAGATACTTTTTCTGCAGCACCTCTATCATAACTGTAATTTTTAAATTTTAAAATTGCAATTGGGTACTTTGCTAAGTCAAGAGCTTCTTCCAATTTAAATTTAGCATCCTTGTAATTTACATTGATATCTGTTACTTTTTCAAAAGAAAAATATGCAGCTCTATTTTTATTCAGATCTAAATATTTATTTCCTGCCCTGTAGGGTGGTTCCAACTTTGAAATCTCCATTAGCTTTTCCAAATCTTGCCCTTTATAATTGGGTTCAATTTTTTTAATTTCCAAGAATAAATATTCAGCACTTTCAAATTGCTCGTTAGCCATTAACTGATTGGCTTTTGTGAATTGAGCTTCTAAATGTTTTTTCTTGGCAATATTAAAATCTGCTGTAGTTTGAGAAGGTATTGTTACATCCGCACTAAACCTTTTTAATTTCGTTTCGAACTTCTCCATTTCTAAATAAGTATAAACAGCAGAATGAAAACTATTATTATTGTATTCCTTGAAAAATTTAGATTGATAATCAGACATTACTTCATTCCCACTCTTTCTTAATCCAATTTGAGCTTCAATAGTACTTCTATCTCTATTTAAGGCTTGAATATAATATTGAACGGCTTCAGCATGAATGCCCGCTTCAGCAAGTTTATCACCTTTTTTTGTTAACGATTTAGATACATTACATGCCGTTAAAAAAACCATTAGAGACAATATAACTAGTGTTTTCCCGTATATTTTTTTGTTACTCATTTTAATTGTCTTAATTGTTCTAGTAATCGCCTTAAAACAAAAACCATTCCAAGGGTGTTCAATCTTAATAAATTATATTTCAAATATAAGCAACTATTACTCAGAGAAGCAACGGAAATTCCTTTAACTAACAAAAAATTCTATTGCTTTTAGCTTTCTTAGTTGGTATATTAGCAAGGGATTTTATGAAGTACTATTTTATTTTTATTTTTGGATTATTAATTCTTGGTTGTTCAGATACAGCAAGTGTTTACAAAAAGGGACAATCTAAAACAACTTCAACTTCTATTGATTCGGTAATTACCCCAAAATTAGCTATTCCCAAACCCGAAATACAGACGATTAATAATTACTTTAGAAAATTTGTAAAAAGAAGAAGATTTAACGGACATATCGCTATTGCAAAAAATGGAGAAATCGTTTTTGACACTACAGCAGGATATTCCAACATTAGAAAAAGAATCCCCCTTAAAAAGAATGCTGCAATTCAATTAGCAAGTGTAACTAAACCAATCACTGCTACAGTAATTTTACAATTAATTGAAGAAGGAAAACTTACTTTAAACGATACAATAACTAAATTTCTTGAACTACCTAAGCAATACAAAAAACTTACCATTAGACACCTGCTTGCTCATAGATCAGGCTTGTCACAATACTATTATTATTGTGATCATAAAATGGATAATAAGGAGCATTTAATTTATAACGACACCGTTATTTGCGTAATTAATTTCCATAATCCAGAACACAACTTTCGTCCGGACCGAAAACATTATTATTCAAACACAAATTACATGCTCTTAGCATCAATAATTGAAGCTGTAGAAGAAAAACGCTATTCAGAGGTTTTAAAGACAAGAATATTTGACAAATGTGGAATGACTGATAGTTTTGTTTTTGATTTAAAAAAGGCCTCAATCCCTGACAACTTAACTTTAGGACATACACAATGGAATCGTGTATTTGAATTTGATTATCTCGATGGAATTGTTGGTGACAAGGGTGTATTCTCTACTGCTAAAGATTTAATAAAATTTGATGTATTACTAAACAACGACATAATTATTTCGGATTCGATAAAACAAATTGCCTTTACTCCTCAAAATAAGATTCGAGATAACAAGTCCTATGGATATGGATGGCGTTTAAAAATGGATCCTAATTTTGGTAAATTAGTGTACCATACCGGATGGTGGCATGGAAATCGCCATATTTACCTTAAGATACCTAAACTAGGTTACACTCTAGTAATTGTAAGTAATGCACTAAGAGGCTCTGTTTACAACATTAATGAATTATTAAAAGCATTCACCTTTCCTACGATAGAATCTTCATCATCGAAAAAGGATTCAAAAGTAATCTAATGGTTTATTACTTTATTGCAGCCTTAGTTATTACCCTCTTATTAAAAAGAGTTATGGCTGCTAGAAGAACCACATTTAAAACCTTTAGCCCCAATTGGACCGCTATTTTAAAAAAAGAAGTTAGGTTTTATCAAAAACTAACTTTAGCAGAACAAAAAGGTTTTGAGGTAAGAATGCTACATTTCTTAAATACTACACGAATTATTGGTTTTGAGAATATGCCTATTAATGATAAGGATAGAGTTCTAATTGCAGCGAGTGCAATCATTCCTGTTTTTCGTTTCGAAAATTGGGAATATGATTTCATTAGTGAAATTATTTTGCACCCTAAGCCAATTGAAGGTGGCGGACAATTTAAAGGTTCGTATATAAATGGTTTAGTTGGTTCTGGCCCGATGGAAGGAAGAATGATGTTGGCTAAAGATGCTTTATATAGTGGCTTCACGAATTCTACTGATCGAAGAAATGTTGGGATTCATGAATTTGCACACATTATAGATAAACAAGATGGTAAAATTGACGGTATACCACAGGTATTAATTGACAATACCGAAATTGGGCCTTGGATGAATATGATCAAAACTAAATCGGAAGAAATCAAGAATAAGAAAGCTAAAATAAGGGACTATGCATTAACCAACTCTGCTGAATTTTTTGCAGTTACTACAGAGTATTTCTTCGAACATCCTGAAATGATGATTAAGAAACATCCTGAGCTTTACCAGGTAATGAACGACATGTTTACTCCAAAAAAATAAATAAGAATTCCATAAATTATCTTTATGACCAAAGCCAAAACCCTTTATTTTAAAGGGTTAATAAAACAAACTTTATCCTTAAAAGTTTAAATATTTAGCACAACGTATTAAATTAATAGATCAGTGCACGAATTTAGAGGACCAATTAATAGAATTCATTATTTAAATTTCGATTGAGAACTAAAGCTACAGGAAAAATTTAAAATCGTTTATCGCTTTAACTATAGCTGTAAGGGAAATGTGAGGCACAAAAAAAGGTCAATCGATATGATTGACCTTTTTTTTATTTTTATTTGAAGTTACCCTCCAAAATCATCAAATGCTACGTTTTCTTCTGGAATTCCCCAGTCGTCACACATTTTAATAACTGCTTGATTCATCATTGGAGGACCACAGAAGTAAAATTCAATATCTTCCGGCGCATCGTGCTTCTTTAATTGGTGCTCAATAACAGCATTATGCACAAATCCTAAGTAGCCATCTCCGTCATCTTCTGGAGATTTTTTTTCATTCCAGTTATCAGACTCTTCTGGTTCTGATAATACAATATTAAAAGTAAAATTTGGAAATTCACGTTCTATCTTACGGAAATCTTCTTCGTAGAATAATTCTTTCTTAGATCTACCTCCGTACCAGTAAGTAACTTTTCTTCCTGTTTCTAGCGTATGAAATAAATGGAATAAATGAGATCTCATTGGTGCCATTCCAGCTCCACCTCCAACATAAATCATTTCTGAACCAGTATCTTTAATAAAGAATTCTCCATAAGGACCTGAAATAGTGACAATATCTCCTACTTTACGAGAAAACACGAAGGAAGAACAAATACCGGGATTAACATCCATCCAGCCATTTTTAGCTCTATCCCATGGTGGGGTTGCAATACGAATTGTAAGCATTACAATATTTCCTTCAGCAGGATGATTAGCCATAGAGTATGCTCTAAAGCAAGGCTCACTGTTAACCATTTTCAACGACCAAAGTCCAAATTTATCCCAGTCAGCCTTAAACTTATCTGGTCCTAAAGGATCATTTCCGTCTGGTTCAATATTAATGTCATTTTTAAAATCAACAGTTAAAGCAGGTACATCAACTTGAATATATCCTCCAGCTTCGAAATCTAATGTTTCACCTTCTGGCAATTTTACTATAAATGCTTTAATAAAAGTTGCAACGTTATAGTTTGAAACAACTTCACAATCCCACTTTTTAATCCCAAAAATCTCGGCTGGAATTTCAACTTCCATGTCTTGCTTTACTTTTACCTGACAACCTAAACGGTGATTAGATGCGATTTGCTTTCTTGAGAAGTAAGGCTTTTCTGTTGGTAAGATTTCTCCCCCTCCTGAATGAACCTGACATTCACACATTGCACAAGTACCACCTCCACCACATGCTGATGGCAAGAAAATTTGGTTATTTCCTAAAGTCGAAAGTAAAGTCGATCCCGCTTCTGTTTCAATGACTCTTTCGCCATTTACAGTAATTTTAACCAATCCTGAAGATGATAGTTTAGCTCTTGCAAAAAGCAATAATGATACTAGTAGCAAAACTACTACTAAGAAAACCGCTACACTGATAATTATAGTTTCCATATCTCTTTATTCTAAATTTATTCTAACTAATATTAAAGTTCTATTCCTAAGAAACTCATAAATGCAATCCCCATCAAACCTGTGATGATGAATGTAATCCCTAGACCTCTCAATGGTGCAGGAACGTTTGAGTAACGTATTTTCTCGCGAATTGCAGCTAAAGCAACAATTGCTAACCACCATCCGATACCTGAACCAAAAGCAAAAGCCGTTGCTTCGCCAATAGTCGCATATTGTCTTTCTTGCATAAATAACGCACCTCCTAGAATTGAACAGTTTACTGCTATAAGCGGTAAAAAGATACCTAAAGCACCGTATAATGCGGGAGCAAACTTTTCAACGATCATTTCAACCAATTGAACAATAGATGCTACAACCGCGATGAACATGATAAATGACAGGAAAGAAAGGTCCATTGTTTCAAAATCTGGACCTAACCATGATAAAGCTCCCTCAGCTAATACATAGTTTTCTAATAAATAGTTGACTGGAACAGTAACAACTAATACAAAGATAACTGCGGCGCCTAATCCAGATGCTGTTTTCACAGACTTAGATACTGCAAGGTATGAACACATACCTAAGAAGTATGCAAAAATCATATTCTCTACGAATATACTTTTTACTATTATGTTTACGTAATCTAACATTTTTCTAAATTTTCTCGATTAATAATGAATTAGTTCGCTTCGATTAGTTTTCTATTCTTGCTTCTTTGAACCCAAATGATTGAAGCAACCAAGAATAAAGCAATTGGAGATAACAGCATTAAACCGTTGTGCTCGTAAAAACCTCCATTTTCAATTAACCATGAGTCAGGTACAATTTTAACACCCCAAACTGAACCTGAACCGAAGATCTCACGAATAAAACCTACAACTAATAAAATCCAAGTATAACCAAATGCATTTCCAATTGCATCCAAAAATGCAGGTCCAGGTTTGTTCGCTAAAGCAAAAGCTTCTAAACGTCCCATAATGATACAATTGGTGATTATAAGTCCTACAAAAACTGAAAGTTGTTTAGATACTTCGTAAACAAAAGCTTTAAGAACTAAATCAACAGTAATAACTAAAGTTGCTACGATTACCAATTGAACAATAATTCTAATTTTGTCTGGAATTAAGTTTCTAATTGAAGAAACAACAACATTAGCTGCTATCAATACAAAAAGTACCGACATAGACATTACGAATGCGTTTTCTAACATTATTGTAATTGCCAAAGCAGAACAAATCCCCAAGACTTGGATAGAAACTGGATTCGAATCGTTTAACGGATCCTTAATCAACTTCATGTTCTTTTTTGAAAACAATGATTCTTTTTTTGTACTCATTGTGAATTATTTAAATCTTTAATATTCTTTTTATGAATTAGTATGCTAAACCAAAAGCTTTCATGTAAGGCTTAAAACCTGATCTTAACATTGCACCTACTCCATTTGAAGTAATGGTAGCTCCAGCAATTGCATCAACTTCGTGCTCTGGATTTTTCAATCCACCCTTAACAACATTTACAGAAAGATATTTATCTCCTGACATTATTTTTTTGGTTGAAGAGGTAAATAAATCTTGAAATTTATCTTCAGCAATTTTAGCTCCTAATCCAGGTGTCTCAGACTTGTGATCAAAAACAACACCTTCAATAGTGTTTTGATCTTTACCTAAAGCAATGAATCCCCATATTGGGCCCCACAATCCATTTCCTGCCATTGGAATAATGTACTTAACATTATCACCATCAGTAAATTTGAACATTGGGTATTTTCTGATTGAAGCATCGTTCTTAGTAGACTTATATTCCTTCACGATGTCGATTCCAAAAGCAGTAATTCCTTCCTTTGCAATAGAAGTTCCATTCACATCAAAAACATCCTCAGTAATTTTGTCAGTAAAAATCTCAGAGATTTGAGCTTGTTCCATCCCTTTTAACTCTTCCATTTTATATGCTCCAGCAGCAACTAGTATAAATTGACGCTTTTCATTACTAACATTTGCTTTTTGCCTCTCCTTTAACACAGTTGCTAAAGTTGCAAGTAAAGTTCCACAAACGGTAACTAATATGATAGCAAACGTTACCGTGTATCCTGTACTATTCTTATTTACAGCCATTTCTAATTGGTTAGTGAGTTGATGAATGTAATTTTGCTCTTTGTAATCTATCTTTAATGTTTCCTTGAACAACGTAGTGATCAATTAATGGAGACATAACGTTCATGAAAAGAATAGCCAACATTATCCCTTCGGGATATGCAGGGTTAAACACTCTGATCATAATTGTCATTAATCCAATAGAGAAACCATAAATCACTTTTCCGACTTCAGTTTGTGCAGCCGACACTGGGTCTGTAGCCATAAACACAATACCGAACATGAACCCTCCAGCAGTTAAGTGCTCTAATGGGCCTACAGTCATGTAAGGATTCATCCCAGCAGTATTGAAGATAATTGTCATGAATACAGCTCCAAATATTCCTGATGCCATTATTTTCCATGAAGCTACTCCAGTATGTAGTAATAAACCAGCACCAATTAAAATTGCAATAACAGATGTTTCACCAATCGAACCAGGTATTAAACCTAAAAATGAATCTAACAATGAATGCGCACCGTCTAAAGCAGCCATTCCAGCATCAATCCCTTGTTCTTTATATATACCGATTGATGCGTTGAAACGAGATAACTGAGTTGCTCCAGCTGTTGCATCAAATTGACCAACTGCTTGTCCTAACTCATTTAATACTTTTCCAGTTTCAGTTTGAGCATAACCATCAGGTAATTCAGTATTAACCCATGCCTTATCTCCCGATAATTGCTTTGGATATGCAAAGTATAAAAAGGCTCTAGCTGTTAACGCAGGATTTAAAATATTCATTCCTGTACCTCCAAAAACTTCTTTTACAAAAACTACTGCAAAAACAGTTGCAACGGCTACCATCCACAAAGGAGTATCAGCAGGTACAATTAATGGAATTAACATTCCTGACACTAAGAATCCTTCCTCAATTGGATGTCCTTTCGCAATACAAAAACCAAATTCAACTCCTAAACCAACTGCGTAGGAAACAATCACAATAGGTAATACCTTAATTGCTCCAAAGAGAACTTGGTCTAAAAATCCAAATTCTTCTAATAATCCTAATGCACTGTAGTGTTGAAAACCTGTATTCCAAATTCCAAACAATAAACAAGGAATTAAGGCTTGAATAACCGTATTCATTGTTCTTTTTAAATCTACAGCATCACGAATATGCACACCCTTTTTAGTAGTGTGTTTCGGTGTAAATAAGAATGTAGCAAAACCGTCGAATAATGGAAACCATTTTTCGTACTTCCCACCTTTTTCAAAGTTGGGCTCCATTTTGTCTACAAGTCTTTCTAAAAACTTCATCTCTTTTATCTAATGGAATTAATTAATCTATTTAATTAAGCGCACTCCTTTTTAACTAGGTCTAACCCAGCTTGAAGGATTTGTTGAACTGGTTGCTTAGAAGTACAAGCGAATTCACACAATGCTAAGTCTTCAGGAACTATTTCATAAATCCCTAAACCTTCCATTGCATCAATATCTTCTACTAAACAAGACTTTAGAAGTTGAACAGGGTATATTTTCATCGGTAAAACCTCTTCATACTCACCTGTTACAACAAACGCTCTTGATTCACCATTAAGGTTTGTGTTTAATCGGTAAGCTTTACTAGGAATCATCCACGACCACAATGTACGACTCAATGATAATTTCTCTGGTTGAATAGGAAGCATCCATCCAAATAAATCGTATTGATTTCCTTCAGGCAAAACAGTTAATTGAGAATCGTAAAACCCTAAGAAACCATCTTTTTCTACCTTAGTTCCAGTTAAAGCATTTCCGCTAATAAAACGCGGTGCTTCTTCTGCATCTTTCAAGTTCCCTTCAAAGATACCTGCTAAGCTTTGTCCTAAAGTAACATTGTAATATTGAGGAGTGACTACTTCAGAACCAGTAAGTGCAACTAATTTTTTAGCTGTTAATTTACCTGTTCTTAAGAAGTTTCCAATCATAGCTACATCTTGCGCGTTAACAGTCCAAACTACCTCACCCTTATTAATAGGATTAATGTGGTGAATTTGAATACCTACGTTACCGGCTGGATGTTGACCAGAAATTTCGCCTAAATAAACATTGTTAGCTTTCGTGAAAAGATCACCAGCTTGACCGTATTTATCATTAATTGATTTAATTGCTTTTGCGGAGCCTGTATGAGCCGAAGCGTTAGCAGCAGTTTTATAGTCAAGAGCCACTCGTTTACCTATTGAATCGGTATAAACAAACTTGTCTTCAAAATTAAACCTTACTTCTTTCGACGCAGGAACGTTTAAGTTAACTAAACCAGTTTTTGAAAATTTCGCCAAAGCGTCAATCCCAGCTTGAAAGTCCTCTTCTCTTCCTTCTAATAAGAAATCATAGTCAGGAGCTAGCGGGCTTGAATCAAATGCTGAAACGAATACTGCCTTAGGAGCATCGCTAGGATTAGCTATGCAATTAAACGGACGTTGTTTGATGAACGGCCAAAGACCAGCACCTAACAATTTTGTCGTTAAATCTTCCTTAGAAGCAGCAGCGATATCAGTCGCACCAAAATCTTCAGCAACATTTGCGCCATCGCTTTTAATTCTAATCTCTAGAATTACACGACGAGCACCACGAACGATTTCAATGATCTCCCCAGAAACTGGCGAAGAAAACTTGATATCGACGTTCTCTTTGTCGAAGAATATTGGTGTTCCAGCTTTCACTTTTGCACCTTCTCTTAATATTAATTTTGGGATTACCCCGTGGAAATCAGAAGGCTTAAGTGCCACCACATCAGATGCCTTAGCATCTACCTTAACGCGATTAGCGACACCTTTTAACTTGATGTCTGCCCCTTTTCTCAGCTTTACTTGTACTGACATTCTCTCTTGATTGGGTGATAATTCAGACCGTAAAATTAACAAAAACCTATGTGTATTCACGAATATTAACACTCCTATTAATTTATTTAGAACGTTTCTAAATAAAAAAGGGAATAAAGTTTGATATTTGTTACATTTAATTTGCACTTATGAAATTGCACCTAAAATCAACTATCCTTTCATCCCTATTGCTAATTGGCCTATTCAATCAAGCTAATTCATTTAAGAATGAGGTTTTTAAAAATTCAATTAAAACAGTAATTATTGAGAACGAAAACAAATTAATTGACTTTCCGTTAACATTTTTGAACTCACCGCATCAACTAACTATTCGATTTGATGACATTGCAAACGAAGTGAAACAATACTCTTACACTTTCATTCATTGTAACTCTAATTGGGAGCAATCAAAAGACTTATTTACAAGTGATTACATAGATGGATACGAAGAAGAGGAAATATCTGATTATCAATTATCGGTAAATACTGCCGTTAATTATATTCATTATGCACAAAGTTTTCCCAGTGAGAATTTAAAATTCACTAAAAGCGGAAACTACATTCTATTCGTTTTTGAAGACGCAGATAAAAGTAAGGTCGTTTTAACACAAAAATTTTATGTTGCTAATATTAAAACAGAGGTAACTCCTAAACCATCAATTCCTATTGAGTTTGATTACAAATACACACATCATCAAATAGATTTCAATGTTAATTACCAATTAATTAAAACAAATAACGCCTTAAATGAGTTTAGAGTTGTCGTTTTACAAAACGACAGAATGGATAATTTGAAAAAGAACATTCGCCCTCTATATGTCAAACAAAATGAGCTTATATTCTCCAATACTTCAGCGACTCGGTTTGAAGCAGGAAATGAATATCGAATATTAGATTTCAGGGACATTAAATTAAAAGGAAATGGTGTTGAACAAATTTTTTACAAAGACTCGATTTACCATGTTTTACCTTTTAAGGATTCTAAAAGAGCATATTTAAAATATTCAAGTCAATATGACCATAATGGTGACTTTTTCACAAGTTTACTTCCAAAAAACAGAAACCCCTACTTAGAGTCGGAATATGCTTTTGTTCACTTTAGATTAGGTCGGAAAGTCCCTCTGGATAACAGTACCGTATTTTTAATAGGGGCATTTACCAGTAACGAGTTAAAAAGAGAGCATAGCTTGATCTATAAAGATTCACTAGAGCATTACGAGGCTCATATAATGTTAAAACAAGGTGTTTATGATTATGCGTACGTGGCTATGAAAAATAAGACCAGTGAATTAAAATGGGAAGATACAGATGGAAGTCATCATCAGACTGAGAATAATTATACAATTCTTGTTTATTACAAAGGCTTTGGTCAAGACGCTGAGCAACTAGTTGGTTTTAAAAGATTTATATTTCAGTAGCGCAGAGGCTTTTGTTTTTGTAGTTTTGCAATTATGGAAAGTTTAATTACTGAGGGCGTTGAAGTTGTGGTTAAAAGTACTTTTGAAAAAGAGTTTTCAAAACCTACCGAATCTGAGTTTATTTTCTCTTATCATATTTCTATTAAAAACAACAATGATTTCCCAGTGAAATTAACATCTAGAAGATGGTATGTGTTTGACTCAAAAGGAGATCATTACGAAGTAGAAGGAGAAGGAGTGATTGGTCTTCAGCCAGTTATCGAGCCTACAGAAAACCATTCTTATGAATCGGGAACTTCTTTGAGTTCACCAATTGGACGAATGAGGGGATATTATATAATGGAAAACATGCTTACCAAAAAAGAGTTTAAGGTCTACATTCCCGAATTTGATTTGATAGCGCCTTTTGTATTGAATTAATTATTTTCTTTTTTCTAGAACAGACACGGTTAACCTTGAAATACAAGTAAGATTATGCTCTTTGTCATAAATCTTGATTTCCCATACGTGAATTTTTCGACCAAGATTTATAGGCTTAACAATTCCAGTGACAACACCAGATTTAGCTGCTCTAATATGATTGGCGTTAACATCTAGACCAACACAAACACTCTCTTCAGGATCGATAACCATAAGCGAGGCTATACTTCCTAAACTTTCTGCTAGTACAACATTTGCCCCGCCATGAAGTATTCTCATCGGCTGAACAGTTCTATGATCAACTGGCATTGTAGCTTTTAGAAAATCATGCCCTTTTTCTGTGATTTTAATTCCTAGTGCATCGTGTATCGTATCAATACACATTGTATTTATTTGATCTATATTAAAATCAGATTTCCACATAATTTTATTCTTAGTATTCTCCAGAAGTCGAAACTTCAATTTCAAAACCGAAACTTATTTTCGGAAGGTATCCAACAACATTATCCGTATTAACGTAATCACTAGCTCTATATCTAGCATAGAGAACCCAATTTGAATAACCTGCTCTGATTTCAAAACCATAATTAGACTTGTTCAAAAAATCTAGTTTTGATTGACGTATCTTTTGTTTGACCTCCCCAATTTTATCCCAAACAATATAAGACGAGCTTGTCAAATAAGCACCATATATATTAAATTGTAAAAAGTAAGAATCATTCGGGTTTTCAGTGCTTTGAAACTTGAAGCCAACATGTCCGCTAATATTCTGAAACCTCATTTTTCGTTTACTATGAAAAAGAGAATCTCGGAATAAGGTTAAAGTATCTTTTTGCAGATTAAACCCATCCCAATTATAACCCACTCCAAAATCGATAAAACTTCCTAAAACTAGTTTTTGATTATATTGATATCTGATATTAAAGAAGTTGGATCCTTTTAGCTTAACTAACTTTTTATCTTTCCCCCAATTATTATTTGTTCCCCAACCATATATCATCCTATGATTTACATTTTCAAACCCAAACGGAGAGTCAGAATATGTACTTGGCTCAAATCTTTCTTTAACGATATAGTCTTGGGCACTTAGCTTAATGCTAAGTAATACTAACATTATGAATATTCTCATTTTTTGATTTTTTCTTCAAAAACATTTCCCCTGTGAAAAACTCTTAATATATCTCCATTTTCATACTCTTCAAAGTGAATTTTCGGAGAGTCTTCTTTTCTTGAAAACTCAACAACATTATATTCTTTTAAATAGCCATCTTTACTTTCAATATGATAAAAAATCTGACTACCGTAATGGCTTCTATATTCAAAATAGTAATATTTTTCAGTTAAATGATTTGGACTCTTTTTAATAACGACGCTAACAGAATCAGATTTAACAGAATCAACCCCAAAATAAATAGTTGCTTGTGGAATACCATATCCATGGGAATAATCAAAATATGGGTATAGTGAACTTGACTTCTGAATTGTATCAATTAAATCCATTGGTTTCAAGGAAGGATTATTTTGAAGAATGCATGCTGCAAACCCTGCAACAAGTGGACTAGAAAAAGAAGTCCCTTGTAGTTTTGTTAAACTTTTATATTGAAGCCAAAACACGTCTCCTAACGCACAAACATTAGGTTTTAATTTCAATGATTTATTTGGACCATAAGAAGAGTAACTTGCACGAATACCTAAATCTGAACTAACAGCCCCTACTGTCAATACACTATCTGCGTCTCCAGGAAAAGCCAAGTATTTCCAACTATTATCACCTTCGTTTCCCGCAGAATTGACAATTAGCATTCCTTTTCGTGCAGCTAAATTCGCCGCACGACTCATTAAGCAAGAATCTCCAGTAAGCATTTCTTTATTGTGATCACCATTATTGTATGCAATTGAGCTATTTACAATTCGAGCTCCATTTTTATGAGCCCATTCCATAGCTTTAAGCCAAGCTTGTTCTATTTTTTCGTCATCAATAAGCGGAGCGCTAATTTTAGCGAATAAGAATTCTGCTTCTGTTGCAAAACCAACAGAGTGTTCCTCAATCACACCTCCAATAAATGAAGTTACCTGAGCCCCATGTTGATGACCCCTTTTAAAACTCAAAGGCGCATCTAAAGCAAAATCCCAAGAAGTAACCAAACTA
>TARA_B110000091_G_scaffold73295_1_pt1 | contig 31733 bp, 30 predicted proteins | sample TARA_B110000091 | Tara Oceans TARA_B110000091 (sample SAMEA4397278) | marine metagenome | biome: Polar Biome; feature: [DCM] deep chlorophyll maximum layer (ENVO:01000326); material: water (ENVO:00002006), including particulate matter (ENVO:01000060) such as... | depth 35 m
GGTCTCATTGAAATAGGGTGTGAAACAACGCAAAAAGATTATATTTTTTCAATCAAAGATAATGGAGTTGGAATACATGAAAAATACCACAAGAAAATATTCAAAATGTTTGAAGTAATCGAATCAACGAAATCTCTAGGGATTGGATTAAGTATTTTTAAAAAAATTATTTCTCATTATAATGGGCAAGTATCCTTAAAAAGTACTCCTAATGTAGAGACAACATTTTATTTTAATCTTCCAATTACCGAAGTGTTTACCTTAAAAAAAATAAGTTAATCTATTCGAAGATAAAAGTGAGTCATCGGTCTGCAGTAGATTGCTTTGGAGAAAACAAGAGAAATTCTATTGATATTTAGCAAATCCTTTTGTGCTTGATTGATTTTGAATGTTATATAATTAAAAACATTTAATCTAAATGGTACACGGTAACTTCTGGTTACTCTGTAATTTTTATATATAACTATGTAGCTTTTATTAAGAACAAGCCAAAATGTTTTATAACGCAATAATATGAGTCATTTTTAATGATTTATATCATACTATGTAAAAGTTATTTTTTTATGACTTTAAACGTATGCATTGAGCCATCTTTAAATGCTAGTGTCATAAAGTATAACCCAGCTGTTAGATGTGATGTGTTATAACTAATACTCTGTTCTTGGGTATTATATTCTTTACTTGAAACTACTCTGCCACTAACATCAAAAACGAGTAATTCAACATTTTGAGTTATTGGTTGGTTTAAGGAAATAGTTAAATCATTTGTTACAGGATTTGGGTAGATTCTCACCTCTTTATTTTCTTCATATTGAGAAACGGATAACCCACTTTCTTGATAGACTCTTACATAGTCAATAATCATACTGCTTTGGTTAAAGTTAGGGTCAATTGTGCCAGCAACACCTCCCATTGCAATATTTAGTAATAAATATTGATTTTGATAAAAAGGCCAAGTTAAATTATCCTTAACAGTTGGATTATATGTGTAAAATTCAACATCATCAATTAGAAATGTTATTTGATCAGGAGACCAATTAACTGAATATATATGAAAATTATTTGCGACATCATTAATTTCAATAGAGTTTGTGTTCATAGTATTGCCAGAGCATCCTGCACAGGGCGTGTGCAATGCACTACTCACATGATTTGTTGCTCCTAACCCATGCTCCATAATATCAATTTCACCACAAGCAGGCCAAGTTGTAGTCCCGAAACCTTGATTATCCCAATAAGCACCATCTTCATTAACATTTTTTCCAAGCGTCCAAATTGCTGGCCAAGTTCCTTCGCCAAAAGGTAATTTTGCTTTCACGTCAACTCGACCATAAGTAAAAGCAAATTTAGAGTTTAATCGCGCCGAAGTATATTGCTTTGTTTGCCCTTGATCTGGAAAACTTTCTTTAATAGCTACAATATTTAAAAAACCATCTTCAACAAAAGAGTTTACAATTCTATTTGTATAATGCTGTTCTTCACCATTAAACCAACTTCCTCCTGCAGGTAATTGTGTTTGATGAAACCAATTATTAGAGTCAACTGCTCCATTGGTATCAAATTCATCAGACCAAACAAGTTCATCATATACATAAACAGTTTCGTTTGGTATTAAATCTAAATGTAAAAAATCATCTATGTAAGCTACTACATTGTCGCTATTGTTTTCCCCATTTATTTGAATTACAACTCTGTTGAAATCTGTTCTTTCAATAGGAGGAGGTGAACTTGTATCTAAATTGTTGTAAGCGTCTGATTCAAAATTAAAAGTGACTTCTTGCCATACGTCTAAATCAATAGATTTAATAATTTCTGATTGTGTTAACCAAGGAGATCCAAGAGTCCCATCTTGTAATTTTAAAGAAACTTTATTTTCTTGACTTCCTGTTATACTACTTGAAGGAACATATATCTTAAAACTAAAACCATTTTTTGTAGTTAAATCAAAATTAGTACTAACATCAAATCTAACATTAGCATATAGACCTCCAATATCATCATACTCTAAAACTGTGCTAGAAGTGTTTATTGCTAGCTGATAAGGGTTTGAAAAATCAGTATCTATTTCACAGTTATCTCCAGTCCAAGAAGTAATTGTTCCGCTTCCTTCAAAGTTATCTTGTACTGATTGGGCGTTTAGTGAAACGCTACATAAAATGAATAGAAACAATCTAAGTGTTTTCATATGATTTTGTTTTTTTTCAAAAATATTATAAATATGATTTGAATACTAAAAATTGAACCATACAAAAACTATACAACATTTAACTTGTTAAAAAAACAGAAGTTAACAAAAGAGTATATGGTTTTAGTCTAAGCAGCATTTATATGATCAATATCAATCTGTTTATGAGCTTCAGTAGTTTCTTTGCCTTCTTTATCTTTTGTTGTTTTTGGCTTAAAAGCAATTACTATGCGAACCCGGTATTACAAGAGAAGCTGAGAATAAATTTTAAAGAGAATTATTTCGTATCAATTTCCTCAATCATTTTAACAGCTTCTGCTCTTGGGGGATATTTTTTTGAAACAACAAAGCCAACTATCATTGCAACTGCAAATGAAGGCGCAAGCACATCAAGTGCTACAAAATAAGGTCCAATTCCTGACATTTCTTTAAATACAAAGTTGAATAATAGTACCGAAATAAATCCTGAAATCATTGAGGCAATTGCTCCCCTTTCTGAATATCCTTTCCAGAAAAGTGAGAGAATAATTACGGGACAAAAAGTAGCCGCAATTCCAGACCATCCAAATAATATAACCCAAAATATTTGCCTATCAGGTGATACATAGTTCATAATCATGGCAATTATTAAAGCCGTAAAAGCCATTATTGCTGTAGAGGTTCTAGAAATTTTTGTAAGGCTTTCATCTTTTATTTCTGGCCTAAATACTTTTTGATAGAAATCCCGTGTAATTGCACTTGAAGCTAATATTAAAAGTGAGTCAATTGTAGACATTATTGCTGATAAAACAATGGCAACAAATATTGCAACTAATATTGTGGGTAAGAATTCTTCAGTAATCATACTTAATACATTTTCACCGCTATTCCCTAAAACAGCTTCAGGATCTTGTCCTTCCTTTGTGAAATAGATACGTGCAAGAATTCCAATTGTTACAGCAGCAGCATCAGTAAGTAATGTAAAAGCAGTTGCAACCCATTTTCCTTTATCTACTTCTTTTTCACTTTTTATAGACATAAACCGAACATATACCTGTGGTGAGCCAAGAAAGCCTAATCCAATCATTGAGAACCCTAGAATTGTAAAGAGGTTCATCCACATGTCAGGACTTCTTCCCATTACTTGTGTTAGGGTTGGATCTATCGCATTTAACCCTTCAGTAATTCCGGTGCCTTGATCCATAGAAAACCAAACAACTATTGGAAGTAGGACTAAACCAAAAAACATGAGTAACCCTTGAAATAAATCTGACCAAACTGCGGCAACAAAACCACCAATAAAGATATATGCAAGAACAATTAAAAACCCTATTAATGCTCCAACTCTATAGTCAATTCCAAGCATTGATTTAAAAGCAACACCTGTAACGTCTATTTGAGAAGCTACATAAATAACAATAAAAATTACGAGTACAGAAGCAGCTACAATTCGAAGCGTATGTGTTGAAGATTTAAAATGGCTATGAAGATAATCGGGAATCGTTATTGCACCATATGCGTCTGATCTTTTTTTGAAGCGTTTGGCCATAAATTGCCAAGAAATAAATACACCAAGTAGTTCTCCGACAACAACCCAATATCCAGAATATCCTGCCATTGCGCCCATTCCTGTAAGTCCAATAAGTAACCAACCAGATTCTCCAGTTGCTCTTGCCGAAAAGGCAACAGCCCAAAATCCCATTTTTTTTCCACCAACATAATAATCACTCATGTTTTTGATGCGTCTTGAGGCTAAAATTCCAATTAGAAATAATATACCAACATAAACTGCCAATACAACTATTTTGATTATAAAATTTTTGTCTTCCATAGTGATTGATATTTGTGGTTAGTTTTCAGAGAGTTTGTAAGTCAAGAATCTTAAAAAAAATATAAAAAGAGTGTTTTTAAGATGCTGAAAAGTAGTCAAAAAAATAGGATATATTTTGATTTTTCACTTAAATCGTTTTAAAAAATGCTTAAAACACGGTAAAAACCCTTAAAATTCACTATATTTGAAACCTTGAAATGATTTAATAAATCAACTCAATTATTTAGTTGGATTTAGGGATTGACCTTGGATTTGTACATTAAATGAACAAACAAAAGCAAACCATTATTTTGAATTCTAACAACGATAGTGCTTCAACACTTGAAACATTGAACGATTTAATTACCGCTCTTTCAGAAGGGGAGAGGACGACTTACAATCACATAATACGATCAACAAAATTTCAAGCAAATGCTTTTGAGAATTATTCTTCATGGTCTGACGATTGTTATACCAGAAATTGCATTGTTGACAACGAGAAATTTGAATTAATCTTAATCTGTTGGTGTAAAGGTCATCAAACACCAATTCACGATCATGGAGGAGAAGAATGTTGGGTAAAAGTCATAGAAGGAGAATTCAAAGAAACGATTTATAAACAAAACGAAACTGGCAATCTTAATATTGTAAAAACGTCTATCTCAAAATCTGATGAGGTCACTTATATGAAAGATTTCATGGGCTTCCATAGATTACAAAACCTATCTAATAAGAGAAGTATGTCACTTCATTTGTATGCTAAGCCAATTCGTAAATGCAGAGTATTCGATGAGGATTCAAAAACTTTTTCGGATAAAAACATGGACTACGATACCATTGCATAATCATTAATAAACTTAAAAGAATAAAATAAAATGTCTACTATAAATAATGATTTAGCTTTATTTAATGAACTTGTTGAAGTTTTAATTACTGAAGAAGCAGAAAACCCTGTAGCCGAAAGAATAGATTCAAGTAAATTATACGATTCCATTGATCTTTCGTTAAATGATGCTGCAATGGTTGATAATGAGTTCAAGTCTTTACTTCGTGATGTTCTTGTTTCTACACCAAAAACTGCAACTAACTTATTCTTCAACCAACTTTTTGGAGGAAGACAGAGTAAAGCAATTTTAGGAGATTTATTGGCAGTAATGCTGAATAACAGCATGTATACATATAAGGTTGCAGGTCCACAAGTAGGTATTGAGCAAGAAATTATTAGACAATCTTGCGATTTAATTGGTTATGGTTCTAAAAGTAATGGGACGTTTCCAACAGGTGGTTCTATGAGTAATTATATGGCCTTGGTTATGGGACGTGACGCTAAAGACCCTATGTGTAGGTTAAACGGAATGTCAAAACCATTAATTATATATACTTCTAAGGAATCACATTATTCGAATTCTAAAAATGCAAGTTTTGCTGGAATTGGAAGAAATAATATCCGTTATATCAAAGCAGATTCAAAAGGAAGAATGATTCCGCAATTATTAGAGGAACAGATATTACAAGATATACAAAATGGAGGTATTCCAACCTATGTAAATGCAACTGCAGGAACAACCGTTTTAGGTGCTTTTGATCCTATTGATGAAATTGCAGATATTACCGAAAAATATAAAATTTGGCTTCACGTTGATGGAGCATATTGTGGAAGTGTGATTTTTAGTGATAGATATAAACATCTTGTAAAAGGTGTGGAAAGATCCAATTCATTTAGTTACAATGCACACAAAATGCTTGGAACACCATTAACTTGCTCTATCATTTTAGTGAATGATAAAAAACAATTACATGATTCGTTTAGTAATGATGCAGATTATTTATATCAAACCGATGGAGACGATTTTAATCTAGGTAAAACCTCGTTCCAATGCGGAAGAAGAAATGATGCCTTGAAATTTTGGACATTATGGAAATCTCTCGGTACAAATGGTTTGAAGCAGATTGTTGATCAACAATTTGATTTAGCAAATATTGCTTTAGAGTATATTAGAAGCAATCCAGATTATACATTATATAGTTTTGATGATTCAATTTCAATTTGTTTTAATTATAAAAATTTAGATCCAATGGCACTTTGTACTGCGTTGTATGAAGATCAAATTACGGTTGTTGGCTTTGGTTCTTTTAATGATGACACCTTTGTTAGATTGGTAACAATTAATGCAAACAATGAGAAACAAGACATCTTAAATTTCTTTAAAATTCTAGAAGAATTCGTTGAAAAAACCCCAAGTTTAGCAAGAGTGAAGGGAGAGGTTTCGGAGCGATTATAACGAACTATTGAGTGCACTTCAAATTAAATAAAAAAACCGTTTTACTTATAAAGTAAAACGGTTTTTGGTTTATGAGATACTGAAATAGAAGATTTGCGAATGCTTTAGGCAATAATAGAGCATGACTCTTTTATTTAATCAACTCGTAACTACGCTTGATGAAATCTGTTAACTCTTCGCCATGTAAAAGGTTCTGAGATAACTTTGCTAAATCAAAAGTTTGCTTGATTAAACGTTCTTGCTTTTTTACAGTTTTGGTATTCAATATTTCACTTACAAGTTCGTTATTGGTATTTACAACCAAATTATACATGTCAGGTAAATTACCCATTCCCATCATTCCGCCTCCGCCACCAGATGCTTGCATTTCTTTCATTCTGCGCATAAACTCAGGTTGCGTGATGATAAAAGGATTGGCAGTAGAATCCAGAGTTTCAAGTTGAATTGAATAGGTTTCTTTAGGTATATTAGATTCTAAAACGGTTTTTAAACTTGCTTGTTCATCCTCAGATAACTTACTAACTTTTACGTCGTCTTTTTTGATTAAATTTTCAATATGATCTCCATCAACTCTAGAAAATTTCACTTTTTCTCCAGAAGTTTCTAATTTCTGTATTAAATGCGAAATAATTGGTGAATCTAAAATTAAGACTTCATATCCTTTTGCAGTTGCATCTTGTATATAACTATGCTGTGCATCTTTATTAGAAGTATATAAAATAACGTGATTTCCATCTTTATCCGTTTGTATATCTTTTGTTTTTTCAATCAATTCATCAAAAGTAAAGTAAGAATCTGCGACTGTTGGATACAAAGCAAACTTCTTCGCTTTGTCAAAAAATTTATCTTCAGACAACATTCCGTATTCGATAATTACTTTAATGTCGTTCCATTTTCCCTCAAAATCTTCACGATTATTTTTAAATAATGAACTTAATTTATCCGCTACTTTTTTAGTGATGTAACCAGAAATTTTCTTTACTGCACCATCTGCTTGTAAACCTGAACGAGATACGTTTAATGGAATGTCTGGAGAATCAATTACACCTTTTAACATTTGTAAAAAGTCAGGTACAATTCCTTCTACGTTATCAGTTACAAAAACTTGATTTTGATACAATTGAATTTTATCTTTTTGCATATCCATTGATGGGCTTAACTTTGGAAAGAATAAAATTCCTGTTAAGTTAAACGGGAAATCAACATTTAAATGAATATGGAATAGCGATTCTTCAAATTGCATTGGATACAATTCTCTATAGAAATTGGTATAATCTTCATCTTTTAAATCTGCAGGTTTTTTAGTCCAAGCAGGATTTGTATTGTTAATTATATCATCTACATCAATCTGTTTATGAGCTTCAGTAGTTTCTTTACCTTCTTTATCTGTTGTTATTTTTGGTATAAAATCAGGGTCGTCTACTTTTTTAGTTCCAAATTTAATTGGCACTTGGTTAAAACGATTGTATTTGTTTAATAAGCCTGAAATTTTAGAATCTTCTAAAAAGTCTAAAGAATCTTCTGCGATGTGTAAAATAATTTCTGTTCCTCTGTCAACTTTGTCGTGTTCAACTAAAGTAAATTCCGGAGATCCATCACACGTCCAATGTGCAGCTTTCTCGTCTTTAAAAGATTTTGTAATCAATTCTACTTTATCTGCAACCATAAAGGCAGAATAAAAGCCTAATCCAAAATGGCCAATAATTCCAGCATCGCTATCTTTATATTTATCTAAAAATTCTTCAGCACCAGAAAAAGCAATTTGATTGATGTATTTTTCAACTTCTTCGGCCGTCATTCCTAAACCTTGATCTTTAATAGTCAATGTTTTTGCATCTTTATCAATACGAACTTCAATCTGTGGATTTCCTAAATCAACATTAGCATCACCAATAGAGATTAAGTGTTTCAATTTTGATGTTGCATCTGTTCCGTTAGAAATAAGTTCACGTAAAAATATTTCGTGATCCGAATACAAGAATTTTTTAATCAGCGGGAAAATATTTTCTACTGATACATTAATGTTTCCTTTTGCCATAATTTATTTTATTAAAGATTCTCGTCTAAGAGAGAAATTGTTGTTTGTTTAACTTTGTTTAAATACCTATGTCAAAAAAAATACCAAAAATGGTTTTGTGACAAGATGACAGAAGAAATATGTAGAATACTATCCATCGCATAATAAATAATATTTTGTAAATTTGATTTTACGAAACGATAAAAATATTTAGATGTATAATTCAAAAATAACAGGGCTTGGTTACTATGTTCCTGATAATGTAGTAACTAATGATGATTTGTCTCAATGGATGGATACAAATGATGAGTGGATTCAAGAGAGAACAGGGATTAAAGAGCGAAGATGGATAGATCCAAAAACTGGAGACACTACTGCTGTCATGGGCGCAAAAGCGGCTAGAATTGCAATAGAACGTGCAGGTTTAACTAAAGATGATATAGATTTTATTGTATTTGCGACTTTAAGTCCAGATATGTATTTTCCTGGAGGAGGAGTTCAAGTTCAAGATATGTTGGATATGCCAACAATTGGCGCATTAGATGTACGGAATCAATGTTCAGGTTTTATTTATTCAATGTCAGTTGCTGACCAGTTTATAAAGACAGGTATGTATAAAAACATCTTGGTTATAGGAGCAGAAAATCATTCAGGAGGATTGGAACGATCTACTAGAGGTAGGAATGTTACAGTGATTTTTGGGGATGGAGCAGGAGCAGCAGTATTATCTAGAAGCGAAGAAAAAGGAAAAGGAGTATTATCTTCTCATTTACATTCGGAAGGAAAACATGCTAAAGAATTGGTTTTAGAAGGTCCTTCTACTCAACGCTGGGTGCCAGAAATTTTAGAAGAAAATGACCCTAATGATGTGTCATATTACCCATATATGAATGGTCAATTTGTGTTTAAACATGCGATTGGACGCTTCTCTGAGGCTATAAAGGAGGGTTTGCAAGCCAATAATTTACAGAAAGATGATATTGATATGTTGATTCCTCATCAAGCGAATTTACGTATCGCACAATTTATCCAGAAAAAATTTCAATTAAGTGATGATAAGGTGTATAACAATATTCAAAAATACGGAAATACTACTGCAGCTTCAGTAATTATTGCACTGACAGAAGCCTGGGAAAAAGGTAAAATTAAGGATAATGATTTGGTTGTTTTAGCAGCCTTTGGAAGTGGATTTACTTGGGGAAGTGTTATTATTCGTTGGTAATTCTTTATAATTTATATTAATAAAAAAACCATCAGTTAAAAACTGATGGTTTTTTTTGAAAATTAAAACGTCCCCACGAATTGTAATTTTCAGTTGTCATTTATTGACCCCAATAACTCACATTAAATAATAGTGCAAATATATGACTCATATTAGGTTATGTCAATACCAAAAACCCGTGATTTTATCTCACGGAAAACCATGATGTAGTTAATAATAAAAGAGGCTAAATAGTTTTAAAACTAAATAACCTCTTAAATCAACTTAACCTAAACTAGTCTTTATATTTTTACAGGAAGCCTCCGCCACCCTTAGTTTCGTTACTATCTCTATTTTTTCTTTTTAAAACTCTATTTTCCCCTCCACCAAAACGATATGAAAATCCTAAATATGCTGTTTGGCTTTCCCAGTTAAATTGTCCTGTAGAAGGATATGGATTAGTCGATTTAAACTTAAACTTCATACCTTCAAAAATATCATTGACTCTAAAGCTAATTGTTCCTTTTCCTTTCAAAATATTTAAACTCGAACCTATATTTACCATTGTCATTGGATCAGTTTCAAACTGTATACTTCTTCCGCCACCACGATACATTGCGAAAAGTTGAAATCTTAAATTCTTTGTAGCCTTGAAACTGTTGCTAATACGTGCATTAAAAGCATTGTTTCTTACTTCTAATTCGTCACCATTTGCAGTTCCAGATTCATTTTGAGTATATAGGTCTGTACTTGCATTAACTCGCCACCATTTTGCAATTGCATAATTAAATGAAGCCTCAATCCCATATCTGTTACTAGAATCGGTATTGGTGAATGATAATAATACTTTATCATCATCTAGAGAGTCAATATTCAAAAGACGTGTAATATTATCATTCACTTTTCTATAGAATGTTCCAAAAGAAATAGATCCTTTTTTAATTTGACGTGTATAATTCAATTCAAATGAGTTTGTGAATTGAGGTTTTAAATCTGGATTCCCGACAGATGTAATTCTTGGTGTACTCCATTCTCTAATTGGATTAATTTGCCCTAATGATGGTCTGTCAACTCTACGACTATAACTTACTTGCCATTGATTTTTTTCAGTAGGATTGAATGTGATAAATGCAGAAGGATAGATTGAGAATATCTTGTCTTCCACGATTTGTAATTCTGTGCCTTTATTAAAAGTTCCAACAATTTCATACTGTTCAAAACGAGCGCCAGCTTGTATAGTTAGTTTGTTAAATTTATGTCCATATGTTGCATAAGAGGAATAAATATCTCTTATATATTCAAACTGAGAAAGAGGTGTTTGATGTGTTTCAAACCCACCTATTCCATCAGAAATTTGATTTCCATTAGTGTCTAAAATAAATTCATATTGAGTAGTCTTATTTTTATTTTCTGAAACATTTCTTCTGTATTCTGCACCTAATTCTAATTTTCCGTTTTTAGAAACAGGATTTGTATAGTCTATATTATAAAGGTTATTATTTCTAGTATTTCCAACATTACTTGTGTAATTGTTAAAATTATCAGTTAAATCTTCAGTGTCACGATTAACAGCTTTTTCAGGGCTCTTTGATGATGAGAAATTTGCTTCAAATTCTAGATCATGTCCTTCTTTTGTAAACTCTGTTTTGTAATTGAAATTATAATTATCACTATTACTATCAGTATCTTGAGAATTAAAACTATCATTAACTAATGATCCATTTTCCATAATTATTGTACTACCATCAGTAAAACTGTTTGAACGATTCTGTATTGTATAAGCTGAGAAAGTATTCTTCTCATTGATATATACATCGGCACCAAATTTTAATAAATGAGATTTAGTATCACTATCAAAATTAAATAATTGTAGTGAGTTGTTGTCAGTTCTGTTTACATGGCCAAAATTGTCACTTTCACCTCCATTATAACCATAATTAGTATAGATATTTACTTTTCCTGTTTTATAATTCATATCAATTGAACCGTTAAAACGAGTATTTTCACCTCTAGTTACTCCAAGATTCACATTTCCATTAAATCCTTGATTGGCATTCTTATGAAGAATAATGTTTATCATTCCGCTCATTCCTTCAGGGTTATATTTTGCAGAAGGATTTGTAATTAGTTCAATTTGTTTAATAGAAGTGGATGGTATTTGTTTTAATAATTGAGCCGCACTAATATTTGTAGGTTTTCCATCAACTAATACTCGAACGTTTTCATTTCCACGAAGACTTAAGTTTCCTGTTTGAGAATCCACACTTACAGATTGTACATTATTTAATAACTCAGAAGCAGTTGTTCCTGCAGAAGTTAAATCTTTACCAACATTTATTACTTTCCTATCAATTTTTTGAACTATTGTAGAGGTTTCAGCAACTATAACCACTTCATCTATTTGTGCAGCATCAACACTTAAGCCAATTGTTCCGATATTATGTTTAGAGTTTTGGTTTGTAAAATTCACATTTCTAGTTTCTATTTTGTAACCTATATATTGAATCTCAATATTGTTTTTTCCAACAGGAATTTTTTTTATTTCAAACTGACCTTTCTCATCTGTTATCCCTCCAGTTACTATTACATTTTTAGTATTCTTAATAACGATACTTACATAAGGCAACTCTTCTTGAGTTTCAGTATCTATGACTTTTCCAATTACTGTTCCTGTTTTTGGAGATTGAGCATATGTTGTAATGCAGGCTAAAAGCATAAAAATACTGAGTGTTTTTTTCATATTAGTTTGTTTTGTATAAAATTATATGCTCATATGACGACAGCTAATTAGAAGTGTTACGAACGTTAACAGTACTTTAACATACCTTTAACAGAAAGTAGGTTTTGAATGGAAGTGGATATTAAATTGTAAATATCTTTCCTTCTGCGGCAAGTGAAGTGTTTGGGAAAATTTTAGACGCCTCAATTTTAAAATCTTGAATATTACTATATCTACTAGAGTAATGTCCAATAATCAATTGATTTACATTTGCAAGTTTTGCGATTTCTGCGGCTTGTTGTGCGGTACTATGTTTTGTTGTTTTAGTCAATTCAATCTTATCATTTAAAAACGTTGCTTCATGATATAATAAATCAACACCTTTTATAATAGGAATAATTTTTTCGTCATACATTGTATCACTACAAAACGCATAACTAAGTGATTTGGGTGGGTCTAATGTCAGTTTTTTATTAGGAACAATATCTCCATTTGTCAAATTGAAATTAAGCCCGTTTTTTAGATTTTGATAATCACAAACTTCTATTTCAGAATACTTTTTAATCTCCGAGATATTAAGTTTTCGCTCACCAGTTTTTTCTTTAAATAAAAATCCGTTAGTGTAAATTCTATGATTTAATGGAATTGTATGAATTGTTATTTTATCATCTTCAAATATCAATTCACTATTTTTTGAGCTGAGTTCATGAAAAACGATTGGGAATTCAGCATAAGATTCTGTTAATTGTAATTGTGTTACAATAAATTTTTTTATTCCTTTAGGGCCATAAATTTCAAGTTGAGTAGAGTTGTTAAGTAGTCTGAAAGTAGAAATTAAGCCAATAAGACCAAAAACATGATCTCCATGTAGATGTGAAATAAAAATGCGTTTAATTTTTGAAAACTTAATTTTATTATCACGAATACGTACTTGTGTTCCTTCTCCACAATCTATTAAAAAAGTATGATTTTTTATTTCAAGTACTTGAGCCGTTGGGTGAGCAGATGCTCTAGGCATAGCGCTATGACAGCCTAAAATAGTGAGTTTTAAACTCATTTAATAATAAGTCTTTTCGAAATAATTTCTTGATCAGTAATAATAGAGTAGAAGTAAGTTCCAGATTTCAAATCATTTTTGTAAAATGGAATAGAAACATTTCCAGTGCTAATTTTATATTCGATTGAGTATATGGTTCTACCTAATAAGTTTTTAATATTTAAAATTATAGTTTGATTTTTTTCTGTGTAGAAAGAAATTTTAGTGGCAACAGAAAATGGATTTGGATAAGAAGAAATATTTTTAATAGTAGACTCATCAACTCTCTTTTTAGTTCGATTTTGTTGAGAAAAACCAAAAGAGTATATAAGTATTGTCGTTATTAAAAGTATTTTTTTCATCAATAAGCAGTTGTTTTCCGTTTTAAAAATTCATCAATTCGCGTTCAATCGCATCCATTTCTAATACATCTATCGCTTCCGATAGTGTTGGTACAGCATTTATTTCTTCAGGAATGGTGTCAATTTCAATTCCTTTTACAATTAATACAAATGACGTGCCATTCTCACGATATGTATTGGCTATATCCAAAAATAATTCAATTTCTTGAGAGTTAGTGTTAAAGTTTTCAGAAATATTTATGAGAATATGCTCATTTTTAGAAGAATCAAACTTTAAATTAAAAGTGTTTTTAAATTCTAATATTGATTTTTCTTCAGGAGTAATTAAAGTGTATGCTTCTGTAGTTTCAATTTTCATTTTTAGCGTTTTATTTGTTGCGCCAGTAAATAAATAACAGCCATTCTAACTGCTACACCATTTTCAACCTGATTCAATATGATAGATTGATTAGAATCAGCAACATCACTTGTTATTTCTACACCTCTATTTATGGGGCCTGGATGCATTATAACAATTTTCTTACCAAGTGAGTCTAATAGTTCTTTGTTAATTCCGAAAAGCTGCGTGTATTCTCTGATAGAAGGGAAATAGTTAATATCCATTCTTTCATGTTGAACCCTAAGTATATTAGCAACATCACACCATTGTAGTGCTTTTTTTAGGTTTGTTTCAACAGTTACGCCCAAACTTTTAATATGCTTAGGTATCAATGTAGTTGGTCCACAAACTTTGACTTCTGCACCTTGAAGTTTAAGAGCGAAAATATTAGATAGCGCAACTCTTGAGTGTAAAACATCACCAATAATCACTATTTTTTTTCCTTTAACTGTTCCTAGTTTTTCTCTAATAGAATATGAATCTAACAGTGCTTGTGTTGGGTGTTCATGAGTACCATCTCCTGCATTTATAATTTTCGCATCTACATGTTGTGAAAGAAAGACTCCAGCACCAACATTTGGGTGCCGCATTACTACAATATCAACTTTCATTGATAAGATATTATTAACTGTATCTATTAACGTTTCTCCTTTTTTAACTGAAGATTGACTTGCTGAGAAGTTAATTATATCTGCTGATAGTCGTTTCTCTGCCAGCTCAAAAGAAAGTTTAGTTCTTGTGCTGTTTTCAAAAAACAAATTAGCAATTGTAATGTCTCTTAGTGAAGGAACCTTTTTTATGGGTCTATTGATAACTTCTTTAAAATGATCTGCAGTTTGAAAAATTAAATCAATATCATTTTTATTTAGATATTTAATACCGAGTAAATGTTCTACGCTTAATTGACTCATTTTATTCGTTTTTTATTAAATATATCCTATCTGCACCATCATTTTCTTTCCACTGTACAGCAACTCTTTCATTGTTTATTACATCTATTTGCCTTCCTTTATAGTTAGGCTGAATAGGTAAATCTCTGCTAAATCGCCTGTCAATTAAGACTAAAAGTTCAATTTTATTTGGTCTTCCAAATGATTGTATTGCTGTAAGTGCTGCATTAATACTTCTTCCAGAATATAGCACATCATCAATAAAAACAACGTTTTTACCTTCTACTATAAAGTTAATATTTGTTCTGTTTGCTTCAAGAGGTTCATCTCTTCTTCTAAAATCATCACGATAGAAAGTAATATCTAGGGCGCCTGAATTGATATTTTTTATGTTGTAGTTTTCTTGGAGAATCTTGGTGAGCCTATCTGCAAGGAAAACACCTCTTGGTTGTAACCCTATCAATACTGTATTAGAGAAATCGTTATGTTTTTCAATTAACTGACACGCCAATCGATTTAAAATAATTGATATTTCTGTTGAGTTAAGAAGTATTTTTTTACTCATAAGACTTTCCAAACCTTGTTTGGAGTACAAATATACAGATTGTTAATTAAATTGTTAAAAACAAATCTATTATTTTCTTATAAATAATTTTTCTTAGACTACTTTTAAGATATCAGATAAAGTGCTTATGCAACAAAATTCAAATCAGAAGAAAAAAGTGGCTCTCTCAAAATTTGAGTCAATGTTAAAGACGAATAACGTCTACTTTTTTGATTCTACAGAATTTGAGGAGATTATACATTATTATTTAGATACTGGACGTCAGTCACTTGCTAACAAAGCTATAAAACTTGGTTTAGAACAACATCCTACTTCAATAAATTTAAAATTATTATTAGCCGAAACATTTGTTTATGATGATCACCTAGATGAAGCAGAAAAGATATTAAATGAACTACATGCTATTGAGCCAAACAATGAAGAGGTGTATATTCAAAAAGCAAATATTCTTTCTAAAAGGGATTTACATTCAGATGCAATAGAAATCTTAAAAATAGCATTGGCTTATGCTGAAAATGAAGCAGATATTTTAGCAATGATTGGTATGGAATATTTATATTTAGATAAGTTTGATAATGCGCGTCTAAATTTTGCTAAATGTTTAGATGTAGATTTTGAAGATTATTCATCATTATATAATGTAGTTTATTGTTTTGATATGCAAAATCAGCATGAAGAAGCAGTAAAATATTTACTAGATTTTATTGATAAAGATCCTTACTCTGAAGTTGCTTGGCATCAGTTAGGAAGACAATATTTTATTTTAAAACAATATAAAGAAGCCTTAAGAGCATTTGATTATGCTGTAATAGTTGATGAGTTTTTTGTTGGTGCATATTTAGAAAAAGCAAAAACTTTAGAAAACTTAAAGGAATATGGTGAAGCAATCGATAACTATTTAATCACAATAGAATTAGATGATCCAACAGCATTTGCCTATTATAGAATTGGAGAATGTTACGATAAGATGGGAGAGAAAGATTTGTCGCTTCAATTTTATAAAAAAACAGTAAAAGAGGATCCGCTCTTAGATAAAGGTTGGTTGGCTTTAACTAGATTATATAGTGATGGTAAGAACTATCAAAAAGCATTATATTACATAAATAAAGCTTTAACAATTGATGATACAAATACATTGTATTGGAGAATGTATTCTGAAATTAATATTAAATTAAATTTATTTGAAGAGGCAGCAAATGGATTTTATAAGTGCATAGATTTTAATGACGAAAACTTAGATATTTATATTGGGCTTTCAGATATTTTAAATTTTATTGGCGATTTTAATGATTCACTTAATATTTTAATAAAAGCGTTGAGAATATTCCCAAATCATGCTGAAGTAGAATATAGATTGGCATGTTTATATATTATTTTAGGAAATGATTTGAAAGGAGAAAAATACATTAAAAAAGGGTTGAGTACTGATTTTGAATATCATAAAGTATTTAAAGAAACATTCCCATCAGTTTTTGAACTTGAAAATGTGAAGGCGATAATTTCAAACCACATTAGATAATACCGCTATTTTTTTAAACCCTAAGTTTTATGAGTTCTTCATAAGAAAATGTACATTTGTAGTAAAGAATTACAAATATGCAAAATAGAACACTTGTTGATTATTTTATCATATCCTTAAAAGGAATTGCTATGGGCGCCGCTGATGTTGTTCCAGGTGTTTCAGGAGGAACAATTGCTTTTATTTCAGGAATTTATGAAGAACTGTTAACTTCAATTAGTGGAGTAAACTTTAAGGTCTTAAAATTATTAAAATCAGAAGGTGTAAAAAGTTTTTGGAAAGCCATAAATGGAAATTTTTTAATCTCTCTTTTATTGGGAATTGGTATTAGTATTGTTTCATTAGCAAAATTAATTTCATGGCTATTGGAGTATCAACCTATTTTATTATGGTCATTCTTTTTTGGACTTGTATTGGCAAGCATATTGTATATTGGAAAACAAATAACAGAATGGAGAGTGGCTACAGTTGTTATACTTGTTCTAGGAGCAATTTTAGCATATTGGATCACAACTTTAGACCCTTTAATTTCAGAAGATACTTCACCGCTATTTCTTTTTTTTGCTGGTGCTATAGCTATTTGCGCAATGATATTACCCGGTATTTCAGGAGCATTTATTTTAGTGCTTTTAGGAGCCTATAAGCCTGTTTTAGAAGCGCTAGATAACCGTGACTTTAAAATTATTGGAATTGTTGCTGCTGGATCATTAGTTGGATTACTGCTGTTCTCTAGAATATTAAAATGGCTGTTTAGCAATCATAAAAACTTAACATTAGCAGTTTTGACAGGCTTTGTCTTAGGTTCATTAAATAAAATTTGGCCTTGGAAAGAAACTCTTACTTGGAGAACAAATTCACTTGGAATAAAAGTTCCTTTAAACGAACAAAGTATTTCCCCTTTTTCCTTTGATGGAGATCCTCAATTATTAATCTCAATTTCACTTGCTATAGTAGGCTTTTTAACAATTCTAATTTTAGAAAAAATTGCGATAAAAAATGCCTAAAAACAGAAGTTTTTTAGATAACCTTTTTCTTTTTTTTAAAGGGCTTTCAATGGGTGCTGCAAATAAAGTTCCAGGAGTCTCTGGAGGAACAGTTGCATTTGTATTAGATTTCTATGAAGAGTTAATCTATTCTTTTCAGAAAATAAATTTGAAAGCATTAAAACTACTTATTAATGGTAGGTTTAAATCATTTTTTAGATATATAAATGCTCAATTCCTGACTTTAGTTATGTTAGGTAGTATGTTTAGTTTTTTTAGTGTTTCTAGAGTCTTAGATTTTTTTATTAGGCATTATGAATTATATGTTTGGAGTGCTTTTTTTGGGATGATACTAGGATCTATATATTATATTGGTAAAGATTTTAAATGGACTAAAAAAAGTAGAATTGCAACTGTAATTGGTATAATCATTGGAATATTAATTAGTTTAATGAATCCAGCAAAAGAAAATGATAATTTATGGTTTGTATTTTTCTGTGGGATGGTTGGTGTATCTGGAATGACTCTACCTGGGCTTTCAGGTTCGTTTATCCTTATTTTACTTGGTAATTATGTATTGTTATTAGTAGATTCAGTAAATGTGTTATATAAAACATTTACTGATGTTTTATCTGGAAATTGGTCGTTTTTAGAAGATACTGTAAGGATTAGATATTTGAAAATTGTTGCAATATTTACTGGAGGTTCTGCATTTGGTTTAGTATTTACGTCACATATATTAGGATATGTATTGAAGCGTTGGAATCAAATTGTAACAGCAGTTATTATCGGTTTTATAACGGGTTCTTTAGGGATTATATGGCCTTGGAAAAAAGAAATTTATAAATTAGAAAACGGAATTACACTCAAAGATTTTAATGGTGATAAAGTAATTGAAAATTATCAACGCTATTTTCCGAATTTCGCTAATTCTGAAACATTGTTTGCTATTCTATTTATTTTATTAGGATTTGCACTATTATTACTATTAGATTTGTATTCAAAACGAACTAACAAAACTTGATATGGTTGAGAAAACTAAATTTGGACTCATTGGAAAAAATATTTCATATTCATTTTCAAGAAAATATTTCACAGAAAAATTTGAAAAAGAAAATTTAAATAATTTGACTTACAGGAACTTTGATTTGCCAGAAATTGAAGAATTCCCATTTATTGTGTATCATAAAGAAGAGGAGTTTGGAGGCTTTAATGTTACAACACCTTATAAAGAGTCAATACAGAAGTATTTAACTGATACTGATCCTGTTGCTCAAGAAATAGGCGCTGTAAATACGATAAAAATAACAAAGGACAATGAATTAATTGGCTATAATACAGATGCCTATGGATTTGAAAGCGCAATAAAACCGTTGTTAAAAGCACATCATGAAAAAGCATTAATTTTGGGTACAGGAGGCGCCTCAAAAGCAATTGCTTACGTTTTAAAAAATTTGAATATCGAGTTTATTTTTGTATCAAGAAAACCAACTGAAGAGAACCAAATTTCTTATGATAGTGTTTCTAAAGAAATTATTGAAACACATCAATTAATAATAAACTGTACACCTGTAGGGACATATCCTAATATAGAAGAAAGTCCAGATTTAGCGTTTCAATATTTGACAAAGACTCATATTTTATTTGACTTGATTTATAATCCTGATCAAACAAAATTTTTATCAGAAGGAAAGAAACAAGAAGCAACAATAATAAATGGATATAAAATGCTAGAATTCCAGGCAGAAAAATCTTGGGAAATATGGAATTCATAATATATGAACGCAACTTTTTAATTATTCACTCATCTACTTAGTAGATGACCGATTTTATGTAAGTAAATTTTATTATAAAAGACAAATCAAACAGACCCTTAAACATAATTATATGTTAGACAACAAAAAAGATAATCTTCAAGAAAATAGTGAAGATGTAAAGTTAGAATCTAAAGAGCAATCTATAGTAACTGAGACAGAAAATCAACCTGAAAATGTACCAACTGATTCTGATAGTAAATCAGAAGAAGAGGTTGTAAATGAAATTGATGAAAATCTCGCTAAATCTTCAGAAAAAGAAGAGGATTTAACTGAAGAATCATTTTCAAAATATGAGGAAATGAATTTAGAAACTTTGGTTGTTAGTTTCAATGATTTGATTGAAAACAACCCTGTCCAAAAAATCAATAATAATGTAAATGCAATAAAAAATGCTTTTGATTTAAAATTCTCTAAAATTTTAGCAGAAAAAAAAGCAGCATTCTTAGCCGATGGAGGTGAGAGTATAGATTTCAATTACTCTAATCCATTGAAAATTGAGTTTAACACCTTGTCCAAAAATTTTAGAGATAGTAGAACTAAGCATTATAAAAATAAAGAATCTCAATTAACTAGCAATCATGAGTTGCGTATAAGTGCTATAGAGCAATTAAAAGAGTTAATCGATACTGCAGATCCAAAAACGATGTATAATAAGTTTAGAGATGTGCAAGATGGATGGAGAAAAATCGGCCCTGTACCAAGAGAAAAATACAACAATACTTGGAGAACATATCATCATCATGTAGAGCGTTTTTATGATTTATTACATATGAGTAATGATTTTAGAGATTTAGACTTTAAGCACAATTTGGATGAGAAGTTAAAATTGGTTATTCAAGCAGAAAAACTTGCGGATGGTGATGATGTAAATTATGCTTTCAAACAACTACAGGTTTTGCATAAAATGTGGAAAGAAGATGTTGGTCCAGTTGCTCGTGAATTTAGAGAAGAGATATGGGAAAAATTCAGTTTGGCTACAAAGAAAATTCATGATAAAAGGCATCAGAATTTCAAGAAACTAAAGGGTAAATATGAAGATAATATTGCCAAAAAAATTGAAATAATTGAATTAATTACTGCAATAGACTTGTCAAAAAACACAAAGCATAGTGATTGGCAAGAGAGTATAAAAAATATAGAAACCCTTCGTCAAAAGTTTTTTAAAGCAGGTAATGTGCCTAAGTTTGAGAGTGAAAAAATTTGGACTAGTTTTAAAGAGGCAACTCGAAAGTTTAACAAAGAAAAGAACTTGTTTTATAAGAGTGTAAAAAATGTTCAACAAGAAAACTTGAGTAAGAAAAATGAACTTATTGCATTAGCAGAAAAGCATAAGGATAGTGATGATTGGGAAGTGACTACAGAGATTATTAAGAAGATTCAATCTGATTGGAAAAAAATAGGACATGTTCCAAGAAAGGATTCTGATAAAATTTGGAATAAATTTAAAGGTGCTTGTAATCATTATTTTGATAGATATCATGCGTATCAAAATAAAGGTAGTGAAGCTGAGCAAGAGGTTTATTTAAAGAAAAAAGAATTGCTTTCTACAATTAAAGAAAATGTCGATAAAGAGTTTACTTTAGATATCGTAAAAGATTATATTAAGTCTTGGCGTTCATTCGGAAGTGTGCCTTTCAGCCTGCGTCATATTGAATCTGATTTTTCAAAGCAATTAGATAAAATATTTTCTAATCTTTCAATAGATAAAGACGAGAAAGAAAAAATAAAATTCGAAAATCAAATGGAAGGTTATTTGGCAGACAAAAATTATAGAAAATTAGATAGCGAGCAACTATTTATTAGGAAAAAAATTGATGAATCTGTAAAAGAGATTCAGCAGTTAGAAAATAATATGAGTTTCTTTTCTCATAAAGATCAAGAAAATCCATTGCTAAAAAATGTTGTTAAAAACATTGAATCTCATAAGAATAATTTAGTAATTATGAAGGTGAAATTGTCTTACTTAACTCAATTAGATTATTGAAAAGCTAATTATTCTATATTAAAAAAGCTCTCAAATTTTTGAGAGCTTTTTTGTTTATTTTAAATGCTATTACTATTATTTCACCTTAATATATGTAGAAACATCAATATTCACTTCATTCCAAGTTTTACTAATTCCATCTTGACCTTTGTGTAAATCAAAGCAAATTTTGTTTAGGCTATTTATTGCATTTTGAGCATTCCAGCCTGCTAGGTTTAAAACACCAGAAAAAGTAACTAATTGACCACTTATATTGTAAGTTATTGGAAGTGATTTTTCAATTCCATTCATTTTAATTGCAACTTTACCTTCAGTATCAGAATCTAAAAATAGTTGACCAGTTAAAAACTCTGTTGCATCCATAACGCCGAAAAAGAATTTTTTCAACTTAGTATCTCTATCTTCATTTTCACTAAAAATACTGCTTACAGGTATTGAAAATTTTAAACCGTTCAATGCCTCTTTTGCACTAGACCCACTCTTTACTTCAACATCTACTTTTGTAAATGTACCTTTTACAGCAACTTTGTCTGTTGTTTTATATGCAGTCCAGCCAATTTTTGTTGTTTCAGAAACTATTGAATATACTTTATCTTTTGAAATTATAGTTTTTTTCACATCAGTTTTACATGATATTAATGAAATACTAAAAAATAAAATAAATGCGAATACTAATTTTGTGAGTTTCATTATTTTTGGGGCTTTAAGTGTTTATTCACCAATTTGATATAGTGTTGTTTTGCTTCATCCGCACTTAAATGGTTTAATTGAAGCCAAGCATTTAATTTAAAAGCATTTCTTAATTCAATACCATCACTTTTAGATTGCTTATAATCATTACCTTTAGTTGCTTGTTTGTAATATGCGTAAAATTTGAGCATAATATCTGGAGGTAATTTAAGTTGTGTCTCAGAAGCTATGATATAAGCTTTTTCAAATTTGATATTTAAGTCTTTATTCATTTGAAAATTTATAATCCAAAATTACAAAAAAAGAGTTGAATTAAGCATAATTAAATGCTAGCAATTATTTGTTCACCACCTTTTACAGTTTCATTTAAAGTGACATTTATTTTAGAATTTAGAGGAAGAAATATATCTACTCTAGATCCAAATTTAATAAATCCAGCATCGCTACCTTGAATAGCGTTATTATTCACTTTAGCGTAATTTATAATTCGTTTAGCTACAGCTCCAGCAATTTGTCTATATAATATATTTCCAAAAACTTTATTATTTACAACAACTGTTGTTCTCTCATTTTCAGTAGAAGCTTTAGGATGCCAAGCAACTAAGTATTTTCCAGGATGATATTTACTAAAAACTATATTTCCACTTGTAGGGTATCTAGTAACATGAACATTTAAAGGAGACATGAAAATTGAAACTTGAATACGCTTATCTTTAAAAAATTCAGTTTCTAAAACTTCTTCAATAACAACAACTTTACCATCTACAGGAGAGATGATTTGGCTGTCATTAATAACAGTTTCTCTTTTAGGATTCCTAAAAAATTGTAATATAAGTACATAAAAAATTATGAAAAGTAAAGAAATACTAATTCTTAACCAGTTTATTTGGATGAATTTATCAATTGTAAATAATGCAACTAATAAAAGCAATGTTGATGTTAATATTATTTTAAGTCCTTCTTTATGAAACATATATTAAACAATTTGTAGATAAATAAAAATAAAAGGTGCTGCAAAGATAACGCTATCAAAACGATCTAAGAAGCCACCATGACCTGGAATTAAATTACTACTATCTTTTATTCCAGCTTGTCTTTTAAACATCGATTCAATCAGATCTCCTAATACACCAAAGATACCAACTAAAAGAGCAATAACAATCCAATGTGTTAAAGATAAAACTGTAAAATAGTGTGCTAAAAGATAACTTGTTATTAGACTTGCAATCATTCCTCCAATAAATCCTTCAACAGTTTTATTAGGAGATATTCTTTTTAAGAGCTTAATTTTTCCAAAGTTTTTACCTATTAGATATGCAAATGTATCACTACTCCAAATGAGTATAAATACACCTAATATAACATTGCTAGCATAACTAAAATCATTGTTTAAAAATGGTATCTGAGCCATTAATACAAAAGGAATAACAATATAAATAACGGATAAGAATATTTTCCCTAGATGACTTACAATCTCTCCTTTTTTTGCTAATAATATCCAAGCAAAAGAACAGAAAATAGTTAAGAATAAAATAATTCCAACATATTGAAAAATTATTTTAGAGGGTACATCTTCTACATTTAAAATATTACCAAAAATGAATGCTAAAACCGCTATAAAATAGGGGAAGATACTGTTAAGTTTAATAATTTTCAGAAACTCATATAAGCAAAAAAGCATGAGAATAAAAAACAAACTAAGAAAGGTTATTTTACTATACAATATTGAAAAAACAAGTACAGATACATAAACAGATCCCGATAAAATTCGTTTAGTGAAATTGTTCATAAACTAAAAATCTTCTAATAATAGTAGATATAATTTTTTTGAATTATTATTTCCATAACTCATAAAATTATCATCTTCTTTGTTTAAATCATAGTTTTTTATTGAACTAATATTTGTTGGTAAATCACCTTTATATTTCAATTTAATTCCCGTCAAACTTTCGCCCATATTTTTCACTATTTGACTCGTTTTAGCAAATACAATAAAATCATTTGTTAAAGTTGAAATTTTAAAATCTTTCAACTGATTTGAAGAGAATAATAAACTGCCATTTTCGGAAATTAATTGCTCACAATTAGTAAAAAAAGGTGTTTCTGTTGATAATTTGTCTGAAATTTCAACATCAATTGATTTGATATATTTTTTTAGTTCAGAATTATTACAACTAATCTTTTTCCAATTGTTTTCTTCAATTATATTTGAAATATTATTAATAACATCTTCTTTTTTAATGCAGTAAAGAAATTTACCACCAAGATCTATAAAATTGTGCACAAAAGTATCATCTAAAGAAAGAGAGACCTTTTGTTTTTTGATATCATCACTCTTTCTTTTCTCTGAACTTTTGAATAAATTTTTTAAAAAATTCATTTTCAATTAGTGGGCATTTATTAAAATAATTTCGTGAATTTATTCAATTTTTTCTAAAGAATCATCAAAATCTTCAACTTTTTCTTTCGCTTCTTTTTTAATTTCAGGAATTACTTTTTCTTTTTCAAATGGTCTTTTCCCAAAGATACTTTCTAGATTTGTTTTAAAAATAACTTCTTTTTCAAGTAATACTTCAGCAAGTTCAACTAATTTTTCTTTATGTTTTGTAAGAATAGCAATAGCTCTTTGATATTGTTTTTCAATAATTTTCGAAATTTCTTCATCAATTATTTTAGCAGTCTCTTCACTATACGGCTTTGTAAACCCATACTCATTTTGACCAGAAGAGTCATAATACGTAATATTACCAACCCTCTCATTTAAACCATAAATAGTTACAATAGCTCTTGCTTGACGGGTTATTTTCTCTAAATCATTTAAGGCACCTGTAGAAATCTTGTTGAAAATAATTTTTTCTGCAGCTCTTCCGGCAAGTGTTGCACACATTTCATCTAACATTTGCTCAGTTCGAACTATCATTCTCTCTTCAGGTAAGTACCAAGCGGCTCCTAGTGATTGACCTCTTGGAACAATTGTAACTTTTACTAAAGGTGCTGCATGTTCTAAAAACCAACTTGCAGTTGCATGTCCAGCTTCGTGATAAGCAATTGTTTTCTTTTCAGATACTGTGATGATTTTATTTTTCTTTTCAAGTCCACCAACAATTCTATCTACAGCACTTAAGAAATCTTCATGGTGCACTGCTTTTTTATTAACTCTTGCTGCAATAAGAGCAGCTTCATTACATAAATTAGCAATGTCAGCTCCGGAGAAACCAGGAGTTTGCTGTGCTAAAAAGTCTAAATCAACATCATCAGCAAGTTTTAATGGTTTTATATGAACTTCAAAAATTTCTTTACGCTCATTTAAATCAGGTAAATCAACATAGATTTGACGATCAAATCTTCCAGCTCTCATTAATGCTTTATCTAATACATCTGCTCTATTAGTTGCAGCAACTACAATAACATTTACATCTGTTCCAAAACCATCCATTTCAGTAAGTAACTGGTTTAAGGTGTTTTCTCTTTCATCGTTTCCGCCAGTCATATTACTTTTTCCTCTTGAACGACCAATAGCATCAATCTCATCAATAAAAATAATTGAAGGAGATTTTTGTGCAGCTTGCTTAAATAAATCTCGAACTCTAGATGCACCAACACCTACAAACATTTCAACAAAGTCTGAACCTGAAAGTGAGAAAAATGGAACATCTGCTTCACCTGCAACTGCTTTTGCTAATAAAGTCTTACCTGTTCCTGGAGGTCCTACTAATAAAGCTCCTTTAGGGATTTTACCTCCAAGCGCAGTATATTTTTTTGGGTTTTTTAAAAAATCTACAATTTCTTGAACTTCTTCTTTTGCTCCGACTAAACCAGCAACATCTTTAAAAGTTGTTTTTACTTTTTGATCTTTATCAAATAATTTTGCTTTTGATTTTCCAATGTTGAAAATTTGTCCAGCACCACCGCCACCTCCAGCTCCTCCACCTGACATGCGTCTCATGAAGAATATCCACAGACCTATCAAAAGAATGAAAGGTAACCAACTTAATAATTCACCAATTATATTAGCTTCACGTTTATTTGTTTTATCAAAATCTAAATCTAATTCAGATTTTTTAGTGTTCAATTCGTTTTCAAAATTTTGTAAATCACCAAAATTATAAACATAATGTGCAGCACTTGGATCTTTTAAGAATGATGGCTTACCAACTTTTTTATGCTTTTCCTTTTTTAAGGCTTCAGGTTTTAAAATGATTTGTGCAACATCACCATTTACAATAGTAATTTTATCAATTTCATTTTCAACAAGCATTGTATTAAAATCATTATCTGAAAGATCTTCAGAAACATTGCTTACGCCACGAACTAGTTGGTATCCTAAAATTAATGCAAATATGATAGCATATATCCAGTAGAAACTGAATTTAGGTAATTTGCCTTGTCCTTTTATGTCTTTTTTGTTTTTCTCGTTACTCATCTATATTAATTGTATAGTGTAATTTAATGTTGTTATTCAGATATTACTGTAATTTTTGCATCTCCCCAAAGACTTTCAATATCATAAAATTCTCTAATTGGTTTTTGGAATATATGAACAAGAACATTCACATAATCCATTAAAATCCATTCAGCATTTCCTTCACCTTCAATATGCCAAGGTTTATCTTTAATTTCTTTACTAACTATTTTTTGAACAGAATTTGAAATTGCACTTACTTGTGTATTAGAATTTCCGGTGCAAATAATGAAGTAATCTGTAACTGTATTTTCTATTTCTCTTAAATCAAATAATTGTATTTCAGAACCTTTTACTTCTTCTATACCCTTGATTATTGTAGTTATTAATAGATCTATATTCGAATTTTTATTAGCCATTAAAAAATGTTTAGTTTTGCTACAAAGTTATTATTTTTTTATGGTTATTCGCCTATAAAAATAACGATTGTAATATAATATATATATGAAGATAATCAAACTTGATGCCATCGATTCTACAAATACTTTTTTAAAAGAATTGTGCCATAAAAATGATGTTGAAAACCTTACTGTTGTTATTGCTGATGATCAAACAAAAGGAAGAGGGCAGATGCAATCAGTTTGGGATTCTGAAATTGGTAAAAATCTGATATTTAGTATCTTGATAAAGTTTGTCCCTTTAGAAATTGAGAATCAGTTCTATATAAGTAAAGTTATTTCATTGGCTATTCATGAATTTTTAGCGTCAGTTTTAGATAAAAAGATTTGCATAAAATGGCCTAACGACATTGTGGCAGAACAGAAAAAAATAAGTGGTGTTTTGATAGAAAATTCAGTCAAAAAGGCAAAGGTCCATCAATCTATAGTTGGAATAGGATTGAATGTAAATCAAGAAGTGTTTAATAACCTTCCAAATGCAACTTCTATGAAGTTGGTTTCTAACGAAGACTATATTTTAGATGATTTGCTTGAAAAACTTGTTGTTTCAATTAAAAAGTATGTTTCTGTTTTAAATGATAAGAACTTTAACTTAATAGATAAATTATATCTTGAAAAACTACATAAGTTGAATGTGCCCTCTATGTTCAAGAGTAGGCTAACCGACAGCTTATTTATGGGGAAAATTATTGGTATTTCTAAACAAGGTCTATTGAAAGTAGAATTAGAAGATGAATCTATACGTCAATTCAATTTAAAAGAAATAACCTTTTTAAGGTAGCGCTTACAACTTTTCTATATTCTCAGAAAGGGTATCAATAAATTTCTGAAGAGGCTTTTTAATCATCATTGCCATCATTGGATTAAAATCTCCTTCAAATTTTAAGTTCGCCTCCGCATTTGCTTCATCAATTTCATTAATGTTGGCTGTAAGTCTAAAGGGTAATTTACTACTTGCTGCACCCAAAACAATTTGATTATACGCCGTTTTTTCTTGTAGCACCAATCTGATTTCAGGCATTCCTTTCAATCCAAAAATAAAAGAATCACCATCAACCTCAAATTTTTGAGTATTCTCTGGCATTAATTGTTCGAAGTTATTTAAATCACATAAGAATTCAAATAATTTTTTTTGAGATTTTTTTATAGTAATATTTGGAGTTTCTAAATTCATTTGTAATAATTTTTACTGATTCCATTCACTTGGATTTTCTCTCCAAGCATTCAAAGTATCTAATTCTTTTTCTGAAATATAATTTGTGTCATTTGCTTGCTCAAGTAGTGCAGTATAATTACTTAAAGTTGTCAACTCAACATTGTCATTTTTAAAATTTTCTTCAGCAAGTACAAATCCATATGAGAAAATAGCAATCATTCCTTTTACTGTTGCGTTTTCTTTTTTCAAGGCTTTTACGGCATTTAAACTACTTTTTCCAGTGCTTATTAAATCTTCAATAACTACAACATTAGAGCCACTCTCTAACATGCCTTCAACTTGGTTTTGTCTTCCGTGTTTTTTAGGTTCAGGTCTAACATACACAAAAGGAATACCTAACTCTTCGGCAACTAAAACACCAATTGCAATTGCTCCAGTTGCTACACCAGCAATTACATCAGGTTTTCCGTATTTTTCTACAACCAAATTTGCTATTTCTTGTCTTAAATAAGTCCTGATTGTTGGGAATGAAAGTACTGCCCTGTTATCACAATATATAGGTGATTTCCATCCAGAAGCCCAAGTAAAAGGATCATTTGGCTGTAGTTTTATTGCCTTAATTTGTAGTAAAAGTTCAGCAGTTTTTTTTGCAGTATCTTTGTTCTCGATCATGCCACAAATGTACACAATTTTCTGCAACGACATTCCAATTTATTTAACTGATAGTATAGAGAATGTATCTAAAGATTTCTTTTTTTATAAAGATGATATTTCAATAGAAGAAGTTTTAAATATTGCAAAATCGAATCGATTTAACGAATTGATATTGTATCACGTTGACTTAAAATTACTATGGAAAGAATTTAAATGGTATTTTAAAATTGAAAAAGCAGCAGGAGGATTAGTTCAAAATGAAAACAAAGAAATATTATTTATATATAGATTTGAAAAATGGGATTTGCCAAAAGGAAAGATTGAGAAAGGAGAATCAAAAAAGAAAGCTGCAAAAAGAGAAGTAGAAGAAGAATGTGGAGTTAATGAATTGAAAATTAGTGGTAAACTTCAAAATACATACCATATTTTTCAAAGAAAAAACTGTGAGATATTAAAATTAACATATTGGTATTCAATGAATACAACTTATAGCGGAACTTTGCAGCCACAAATTGAAGAAGGTATTACCAAGGTGATTTATAAAAATAAAGAAGACGTGAAAAAAGCTTTGGAAAACACCTATGGAAATATCAAATTACTATTTGAAAATATGTAAGAATCTGAGTGTCAATTATGAATAAAAGGTTATTTTTGGCGCTTCAAAAAAATGAATAATGACAGACTTTATTAGAAAGAGAACAGCGAATGCTAAAAATGACATTTTAAGTGGTTTAACAGTAGCATTAGCGTTAGTTCCAGAAGCAGTTGCGTTTGCATTTGTTGCAGGAGTAGATCCATTAGTTGGTTTGTATGCTGCATTTATGGTTGGTTTGATTACTTCAATTTTTGGTGGACGTCCTGGAATGATTAGTGGAGCGACAGGAGCCTTGGCAGTAGTTATGGTTGCACTTGTTGCTAAAGGAAATTCTATGGGTGTTGAAGGTGAACAATTAGGGTTGTATTATCTTTTTGCAACCGTTATTTTGATGGGTGTTATTCAAATGCTTGCTGGAGTTTTTAAACTTGGAAAGTTTGTGAGGCTGATTCCACATCCAGTAATGATGGGGTTTGTGAATGGATTGGCGATTGTGATATTCTTGTCTCAATTAGGAATGTTTAAAGAAACTATTGAGGGAGAAAAAGTATGGATGCAAGGTTCAGAATTGTATATTATGATTGGTTTAGTTGCTTTGACTATGGCAATTATGTTTGGACTTCCTAAACTGACTAAAAAATTACCAGAAGCATTAGTTGCAATTTTAGTAGTATCTGCTATTGTAATTTTTGGAAATTTAGATATTGCTACAGTCGGAAGTTTTATTCGTGATGGAGGAGGAGAAGGTTTAAAAGGTGGATTACCGTCTTTCCAATTTGACATATTTAATAAGGTTCCTTTTAATTTAGAAACATTGATTTTTATTGGTCCTTATGCTTTAATATTGGCTGCAATTGGTTTAATAGAGTCGTTAATGACCTTAAATTTAATTGATGAATTAACTGAAACTAGGGGGAATTCAAATAAAGAGTGTTTGGCTCAAGGAGGTGCAAATATCGTTACAGGACTTTTCGGAGGAATGGGTGGATGTGCAATGATTGGACAATCATTAATTAATATAAAAGGTGGAGGAAGAAATAGGCTTTCAGGAATTGTTGCAGCGCTAACGTTGTTAGCCTTTATTTTGTTTGCTTCTGGATTGATAGAACAAGTTCCAATTGCTGCTTTAGTAGGAGTGATGTTTATGGTTGTTGTTGGTACGTTTGCTTGGAGTAGTTTTAGAATTATGAATAAGATTCCTAAGACTGATGTTTTTGTATTGATCTTAGTTTCTGCATTGACAGTGGTATTTGATTTAGCGATTGCAGTAATTGCAGGAGTTATTGTAAGTGCCTTAGTTTTTGCTTGGGAAAGTGCAAGACGTATTCGTGCACGTAAGCGTATGAAAGAGGATGGTACTAAAGTTTATGAAATTTGGGGTCCTTTATTCTTTGGTTCTATAACGGCTTTCAATGAAAAATTTGATACTAAAAATGATCCTCAAAATGTAGAAATTGATTTTGTCGAAGCAAGAATTAGTGATCATTCGGCATTAGAAGCAATATTTAGTTTGGTAAATAAATATGAAGCGGAAGGGAAATCAATTAAGTTAAAGCATTTAAGTGAGGATTGTAAAGTATTGTTGTATAAGTCTAGTCCAAAGTTCAGAGAAGTAATTATCGAAGATATTGATGATCCTAGATATCACTTGGCAGAAAATCCAGAGGCATTTACAAATCCGCTTTCGGAGTATAAGTTGTAACTACTTAACTCTTACAGGATTAGGAACCAATTTAGTGTAATCTCCATTATTTCTAATAACATCTCTGACTATAGAAGAGGCGATATATGAAGTTCTTGCTGCTGTTAATAAGAATACGGTTTCAATCTTGGATAATTTTCTATTGGTATGTGCGATTGCTTTTTCAAACTCAAAATCTGCAGGATTACGTAATCCACGAAGAATAAATTTCACATTATTTTTTTGGCAAAAATCAATTGTTAAACCAGTATAAGTAACAACTTTTACTTTAGGCTCATCTTTAAAAGACTCCTTTATAAAATCCATTCGTTCTTTAAGAGAAAACATGTATTTTTTATCAGCGTTTAT
>TARA_B110000091_G_scaffold93706_1_pt1 | contig 31074 bp, 18 predicted proteins | sample TARA_B110000091 | Tara Oceans TARA_B110000091 (sample SAMEA4397278) | marine metagenome | biome: Polar Biome; feature: [DCM] deep chlorophyll maximum layer (ENVO:01000326); material: water (ENVO:00002006), including particulate matter (ENVO:01000060) such as... | depth 35 m
CAAAGACAAAGGACATGACCATTTAGGTAATCTCTTCGACTCCGCTCAGAGAGACATAATTATTTAAAGATTCTATTTCTTTTGAATTTCTTTCACTTCTTCATTTCCTGAAGCAAACAAAACCTTAACAAGATAGTTCCCTGTTGCAAACTCTCCCATATCGATTTTAGTTAACGTTGAATTAATGTTTTTAGAAACAATCAATTTCCCATTCATTTCTGTGATTGTTATAAACTGGATATTCGACCCTTCTATTGTTAAGCAATTCACTACTGGATTAGGGTAAGTACTTAAATTAACAACCTCTGATTCAGAAACTGCAGTACATAAATCAACCACTGCTATAATTTCATTTGAGACAATATCATTCTGACTAACACACGTTTCAGATGAATTTAACACAGCTGTTAACTTGTCGCCATTTCCACCCGAAAATTCAAACGTTGTACCAGTACCTTCATCTACTCCATTTACTTTCCATGTAACCACTTCAGAGACACCTCCATTTTGCGTTGAGGCATTTAAACTGATTGCACCGCCTGCACAAATTGGCCATTCCTCATCTTGAGATAGCTCTATTGTAATAGTCGGTAAAATGTTTGCGAACAAGCTAATTGATTCAATAACTGATAAAACGCTATCCGGTAAAGAACATTCATCATCAGAAATAACTTTTAAAACTACCTCATCATTATTTAACAAGTCTAAAGAACTAAAAGTACTTGTAGTTCCCTTTTCAACTCCATTTACAATCCATGAATAAATTGGTGAATCCCCTTGATTGGTTACCGAAGAGTTAAACTCAACTAGTTCCCCTTCACATGTTGGTGTGTTGGTCATGTTTATTTGAGCTGTTACAAACTTAGTACTGTCTTTTGTAATATCCACATAATTTGACTTAGACTCGCTTATTCCGTCAGCAGTTAACGTTACAGATTTACTTCCTTCCGATAAATACTGAATCGTATGAGGTCCAATTCCTGAAGCAGCTGCTGGATTTGCTCCAATTCCAAAATCCCAAGAATAAGTACTTGGATTTCCTCCTGTAATATCGGCAGTAAAAACTACATCTTTACAGTTTGTTGTAGCTACAGTATCTGCTGTGAAATTTACCACTAAATTAGATCCAAAACAGAAAGCAAATGTTTGCGGTGTACTGTAATTTTGAACCTCAACTTCTAAGTGCTCTGCTTCTCCATCTTCCGTGAATCCAAAAACATCCGTATCAAAAGGAACTCCACATTCGCCCATGTCTTTCCATTGTCCCCATTCTTCCGATATTGTAGGGTCATTACCACTACCACACCATTTAGACTCATACAATCTTCCATTATAAGCGACTTCTAACCCTCCACAATATTCTGTATTAGCATCCCAAGACTTGGCGGCACATTGTCCGCTGTTAAACGCGTTGGAAATGACAAAATCATAACACCCTTCTTGTAAACAAACAGCTTCTTCAAGATTCGAACTTACAGCAATTGAATGCCTATAATTCCCCGATTTAACAACTGTATTCCCGTCTTTTATTTCCCAAGCGTAATCTTCATCCGATGATCTTTTTGCAATGTAAAAAGTGTGAGCCGTTCCAAACGCTACTGCTGTAGTTTCTGAGCTTTCGTTGTTAGATAATTTCTCATCTAATTGACCATTCGGATCAACTAATACAACCTTAATATCGTTAGTTCCTTCAGTTGAATAATTCACTCCAGATACAACAATCGTTTCTTCAGCTCCTTTCAATAGAGATGTTGTATGATTAATGGTTTCAACTAAATTATTATTCAAATAAACTTCAATTGTTAAATCAGTAATCGTTTGATTACCTGAATTTTTAATTACAATACTTGGTGTTGCTGAACTTCCACATAAACTAGAAGGCACATTTGATATCGACTTTAATGCTACGTCGTACTCTATAGGAATAGATCCATATAAATCACATTCCCACAATCCTCTCCCATAAGTAGCTGCGAAAATAGTATTCGACACATAATTAATTTCCAACTCATTTATCTTACAATTTGGTAAGCCGTTCCAAAAATCGATATATCCATCCATTCCATCTTCGATGTAGGATACAAAGCCCAATCCACCTACATATAATCCATTTTCATCGTTATCAGCCCATACTGCACACTCATAACCTACATTAGGAAGATCTTTGGTATAGTTTGACCAACTAGCTCCAGCATCATTTGACACAAAAATATCGAAATACGTTACCACAACAACCTTTTCAGGATCTCTTGGACTAACGTGAATATAATTTATAAACCCGGAAGGACTCACATCCGTCCAACTTACGCCTCCATTTTTAGTAACTGTTAAAATCGATCCTGCTGAAGCATAGATATAGTGGCTATTTGTAGGTGCAATTTTTAATTCATTTAATGAGTTCCCTCCAAAATTTGAAATTTGTTGCCAATTACTGCCTTGAGTTGTACTTTTAAAAACTTCATTAAATCCAACATAAACTGTATTTGCAACATTTGGATCTTGTTCAAAAGGCGTAACCCAAGCTCCTTCTCCATCTGGATTTGATATACTTGTTCGTGAATTTCCTTGATTAGTAGATTTATACATCGAACCATTTTGTGATGTCCCATAAATAATGCTTGAATTGCTCCAATCAACAAAAGATTCCATTCCATCTGCTCCTAACCAATCTACCCATTCTCTATTTTCTCCACGCATTACAGAAGTACCATTATCTTGAGATCCACCAGAAACAAGATTCGGATCAGTTTTAGAAACTCCAATTCTGTAAAATTCACGATTACAAATCCCAGTTGTTTTATCAGTATAAGAAGTTCCATTGTTCGTAGAAGTATAAATACCGCCATCGGACCCAATGAATATAGTATTTCCATGGTAACGCATAATATCAATATCGGCATGACAATACCCAACACTTGAAGAAGATGCTCCACCGGGAGTCCAATAAGAATTTAAACTAAAAGAAGTTCCACCATTTGTAGACTTCCAAGTTTGAATTCCTGCAATAATAACTTCATTAACATTTGTTGGACTAATAATAATATCCATATCACGTGGAGCTTGTCCAGTATTGTCATCGGCGGTTTTACTGTATCCAAAATAATTATTTACGTTTTCCGTTCCCGTTTGAATTTTGGTAAAAGAAGATCCTGCATTGGTAGATTTATACAATCCTCCAAATTTCCCGCTTCGTTCTTCAACAACCATGATTAAATCTGGGTTTGCAGCAGAAACAGCCATCATTTTAGTTTCTGAATTGTCAAAGTTCCCGTTTAACATTGAGAAAGAATCTCCCGTATTTGTAGACTTATAAACGTCGTTTCCTGAATAATAAACAACAGAAGAATCATCAGGTTTAAATTCAATATCATATCCATTCTTAGCGCTAGAAACCTGCGTCCAATTTACACCTCCATTTACGGTTTTATATAATCCATTCGAAACCGCAAAAACAACATTATCATCGTCAGGGTGAATCGCTATTCTATTAACTTTACTAGTTCCTGGAAACTCTAATTCAATCCATGTGGAACCGCCATTTGTTGTTTTAAAGATGTCACCATATGATGACCCCCAATAATAAACTTGATCATCATGTTGACTAATTTCAAGCGACCAAACATTTAGGTTTTGAAATCCATCAGTTACATTGATCCAATTCTCTCCATTATCAGTTGTTTTCCAAACCCCACAGTTAGGCCCACCTACTATAAAGTGATTTAAATCATTATTGTCAACTCCTATTGAAGTGATTCTACCAACCCCTGGGTTCCAACCACTTGTTCCGTTTTTATAAGTAGGCCCAAGATTTACCCAGTTTGCCGATGATGTTAAAACTCTGTTTTCCAAAGCTCGTTTTGCTTTATAACTACGTAAGGAACGCATTTGATCATTAGTAGGCACTAACACACCGTTTACTTTTCTTGATCTGTTTGCATTGTATAGCCAACGCTGAAACTGCTTGTACCCAGTTCCTTTTCCACGACCCGCGTCATCAAAATGTTTTTCGGCTGATTTTTCTATTTCAGTTACTTTAAAAGTACCCCTATCAATCATGTCAAGGTACTTTTGACCGTATACCAAGGAACTAATGGTAATTAGTCCTATTAAAATCATTATTCTCATATGAAACGCCAGTTAAAAGACTATCAATTTAACACCACTAAACGTTTAAATCAAATGTATTTTTTTTGAAGAGCCCTATTACACCTAAAAGTTATTGAGCTAAAATTTGGTAAACATCACTGCAGTAGGCCAAAACTAGGTAATTGAAGGTTTAAAGTAAAAAACAACCGCTATCTTGAAAGTTGTTTTTTTGTGCTGAAAAATTTTTAAAAAAACGCCTAACTCGTTTTAATACAAACCAAAAAAAAGAATCCTTAAACACTAATTAAAAAGAAGTTACAACCCGATATTACACCCTTAATTTTTAACGAAAATTCTTCTTAAAGAAAAAAACTCGACTAACCCAGCATTTAAAACTTTATTTATTTATCGTTTTTAAGGGATGTAGTGGTGAAAATCTCGGAAGATTCCTCACATAACAAGGATGGAAAGTGACTTTACAGGAGAATAATAACTCTAGATCAGTTTAAAAACTGAATCACCTCAAAATAATTGGAACAGTTTTGTTGTTGAGATGATAACTTTTTATAAAAACACGTCGTTAAATGTGTAGTAGTTTATGGAATAACACTTAACGGTTTATGGTATCTGAAATTAAAAAAAGCCAAATTAACGAAATGATCGAATTAGCTAAAGCTATTCAAACTTCAAGTGGTGTTTCCAGTTCAAACCCATTCTCCGATAGAATGGCGCCGATCATACATTCGCCTGAAAGTAAACACTTTTTAATTCGTTTAATGGACGTGGCTTTTAGAAGCCATAACTTTGATAGAATATCTACCTATATCGTGAGACTATTTAATTCAACGGATGCTCATAAGCAACTTTTTAATGTTTCGGAAAGTATTCTAGTTCGGCTTTTCAGAATAATTGGCTACAAATTACCCTCTGTTAGTATCCCTCTTATGTTGGATCAAATTCAGCAAGTAACAAGCCCTGTTATATTTTTTAAAGACAGTTCTTCTTTTAAGAATCATATCGCTAAAAGGAGAAAACATGGTATCGAACTAAACATAAATCCCATTGGAGAAACTTTAATTGGAGAACATGAAGCAAAAGAAAGATTAAACAAATATTTAGAAATTTTAAATGAACCAAAAGTTAATTATGTTTCTGTAAAACTGTCCACGTTGCATTCGCAAATAACAGCCATTGGACATGATAATGTTATTGAAGAATGTATTGAACGACTTTCCGTTTTGTACCGTGAAGTCCTGAAAATAAAAGAAGAATTAGGTGTTACCAAGTTTATCAATTTGGACATGGAAGAGTTTAAAGACCTATCCATAACTTACGAAACCTTTGTTCGAACATTGGATAAAAAAGAGTTTAAGTTTTTAAGAGCTGGGATAGTACTGCAGGCTTATTTACCTGAAACATATCAGGTCGCCAAGGATTTACAAGCGTGGTCTATTAAAAGAGTTCAAAGCGGGGGGGGTCCTGTTAAAGTAAGGATTGTAAAGGGTGCGAATCATGAAATGGAGAAAACAGAGGCATCGATGCGCGGTTGGCCTTTAGCAACTTACAATTCGAAAGTTGAAACAGACGCTAATTTTAAAAAAATCCTACTTGAATTACTAACTGCAAATTCTGCCAAATGTCTTAATGTTGGGATTGCCTCTCATAATATTTTTGATTTATCCTTTTGCTTACATATCGTTCAACAACAAAACTTGCATACTAATGTGGATTTTGAAATGTTAGAGGGTATGGCAAAATCCACTGTTATTGAATTAAATAAAAGAGGCGCAAACCTTATTTTATATACCCCTATTGTTCAAAAAGAAAACTACTTAAATGCAATTGCATATTTGGTAAGAAGATTAGATGAGGGGACGCAAGATGGTAATTTTTTAAAAGAAGGTTTTGATTTGAAAGTTGGTTCTGAAAAATGGACGGAATTAGAAGCACACTTTGTAGAATCCTTAAAACTAATTAATCAAGTACAAACAAATTCAAATAGAACTCAAAACCGATTAAACGAAGTATGCTCTTTTAATTCAGGTTTCGAAAACACGCCTGATACTGATTGGACTTGTAAGTCAAATAGAAACTGGCTAGAAGCAATTAAAAAAAAATGGTCGAATCCTAACAACATAAACCTGTACAATATTCCTGTAGTTGGAATAGCGACTAACGAAAATAGAATAAAAATCAAACAAAAAAACTGGGAAGGAGAATTAAGCTGGACCTACGAACAAGCTACGGAAGAAGATTTTGAATTAATGATTCATGCCTCTTCAACTTGGTATGAAACAGGTGCATTACAAAGAGGTGATTTATTGAAAAAAGCAGCTGTTGAAATTGCTAAAAAAAGAGGTGATTTAATTGGGATAGCAGTTACCGAATTAGGGAAATTACCAAGTGAAGTTGATGTTGAAATTTCAGAGGCGATTGATTTCGCCAATTATTACGCTGAATCTATTTTACAAATAGAAGATGAAGGAATTGAATATTTAAATAAGGGAATTAACCTTGTCCTGTCTCCTTGGAATTTCCCAATAGCAATTCCAATTGGGGGTGTTTTAGCATCTTTAGCAGCAGGAAAACGCGTGATCTTAAAACCATCTCAAAATGCTGCCGCTACTGCATTCTTAATTAGTAAATGTTTATGGGACGCTGGAATTCCGAAAGATGCCTTTGCCTTCCTACCTACTGCAGATTACGTAATGGATAATTACCTCTCTTCCGGGAATACATTTGACGCTGTAATTTTAACTGGAGGAACTGATACAGCACAGTTTTTATTAAAACGAAATCCTTACTTAAACTTGTTTGCAGAAACAGGTGGGAAAAATGCTACTATTATAACAGCACTCGCCGACAGAGAACAAGCAATAAGCAATGTGGTTGATTCGGCTTTTGGAAATACAGGTCAAAAATGTTCTGCAACCTCAGTATTGATACTAGAAAAAGAGGTTTATGAAGATAAAGGATTCAAGGCTTTATTAAAAGATGCTGCTCAAAGCAGATATTTTGGAAAACCGTGGGATTACAAAACAAAAATTGGACCTATGGCTGTTCCAATTAACGATAAAATAAAACATGTTTTAAAAATTACGAGAGACGAAGAATGGTTATTAAAACCTGTACAATCTGGTGATTTCATCCTTTCTCCAGGAATAAAATGGGGAATCACACAAAACAGCTATGAATATCAAAATGAATTATTCGGTCCTATATTGTGTGTAATGAAAGCAAGTGGTTTGGGTGAGGCAATCAAATTTGTAAACGACAGTCCTTTTGGTTTAACTAGTGGTATTGAATCGTTAGCTAGAGAAGAAGTACGATACTGGAAAAATCAAATTAAAGCAGGAAACTTGTACGCGAATAGAAGTACAACTGGCGCAATAGTTAAACGACAACCATTTGGAGGTATTAAAGCTTCTTCTTACGGTTTTGGGATGAAAGCTGGTGGGCCTAATTACGTTAGGCAGTTTCTTCGTTTAATGCCAAAATCAATCTCTACCGTAAAACAGGAATACGAAAACATATATCAAACTTATTTTAATAAAGAAGTCGACAGCACCAAAATTAGAGGTCAACATAACATTTTAAGATATCTTAAACCTAAGAAAGTATTTGTTTTAATAGACGAAAGCTCTACTGAACTTAACTTAAAAATGGTGATTGAAGCATGTAAAGTCATCAAGTGTAAATTCGAAATAGTTACAACTACGGATGATTTGAAAGTTACCAATCATAAAATACACAAGCTGAAAAATTTCAACCAACTCTTCACTGATTTTGACCCCGACACCGTCATAAGAAGTTTAGCGACCAGGCTTCCAAAACTTTTCCAACAAGAATGTCATACAAAAAACATTCACATTTACAAAAAAAAGCCCTCTGAAAACGGACGAATGGAACTATTGAATTACTTGACAGAACAGTCATTATCAATCAATTACCATCGATATGGAAACTTAATGGGAGAAACAAGTATTAAAGACTAACATTAGAACCTTAAACACTTATTTATTCTCACCTACTATAGAAGCAATACAATATTTATATTTGTATAAAATCTAAAACATGAAACTTACAGTAGTTGGTGGTGGAAATATGGGGCTTACCTATGCTAAGGGAATTGACAAAGCAAGGTTGCTAAGCGAGCAAATTTCAATTCTTGAAAAAGGTGCTGATAATATTAAAAGGTTAAAAGCTGCTGAACCTCAATTCCTAATTGAATCATCACCGAGTGAGTGTATAAAAACATCAGATATTATACTACTGGCAATTAAACCATTTCATGCTCAAGCAGTTTTTGAAGAAATAAAAGGTTTTATGAATCCAAATCAGCTCGTTATTTCGGTAATGGCTGGTGTTAAAATGGAAACAATTAAAGCAGGACTTAACATACCTAAAGTTGTGAGATCGATGCCTAACCTTCCTGCTATGATCGGGAAAGGGATGACAACCTTCACTTCCTCAAATAGCGTAAGTAATGAGGAAGAAAAAACAGTAGCAAAATTATTAGGTTCTACAGGTGAGGCTATTCATTTACAAAACGAAGATGATGTTGATAAATCCACAGGTATTTCAGGAAGTGGAACAGCATACATTTTATACTTCATGGAAGGGTTAATGAATGCAGCTAACGAATTTGGTTTTTCTGAAAAGGAAGCTAAACAAATGGTTACTCAAACTTTTGATGGTGCTGTAGATTTATTTAGAAAGAATAACCTAAGCACAAGTGAATGGATTGATAAAGTTTGCTCAAAAGGTGGAACGACTATAGAAGCAATCAATTCTTTCGAAAAAAACAATGTAAAAGATTCTATTAAAAAAGGTGCTATTGCAGCATATAACCGAGCTGTAGAGCTTGGTAATTCATAATATAGCATAAGAAATTTAGAGATATGATATTTTCAACTGAAACAAAAAATAAAGCATTAAAGGATTTAGCCTTATTAATTGCTCAAAATAAAGAAGAAATAATTGCTCAAAATAAAATTGATATTGACGGCACGGGTAATATCGATCCTACTCTGATAGACAGACTTAAAGTAGACGATAAGAAAGTAGACGGTATGATTGCTGCTGTTGAAGATGTTATTACCCATGAAGATCCTCAAGGTAATATTCTACATGAATACAATCATCCTAACGGAATGCTTGTACAAAACAAAGTTGTTCCTTTTGGAAATATCTTAATCATTTATGAATCTCGACCTGATGTTACTATTGAAGCCGCAATAACAGCTTTTAAAGGAGGGAATAAGATCTTACTTAAAGGAGGGAAAGAGTCCAAAAACTCAAATGTATTCTTGGTGGATCTTTGGCATCAAGCCTTAGCTAAAAATGGTATCCCAAAGGACTTTGTTACCTACCTTGACATTAATAGAGAGGAAACACAGCGTTTATTAAAAGAAAACACGCATAATCTTGATTTAATTATACCTAGAGGTGGTGAAGGTTTAATTAATTATATACGGACAAACACTGTCGTCCCTTTATTAATTAGCGGGAGAGGAAATAACTTTGTTTATGTTCATGATAAATGTGATTTTGACATGGCCATTGATGTGATTCTAAACGGGAAAAGTAGATTAAGTGTTTGTAACGCAATTGATAAAGTTATTATAAACACAAACCTTCCTAATTTTAAAGAAAAAGCTGAAATTCTAATTAAGGAATTAATGAAAATTAATATTGAAGTCATTACCGACGGAGCGCAACTGGAGAAATTCGGGGGAGTTACTAAAATGACGGATAACCTTTATGCTGAAGAGTTTTTATCCCCTAAAATATTAATCTCAGAAACCAACGATATTGAGGATGCTATCGCAACTATTAATAAATACTCAGGTGGACATTCAGCGGTAATTATAGCCTCAAATGACTCTACATCTGAAGACTTTCAAAACAGAGTGGATTGCGCAGCTGTGTATCAAAATGCTTCATCAAGATTTACAGATGGTGGACAATTAGGCTTTGGTGCTGAAATAGCAATTAGTACGCAAAAGCTGCACTTCAGAGGTCCTGTAGGGACTGGTCAATTGGTGACTAACAAATGGTTTATTAAAGGAAACGGGCAAATTAGAGGTTAAAAAAAACATATGAAACCAATCATTGTATTAAAAATTGGAACCTCTACTTTAACGGGCGGTACCGAAAATATTTCTAGAGGGAAAATTGAAGATATTTCGATGCAAATCCTTGAACTAAAAAAGGATTATGATGTAATTCTTGTTTCATCAGGTGCTATTGCAGTTGCAAAACAATTCGTTAAGCTTAACGCCCCCCAAAGACCTGTAGGCCTTAAATCAGCGTTGTCAGCGATAGGGCAGCCTAAATTAATGCAGATTTACATGGAAATTTTTGCGGATCATGGATTGCAAGTTTCTCAGTGCCTTTTAACACACTATGATCTTCAAGGTGAAGAATCACGTGAGAATACTAAAAACACGCTTACAGTCCTTTTAAATAATGGCTATGTTCCTATTATAAATGAGAACGACACTGTTGCCGTTGAAGAAATTATTCTTGGAGATAATGACAAACTCTCTGCAATGGTTGCAGTTCTGATGAATGCTAAGAAATTAGTTATCGCTTCTGATATTGACGGGATTTTCACTGGTAATCCAAACATAAATCCTGATGCTAAACTAATTGAAAACGTTAAAAGTATTGAAGAGGTAAAAACGTATATCCAAGATGTTGATAGTGGTTTGGGCACTGGAGGTATGGAGTCTAAAATCAATGCTTTAGAGATTTGTCAAGGAAAGAAAATAAAGGTTATTATCGTTAATGGAAGCATTCAATTCTTTCTAAGAAAGGCCCTCAAAAACGAAATACCGCATACCCAATTTATTGGATGAAAATAAAATTTAAACGAATCTAACCTACTTTACGGAACATTGTAAATCAGAGGTGATTATAACGAGCTTTGAAAAGTCAACCTTTTCTTATTAATGCCTATTTATGATCTTACAATCAGCCCTTTTTCTTCATCAAGTTTAAGAAGAAGAACGTTTAATTTAGTTTTAGCGCCTAAATACTTAACTTTTTCGCCAGTTTTTAACCCATCAATTAAAGCTGACAAAACAACCAATCCTTGTTGTAATTCACTAAAAACACCTACATCTAAGACCAAATTGCCTAATCTGATTTGAGCAAAAGCATCTCCTAAAGCATGTGCCAATATTCCAATAGGCTTAAAGCCCATTCCTAATGCATTTCCCTTGAGTGTATGCGTGATTCTAAAAATAGCATCAATAGATTTTTTACTGGAATGATCTTTCTCCAATACCGCAAAAAGTCTATTAATTTCCTCTTTATTTCCTTCCGATTCCGCATGAAATATATCTCTATAACCTTTTCCAACAATCATTTTACAGTATTGGGTTTAATTCAATTTGAGCCTATAAACGAAGGTGAAATCTATAAAAAAAAGAGTCTAACGAATAATGCTAAACTCTCTTTTTTTTATAGAACTTAAATAATACTACTCGTCTTCTTTTAAAATTTCTTTTTTAATTCCCACTTTTATAGAATCCTCTATTTCAATTTTATTTGGAATCTGAATTTCAGGAAGGCTATCAATATTTAGCGTATTTTTTATTAAAAATAAACTTGAATCATTTTTTATAAACACACTAGAATCCGGGTTTAATACCAGGCTCGTTACTGAATCGATATTGTTTAAAACAGTTGTTTTAAGTGAATCAACAATTATTGGTTGAACGAATGAATCTATTGTGAAAACTTCTTTAATCTCGGCTACGACATCAGTCGTAATTGTTTCAACCTTTTTTTCCACTACACGATTCTCCACTACTATCTTCTCATCTGATACTTTTGAACTTAACTCAATTTTGGCAGCTTCTACTTCCTGTCCGAGCGTATTACTCTTCACTTCCGCTTTAGCTTTAGCTTCATTTTTTTCATCCTTCATATCTTTCAATTCTGAAGATTCTTTATTATACTCAATAGCTACTTTTGAATCTTTTTTTGACTCCTTGATTTGTTCCAACTTTCCAGATTCCACTTCTTTAGGTGACGATTTCTTTTTAGGCTCAACTTTTTTATCTTTGGAATTATCATCCTTATTTTTTGATTTGCTTTCTGAATCTTTGTTCTTCGAAGACTTTTTCTTCTTTTCTCTGTTCTTATCTTTAGAAGATTTCAAGCTTTCTCCCAACTTTTTTTCGCCTTTATTTCCTTTAAAGGTAAAATTGATTCCAAAACTTCCTGATAAATATCTTGCATGATCAATCTGAGTTAAACCATAAACATTATCCACCATCCCATAAAGTTGAAATACACCTAAATGTAATATAAGCCCTGCTCCAATATTATCATAGGTCGAATTAACTCCAGCATAGGTCACTTTAGTTGTTAACCATTTATTTAAATGAAAACCTGCTCCAGCCATTATCATTGGATAAAAGTTATTATTAAACACACGACCGTGTATTAATAAATCAGTACTAATAAATTTATTTAATTCGTACCTCCCACCGAGATATAATCTTGTTTTTAGTTGGGTTCTATATGAAACACGACTCCTCTTTAATTCAAACACAGAAGCTAAACTATCACCTAAATCAGTAAAAAAATCACCATCATCAGATTCCTCTAAGTCAGAATATGTAAATCCGTCATATTTAAATTTAGAACCATCATTGTAAAACTTCTCTCCATTGTCTTTCCAGTTGATAAAACCTAAATCAACAATACTTCCATAAAGTGTCAATTTATCTGAATATTGATACGTAGCTCCTAAATCTAATCCAAACCCAATATTAGAGGGATTAAAAACAGATGGTTCTCCCCATGCGCTGTTAATACTATCATTAACTAAAAAAGTACCGTATGCTTTAATGCTAAAGTCAGAAGTTGCTGTCAAAGAATAATCATTCTCATCCGTATGTAATTTGATTCCGTTAAAATCACCATTAATGTTCACAACTCCTATTAAAACCTTAGCACGACCACCAATATTCAACTTCTCATTTACGTCTCTTGCGTATCCTATTCCCGTTTCTAGATAAGATGAAGCATCAAATGCAAATCCATCTAGCGACAAATCTTTTCCTATGTAATTCGCATTTCCATTTAAAATAAAATCAAAAAGTGCCCTGTTATATCCTAAGTTTATTTCAGATTTAGAAGTAATATTTAACGAAAAATAATTCCTTTTAACCTTGAAACCAAAACCAATTATATCTGTTGCAAGTCCAAGATTGAAATGGTTTTTATCGGAAAGATGCTGAACAAAATTATTCAGATCCATATTTCCATTTACAAACAGATCGCTAAATGAAAAGCCACTATTTGATATTGTTGCACCATAACCTGATAAGCCAGGTATGCTAAAATAACCAGCGTATTCAGGAAATATCCCAGCATTATAATATCGAGCTTGGGGTAAATTACTATATAATGCTTGCTGAGTTGCATATTGTCCAAAACCTAATTGAGCAATAACAACAAAGGCTAATAAAAATATATTCTTTTTCATCTTTTATTCTTAATCCTCTTTATCAGAGTTTAATTCAATTTTTAAATTTGCCAATAATCCAATTTTGATAAGCATATCATAATCAGAATAAATCTTCACATCAGCTCCTGAGTTTGCAGTATTCATAACAGCATCAATAATAATAAAAGCAGCTCCCTCTTGTAAAAGAGCAATATCAGCTTCATCTACGATCAAATCAGCTTGGCGGCTCCCTCTTGTAACAACATTACCACTTCCATTAACTGTTCCTGCATTTACCAATACTTGGTTTCCATCAGATGCTATTAAAGAATCTAAAATCAAGGTATCTGAATCTGCTAAATAAAAGTTTATTTCAGCCTCTAATGGAAATCCATTATCAACATTAGATCTTAATGAAGCTTTCACAACATTTTTAAACATTTCAGACATTGATGAATCAATAGCTATATATTGTTTTATCGTTAGTTCCGATATTTGTCCATAAACGGGTACTGTTAAACCAAGTGTAACATCTAGTTTACTATTCTCTGACGCAAAATTATGACTATTCCCGTTTGGATTAACCTGACCAGATAAACCAGTGGTAACTTCGTTAGGCCATAAATTAATTAAGTCTGCAATATTTGTATTTTCATTCAACAACAACTCACTTGTTACAGCTAGAGATTGATTCGAAACATCAGCTCCTGCAATTTCAAACGGAATAACAGATGTTGAATTCAATGTTTCTGATTCATCTCCCTTTTGCATTTTTAAATTCAAGCTTGAAATTTCAATTGGAATTCCAAATGTATTATGAAACTGAAGACTAACTGTAGGGTTTACGAAAGACATATTTGAAAACAAATCGGATGCTTCTAAATCAAATTCCTGAGTTTCATCATCCATTGTTATAATTGGGGTTCCAAAATAACCATCAATGAATTCAGGAACAAGATTCTCCATTGTAATATTTGCACTAACAACATTAGATGTATCAAAATCAACTTCTAAACCAGAGCTTACTACTGCTGCTTTTATAACTGCTTGAACAGTATTAAATTCTGAACCACCTTTTGTTAAGTCAAATTCGTATCCTGATAAATCAAATGATTCATTAACCGTAGATGGACCAGCAGACACTAAAATCGAATCTATAAATGAGCTATTTCCCTTCACCGCATAAGGCAACTCAATGTATAACATAGCCGCTTCTTTTATTTCATAATTCAAATTAATGGCTAAACCTCCTGATTTAAGCTTTAACGTTTCAAATTCTTCACCATTATCTAATTCAATTTTAATATCGATTACATCATTTAAAACATCTTGATTAGGGAAAACAGCAGTACCTGATACAACAACAAAATCATAACCAGACATCGTAACAATTAAAGAATCTTCGCCATTTATGCAAACATCTGATACAGTTCCGGGACTTGATATTGTAATGAAATTGGCAACCATTTCACTTTCGATTGTTTTCCCTTCCATTATTATACTATCAGCTAAACTTGTGTAAGCAGGAATGCTAGCATATCTTAAAGTATCAACAGGCATATTATCAGAAACTCTAATTAATTCTAATTCGATATTTGTTAATTCGGTAGGCCATTTATTTTCTATGTTAACTTTTAAAACACCATCTGAAAAGGTTGCTTTAGAAAATGGAGCATCAGTAATTTCCAAATCTATTTCTCCAGCATCTTGATGGGAAAAAGGAGGGAAAGTGTTATCACAAGAACCATCAACAGCATTAAATATAGCGCTATATGGCAAACCTACACGATCTACCATATCATCTAAAGTCATAGCAGTCACCTTGCCGTCTACATCATCGATATAAAGTGGATCTAATTTAAAATCGTAATTAATATTTTTGTCTGGAATATCAATAAGTTCAGAAAGAGTAAATGAATATAAGGTGTCAGAATAAACAAATTCTAACAATTTATTTTCATCCTCCCTAAGCATATTTGAATCTACCGCTGATAGAATATCTTCAGCGACAATAGAAGCTTTTAAAAATGAAACGGCTATTTCCGGAGAAATTGTAGCGCTAATATCATCAAGATCGTATTCGTCTCTTAAACAAGAAGAAAGAACGATCGAAATTACAAACAAAGCTGAATAAAACTTTTTCATTCTAAATGATTTTTAGGAACAAAGAAACAACTTTAATTAGTTTTTTAGAAAGAAAACGTTACAATTGTAAGTAATAGAACTCAAAATTTAATTTTTAATTATTTAACTTCATAAAAAACACAGGCACTGTTAAACCACCGTATTCATAAACGACATTTCCAACAAGTTCTTGTTGCTATAGATGCACAAACACTACCTAATTTATTTTGACTGTGTATTCTTTGATGAAATTGAAAACAAACACCCCTTTAGGCTTGTTTGTAGAAATCCATGTATAATAAGAATATATTTTGATTTTAATCCAGCTGAATCGGGCTCCTTCCTAACCGATCAAAGAATGCTTTATGACATCTTATTTCCGACTAACTTAAGGTTGTTCATTAAGTTTTCTAATTTGAAAGCTCAAATTAGGTTTACAGTTTTGCTAAATAATCTTCTACATTTTTTTTCACCCTAACATCAATGCTTGAATTATCGGCCTTTACAAACTTCTCCCCTAAAATTTTCTCGTATAACTCAATATATCTGTCACTAACTGAAGCTATATATTCTTCTGTCATATTAGGAATAGCTTGACCATCCTGTCCCTGAAAACCGTTTTCAATCAACCATTGACGAACAAACTCTTTTGATAATTGTTTTTGCCCCTCTCCTGCTTTTAAGCGCTCTTCATATCCTTCTTGATAAAAGTATCTTGATGAATCAGGAGTGTGAATTTCATCAATCAAAATAATATTACCGTCTTTATCTTTTCCAAATTCGTATTTAGTATCTACCAAAATCAACCCTTTTTCAGCAGCCATTTCAGTTCCTCTTTGAAAAACCTTTTTAGTATAATTTTCTAATTGAATATAATCTTCTTCACTTACAATTCCCTGTTTCAATATCTCCTCTCGAGAAATATCTTCATCATGCCCTTGATCTGCCTTGGTAGTAGGCGTAATAATTGGTTTAGGAAATTTTTCATCTTCAATCATTCCGTCAGGAAGGTTTACTCCACACAAAACTCTTAATCCAGATTTATAAGTTCTAGCGGCATGTCCAGTTAAATAACCTCTAATTACCATCTCTACTTTAAAAGGATCTGCTTTTTTACCAATCGAGACAACAGGATCTGGAGAATCCATTAACCAGTTTGGCACAATATCTTCCGTCGCTTTTAAAAACTTATACGCGATTTGATTTAACACTTGACCTTTAAAAGGAATACCTTTTGGTAAAACAACATCAAACGCAGATAATCTGTCGGATGCAACCATTACCAATACATCATCATTAATTCCAAACACCTCTCTTACTTTTCCCTTGTAATAAGAAGTTTGTCCTGAAAATTGAAATTTTGAAGTAGTTAAAGTATTCATAGGTTTAAATATTTTGCATAAAAATAATGAAGATAACGTAGAGTTTAAAGAATTAGCTGTTCAACTTTTAAACAAAAAAGGCCATCAGATGATGACCTTCCTGAAAAATCTCATTTATTTTACAATTAAAGCAACTATTACGATTTCATCAAAATATCCTGAGAATCTTTTAATTTCTTAAGTGTGTAAACTAAATGTCCTGTAGCAGCATTAAAAAAAATATTTAAGCCCTCTAATCAGCAGAGAAGTTCCTCCTATATTTTCAGCTACAGATCCTACAAAAACAAACGATAAAAAGGTACTTTAATTCTTATTTTGATTGTTTATATCCACTTTTTAAAAAAGAGTTTGATTCATATTAATTTAACTTTACAGTTATCCTCATACAATATCAATTCTATATTAGCTAAAAAATTTCTGATATGTTCTGATATCCGAAATCAATCTTAACTTTGCAATTATGGGAAGAAGAAGAAAACAATTGCCTGTTTTTGAAAACGTAACAATTATTGATGCTGGAGCAGAAGGGAAAGCCGTAGCAAAAGTTGACGAAGCAGTAGTGTTTGTTACAGGTGTAGTACCTGGAGACATTGTTGATTTGCAAGTAACCAAAAAGCGAAGAAGGTTTTATGAAGCAAAGCCAATTAAATTTCACGAATACTCTAAAGACAGAACGGAAGCTTTGTGTGCGCATTTTGGTGTTTGTGGAGGTTGTAAATGGCAAGAATTACCTTACGACAAACAGTTATTTTACAAGCAGAAGCAAGTAAACGATAATTTCCAAAGATTAGGCAAGTTTGAATTCCCTGAAGTTATGCCTATTTTAGGTTCTGAAAAAACAGAATTCTATCGTAATAAAATGGAGTACACATTTTCTCACGCTGAATGGCTAACATCTGAACAACTGAACACCGATATTGAAAAGAAGCCAGCAGTTGGTTTACATGTACCTGGCAGATTTGACGGTATTATTAATATCGATAAATGTTTTTTACAAGGATCTATTTCAAATGATGTTAGAAATAAACTGAGAACCTTTGCGCTTGAAAAAGAAATCCCATTCTTTAACATGCGCACTCAAGAAGGTATTTTAAGAAACCTCGTCATCCGAACAGCATCAACTGGAGAAGATATGGTTATTGTAATCTTCTTCGAAAACAATCAAGAAATAATTAAAGATGTAATGGAATTCTTAAAAAATGAATTCCCTTTAATTACATCACTAATGTATATTGTAAATGAAAAGAAAAATGACAGTTTCGGGGATCAAGAAGTAATTCTTTATTCTGGAAAAGATCATATATACGAAGAGATGGAAGGCTTAAAATTTAAAATAGACCCTAAATCTTTCTATCAAACTAATTCATTACAAGCTTATGAGTTATATAAGGTGACTCGTGATTTTGCAGGAATTAAAGACACCGATATAGTTTATGATTTATATACAGGAACAGGAACAATTGCAAACTTCGTGGCCAAGCAAGCAGGAAAAGTAATTGGAGTTGAATACGTTCCTGAGGCAATTAAGGATGCAAAAATAAACTCTGAAACAAACAACATTAATAATACAACTTTTTTTGCCGGTGATATGAAAGACATTTTAACAAATGACTTTGTAAATAAAAATGGTAAGCCAGATGTTATTATTACTGATCCACCAAGAGCAGGAATGCATGAAGATGTTATTAATGTATTATTAAATTCAGCACCCGAAAAGATTGTTTACGTAAGTTGTAATCCTGCTACTCAAGCTAGAGACATACATTTGCTAGATGGAGATTATGCTGTAGAAAAAGTTCAACCGGTAGATATGTTCCCTCACACGCACCATGTGGAGAATGTAGTTCTTTTAAAAAGAAAAAAGTAACTTTAAATAAACGCTAGATAAATTCAACATGGATAGTAAGACTATTGTTTTAAATAAAGAACAAATTCACGCTAAAATAAACCGTATGGTTCATGAAATTCATGAGCTATGCTACAGCGAAAAAGAAATCATTATTTGTGGTGTTATTGAAGGTAATGGAGATAAAATAGCCAATCGAATAGCCAATCAATTAGAAGAAATATCCTCCCTCAATATTACAAGATCTACGATTAAGATTGACAAAGAGAATCCATTATCAAGCAAGATTGAATGTGCGCTCAGATCTGAAGAATACGCAAACAAATCGATAATAATTGTTGATGATGTTAGTAACAGTGGTAAGACTTTAATGTACGCAGTAAAGTACTTTATGGAATCACACGTTAAAGCAATCAGGCCATTAGTTTTAGTTGACAGAAATCATAGTCGTTACCCTGTGAAGCCTAGCTTTGTAGGGACAACTATTTCTACAACTATTAAAGATCATATTCACGTTGAAATGAATGATGAAAACGAGGCGGTTTACCTAGTTTAATCGAGATGACTAATAACTCACGGAAAAACTTGGGGCTATAAAAAGAGCCCCTTCCCTATCTGTAGATAATTGAATCCCAAAAGTTGAAAGAAAGGAATATCTAAGGGGATTAAAATCAAAATAAACGGTTCCACCTTGTGAACTTAGTGTTCGGTTTATTTGACCGTCATTAATTTGCATAAAATCATAAAACATATTTACATAAATTCTTTGTAAATAAAGTAATCGACCAACTTTCCAATCAGGATAAAGCAGAGGTGTAATATATTCGACACTTAACTTTTCGCCATTTTTAAAACCTTGATTTAATACACCTCTAGGTTCTATTAAATAATTAGGGACATAAAAATCACTTCCCCATTGCTTTCCTGCTGAGAATTTTAAACCATCATTTTTTAAAAAACCAGGAATTGTTGACGAAGCATTTAAAACTTGTGCATTTTGAGATGAGTTTAAATTAAAATAATATGCTGAAGAGAGCCTGAGGCTTAATGGAGAATACAAATCTCGAACAGCTGGTTTATGAGTAACACTGAAAGCGACTACAAACTGAGAGCTTTCTTGAATTACAACAGTATCTTTATAACGTTTTTCAAAATCATAATCTGACTCACTATATACATAGGCACTGTTTAGAAAAAATGATTTCCTGAATTTTGAGCCATTATAATACAAACTCACTTTACTCCCTGCTTGATAACTCAGTGTTTTTAAATTTGCCTTCACATCTTGAATTGACACATTCGGTTCAAACAAATTAGAGGCTCTACCAAAAAATTGAGGATAAAAATGTTCAAACATATAGTCGGCAGTCCATTGTTGACTTTTCGAATTCGAAAAATAATCATAATTCAAACTTAATATCGATGAACTTAATAAGTTTTGAGAAAAAATAGATGCTCCTAAATTCGCATTTTGTTCGCTTGGGTTAATAGAAAACGGAGCCCAACTGTGGAAATTAAACAAATGTAAAAGAGGCTTGTATTTGGTTACTTTAAACGTATCCGCTTGAATTAAAAACTGAGCATTATCTCCAGTCCAAATTTCATCTTGTGTAAAATCATACCCAATCGTAATTTCAGATCGAACTAATCTTGATCCATTATTATGATAGTCGGCATAAATCACTTCAGAATTCAGACTATCTAACGCTATGAAATCCAATCCAAACTCAGGATTAACAACCTTCTTTAATTGATTTTCATACCACCAAGCAATTACATCTTTATCTGCATGAATTGTCTCTACAAGATATCCTCCTTTATAAGGCGTTGGATTACTAAACGGTGTACTAAAAGGGGTGCTGTATTTTATAGCCTCATTACTTAAATCAACTTCAAGCAAAAAATTACTTTTACCTTTTAAGCTTGATAACACAACTTCATTAGCTCCAAACCAATTCGGATGATAAATCATTTCACGATTACCAAAACCAATTCTCTTCAACTCCACTCCTTCTAAATCAACAATTAATAAAAAACTATTATTGGCTTTATCAACCTCAACCAAAGCTATTTTATCAGCAGTAGGGTTTAAGCATGGGGCAAACCACCTTGTTTTTCGTTTTATTCTTCTTCTTTTATGCGTTTGAATATTTAAAAGAACAACTTCACTGTAATCCAAATAACTCCACCTTGGATTCACCCTTTTTTCTGACCAAATTAAGTAGCCATTAGAATATCTTAAACTATTATCATCATAATTACCTGGCACATGCAGTAATTGCTCTAAGCCACTTTTTAAGGTTACGAATCGCAAAGGCTTATCGAAAGACTTTTTTACAGCAATTAAAGTAATACTATCTACTAAAACAGGGTTTTCGTAGCTAACATAATCATTACTTTTTTTCGTAACTATTTCAGCACTTGTAATCTCATCAAACCCTTTTAGACTTCTTATTTTTTTTTGAGAAGAATAAATTAAATCACCATACAATTGACTCGTTGATTTACCCGTTATTTTTTTCAAGTGATAACTAAAGGGATAAAGTGGAAAAGGATTTCTTACTACCCGTGTTAAAAGCGCATCCCAAACTGAATCTGATAAAGATGCTCTTAAAAAATAACCGAGTTTATAATGATCGGTAATATAACTCTTAAAGCTACCAAAGGACGCCTTTTCATAACTGATTGAATCTAATTCAGAAATCTGAGCTTTAAACTCTCGAAGAAACTTCCCATAATTAGCACGCCCTCTTGTTAAATTTTCAGATTCAGAATAAACCGCATCTCCTTCAATAAACCATAACGGAGTTGTCGCCACAATCATAGCCCCAATTCCCTGTTCACCAAATAAAACATTAAACAACTTACCTATACCTTGATTATACTTTTCAAATTGAATTACATGCCTATATTCATGAACCGCTAATTTCGTTAACCAATCAACTCCTTCGTTCTCTTGAGACATGGTTGCATAAAATTCAGATCGTTTAGGAGCTAACGTAACAAAGCCATTATCTACAGTTGTATTGTTTTGTAAAATAATTGAAATTTTCTTAGGCTTTGTCTTTAAAGTCTTCCTCGTAACAGCATTGGCATAAACGAGAATATTAGCAAGTTCCTGAGCCTTACTTTCAAAGTCAACTGGGAAAATTAATTGAAAATCTTCGGTTTTAATTTGGTTCCACTTAACACCACTTGGGTTTTGACCCAATGAATACAACTGCCCTTTTAAAGTAAAAGAATAGAGAATAATTATTAAAAATAGGCAACGTTTAGCCATTAATATCGTTATTTAAACCAAGATTGTATCTTTATTCATGTAATAATATATCATAAATACCCAATGGCAAAAAATCTAAGTTTAATTCTACTTTTAAGTGTCGTAATCCTAGCTTGTAGACCCGAGTCTGAAACAGATGCGTTTTGGGACGGCATAAATACTAAAAATAAGTATCAGCCTTTTACTTTTGCGTTAACTTCTAGTCAAATCGAAACGTGTGCCTCAATTTCTCAGCCTACTTTAACAAGTATGTTAAATGCAGAATTTGAAGGAATTGATAATGCTAAAATAAATGCATCAATGATGTTTTCGTCCATCTCAGATCCTCAGTATTCTAACATTGCAGAAGAATTAAAGTTTCTTTTTGACTTAAATGGAAACAATACTTTTACAAACTACCCCGCTTTTGTAAACAACCTAACTTGTTTTAATACAGACACAGCTTCTTTTTTCGAATCAATTAGAACTCAAATTAACAGTTCACCCAAAATAAAACTAGGAATCAAAACAGTAATTGATAACAACGATTTAAATATTTACGTAAAAGGTGAGTATCAAGATAATGTCACCAATAATCACTCGATTGCAATTTACATTTATCGAAAATCTGAATGGGCCAATCAAGTAACTCCATCAGGAACAGAATCAACAAGGTTTAAAAACAAAATAATTTCAGCTACGACTCCAACAGTTGGATTTACTTTAGCTAAAAACAATAAAGGAGAAACATTTAGGAAAACAGGAACCTTTACTTTCTCATCCGAAAACCTTTCAAACTTAGGTGTTTTAGCAATTGTATATAATCTTGAAAACAATAAACCTTTTGAAGTGTTAAATTCCTTAAAATCAGAAAACTTTTAAATAAAAAAAGGCTGTTCGTCAACAACCTCTTTTGGCATAACCAGCTAATTAAGGCATAATTTAACTGGTCAATTGTAAAACAACCTCAGCACGAATAAGTTACACTGCGGGAAAAATCCCTAGGAACTATTTTTATAATTTGGAAAATACTTGCAAAAAATAAATGTTAATTATGGCTTCATTTAAAAACCCGGAACAAACTGTACAACTTTCTAAATAAAATAAAACGCATTTCTTTAATACACGTTGTACCCTGTATAGAATCCAAAAACAGATTAAATTACAATTAATAGTTCCTTCATAGGACCAAGAAGCTACTAGACGTTTATTTACTGGGTCAAACTGGCATAATTCTTTCACTCCTCCTTTGATGAAAGTTATTTTAACCATTCTATTTCTTATTTCTATCCAGCTTAACGCACAAACTCAAAAGAATCTTAATCGAATTGAGTCTGACTATAATCAATATATTAGAAACACGTTTAATCCTTCATTTTATTCAAAAAATAAAGCTGTTCAAACCACGCAATTTGTTAGCAGTAATATCACTAGGGAAAAACACCTTTTTAAGGTTACCCCAAATATTACATATGCAATATCAAACTCAAAAAAAAGTAAATTAATGGCTGCTATTCTACAGGGAATAAAACATTACTCTGAATTTGAATTTTTAGCAGATGATTACGCTCAAATATCTTCAACTAAAACATATGCTTTAAAGGAATTTCTAAGAATAAAAATTGACTTCATATCTGATACGACCTTATTTAAAAAAACAGCTACTCATCAAATAAATAATTTAGAGAAATTAACTCAATATGAAACCTTTGGACTAATTATATTAAAGGAACCAATAATTGTATCTTACTTTTCGAATACACAAGAAACAGCATCAGGTATTGAAAAACAACAGAAGACCCTAATTACACAAGGAAATAAAGTCTTATACAATTCGGTGAAAAATAATTTAATAAGAACGATTAAGCACATTCCCGAATTAAACAATATTACGTTCAAATACAAAAATGGAAAAAAGGATCTTTACCTTACCGGGGGATTAATGGATTATACGTTATCTAATTTACTTATTGAAATAAACAATCAAGTGCACTTAGAGGCAACTAAAATTAAAACAACTTATGATAACCACCAAAATACTAGTAGAAACTTAAAAAGACTACGTTACCGAGGGCGAGTGAGTTTGGATAAAGCCATAGGAAACAATCTACTTCAGATTAATGATATTTAAACGAAAAAATAATCTTTTAAATCTTGCATCTCCATGTATGGCGGCTAGTCTTATTAAGAGGTTAATGCTTTTAATTCAAAAAAAAGTCATTTTTATTAAATACCACTTGAACATAAAAATCATGCAAACTCTAAATATTTATTTTTATAAAACCAAAAAACAATGACTTCGTCAACCAATTCGACACTACTGTCAATCTTGTTTAAACATGATTCAGAGCTCAAGTCTTTGTACTTTTAGGTTGTTATTTTCATTTTAAACAATGTGTTTCATTTAATCACGGGATTAAGCATGAACTTGTTCAAGTTTAAGAATTAATTAAAGCACAATTCGGAGTTTACACTTGGAACATTTAACTCTTTTATTCGTAAAAACTACAATGAAAAAATTGTCTATTATCTTTCTCCTAACAATTAGCCTTAATATTTATAGCCAAGGCTACGATTTTGAAAAAAAAATATTCGGTTATTCTCTTGATCAAATAACGATGATTACAAACGATGTAGATAGTACTTTTTACATTGACGATTTAATCACTAAAATATTTTATCCTGATTCAACAGTTACAGATTTAGAAATAGCGTTGGGATACTATGGTTTTGTTCTACAACCCGATTATAAACCGGATAAATATATTGGACTAGAACTCGAAGTAATGCAATTAAATGACAATCAACAATACAAAAGCGCTGCAAAATTTGCGGATTCACTAGTCACCAACAATCCCACGGGCTTAATGGGTTTGGTTGAATATTCCTATGCACTCCACAGATTACAAGACACTGTAATGTCTGCTCGATACAGAAAATGCTATGAACGGCTTTGTGATGTTATTTTCAAATCAGGAGATGGAAAGTCAATGGAAACAGCTTACATCATTACCGGGTTAAAAGACATCGAAGTATTAACTCAGTTTAAAAGAATGACCATCACTAAAAGAAAAACTAAATCAAAAAAGAAACAAACTTTTGAAATAGTAAATGTTTTCCAAAGCGGAAAATTAAAGACATTGTATTTTGACACTTCTTTAATCACCGAATTTCGATAATCAATTATGACAAAGAATTTAACTATACTGCTCTTATTAATAAGCGCTCTACTAAATGCACAAAGAGATATAAAAGTGATCAAAGAAGATTTTGATGGAGACGGAAATATAGAAGAGCTTGTCGTTAATTCATATTTAGGAGAAGTGGATTTTGCGTTACTAACTTATGAAGGTGGATTAAAGAAATGCACGCTAAACATAAAACCTCAAAAAAACCATCCTTCATTAATTAATACAGTTCCACTTTGTAATGATTTATTACTTCCAAAATACAAACGAATCACCCAATTTGTAGATTCTATAATTTTCAATTCACCAGCTAGTAAGTCACTCGACCCAACATTGGGTTGGGTTTTAGATGTTTATTCTAGTAAGAAACTTTTAAAAGACCATCCTTACTTTACTTCCTATGCTAGATTTAAAACGAAAATTAAAAAAACATACTATGAGTCTCCTACTCCACATCGTTTATTGGTGAAAGGGAAATTGGTGAAAAAAATAAATAAAATGCATGAAAAATGCGACACAACAACTAAGAGTTGGATCACTTTTGATGCCAATAAATTAACGAAAGCTCGACAAATTACAGAGTTTAATTTAGAACCAGTGTGGCCTCAATTTATAGATAGCGTAGGCTCTATGAGCATCAACAAAACAGGTCACTCGGTTTATTTAGAAAAAGACACTGCTCATCAAGTCATTTTTGTTACCGACGGTGTGTTATTTCAGAATTTACAAAAATTAGAATGGGAATCTATTCAACAAGTACAACCTTATAAAAATTATTTCTTAATTCTCACCCATCCTTATCCAGCAATAGCGAACAAGCTTTTCTTAGTAGATTATAAAAAAGGATATGTATTTGAATTTAGAAGTGATGTATTAATGGACTATGAAAACTATTATCACAACATAGAGTCCTTTGAAATGATGGAAGATGAACTATTTCTATTTATTCGTGAATCGCCCCAATTTGATGAGATAAAAGAAAAGTCCATCCCCTTCATATTGATAAAGGAAAGTATAAAAGCTATCGGTAAGAAAACAGTTCGTAATGACGGAACTCAAAACTAAACAACCATTTCTTCAATCGTTAGAAAATAAAAATCCCCCGCCGAAGGCGAGGGATTTTATATTTAAACTCTATATTCTAGAATTATTTCACTTCTTCAAAGTCTACATCAGTTACTTCTTGATTAGCTTCCGCTTCAGCACCAGCATCAGGGGCAGCTCCACCAGCTTGTTGATCTTGAGCGTAAGCAGCTTGAACATCTTCTTGAATAGCTTGTAAAGCATTGTTCACAGTTTCAGTAGCAGCATCAATTTGAGGAACGTCTTGAGCAGCATGTGCTTTCTTCAATTCTTCAACAGCAGCAGTTACAGGCTCTAATTTAGCAGCGTCAACTTTATCTTTAACTTCTTCTAATTGCTTTTCAACTTGGAAAATTAAGCTATCAGCTCCGTTTACCTTATCTACTAAATCTTTAGCAATTTTATCAGACTCAGCATGCTCATCAGCTTCTCTCTTCATTCTTTCGATATCCTCATCAGATAATCCAGAAGAAGCTTCAATTCTAATCGCTTGCTCTTTTCCTGTTTTTAATTCTTTTGCAGAAACGTTTAAGATACCATTTGCATCAACATCAAAAGTAACTTCAATTTGAGGTTCACCTCTTCTCATTGGAGGAATACCATCTAAATGGAATCGACCTAAAGACTTGTTATCCTTCGCCATTGGTCTTTGACCTTGAACGATATTGATTTCAACAGATGGTTGATTATCAGCAGCAGTAGAATATGTTTCCTTTTTGTTTGTAGGAATAGTTGTGTTTGCTTCAATCATATGAGTTGCAACACCCCCCATAGTTTCAATTCCTAATGATAAAGGAATTACATCTAATAATAATACATCCTTAACATCTCCACTTAAAACACCACCTTGAATAGCTGCTCCAATTGCAACAACCTCATCAGGATTAACTCCTTTAGAAGCATCTTTTTTGAAAAAAGCTTTAACAGCATCCTGAATTGCAGGAATACGAGTAGATCCACCAACTAAAATAACTTCGTCAATTTCGCTAATGTCCATTCCAGCATTCTTAAGCGCTGATTTACATGGTTCGATAGTCCTTTTAATTAAGCTGTCTGCTAATTGCTCAAATTTTGCTCTAGTTAAAGATCTAACTAAGTGCTTAGGAATACCATCAACAGGCATAATATAAGGTAAGTTAATCTCTGTAGAAGTAGAAGATGATAATTCAATCTTCGCTTTCTCAGCAGCTTCTTTTAATCTTTGAAGTGCCATTGGATCTTTTTTCAAGTCGATGTTTTCATCATTCTTGAATTCTTGAGCCAACCAGTCAATAAGTACTTGATCAAAATCATCTCCACCTAAATGAGTATCTCCATCAGTAGCTTTCACTTCAAATACACCGTCTCCTAATTCAAGAACAGATACATCATGCGTACCACCTCCACAATCAAAAACAACGATATTTAAATCCTCACCTTTCTTGTCCATACCATAAGCTAAAGCAGCTGCAGTAGGTTCGTTAATGATTCTTCTTACTTTTAAACCTGCAATTTCACCAGCTTCTTTCGTAGCTTGTCTTTGCGAATCGTTAAAGTATGCTGGTACAGTAATAACTGCCTCAGTAATATCAGTTCCTAAGAAATCTTTAGCAGTAGACTTCATTTTTTGAAGAATCATTGCTGAAAGCTCTTGAGGAGTATAATTTCTATCCTCAATTTTTACTCTTGGTGTATTGTTATCACCTTTGATTACCTCGTAAGGTACTCTATCGATATCCTGAGCAACTTGGTCATAACTAGATCCCATGAAACGCTTAATAGAAGCGATTGTTTTTGTTGGGTTAGTAATGGCCTGACGCTTTGCAGGGTCTCCAATTTTTCTTTCTCCGTCACCTGTAAATGCAACAATCGAAGGAGTTGTTCTTTTTCCTTCACTGTTCGAAATTACAACTGGCTCCGAACCTTCCATAACTGCAACACACGAATTCGTTGTTCCTAAGTCAATTCCAATAATCTTACTCATCGTACTTAATTTATATTATTAACTAATAAATCTCTATTTGATTTCCCTATGTTCAATCTGCGTGCCATTAGGATATTTTCATTTTCTGATGTCTGATTGGCACTTTCCTAAACTATTTTTTTTGTCAACTGTCAGTAATTATGACAATATTTCCGAAAGCTTGACAACTATTAAAGTATTCCATAAGGCATTAATCAAAAGAGTATATAGTACTTCCAATATTGTTAATTAATAACAAGTAAAAAAGGCACTAGATAAATAATGGATTATCTAAATTAGTAACTATAAACAAATACTATGAAGTTAATATCTTGGAACGTCAACGGAGTAAGAGCGGTAATGAAAAAAGAATTCATGGATTCTTTTACATCAATGAACCCTGATGTATTGTGCTTACAAGAAACAAAAGCGCAAGACGATCAGGTTTTAGAAGCGTTAAAAGAAGTTAAAGGTTACCACATATATACTAACGCAGCCGAAAAGAAAGGATATTCAAGCACTGCGATCATTTCCAAACAAAAACCCATCTCTGTTAATTATGGACTGGGTATTGAAAAACATGATAACGAAGGAAGAGTTATTACAGCTGAATACGACAATTTCTATCTCGTTACAGCATACGTACCCAACTCTCAAAACGGCTTAAAAAGATTAGATTACAGAATAGAATGGGATGCCGATATGAAAGCATACCTACAAAATTTGGATAAAAAGAAACCTGTTGCTTTTTGTGGAGATCTTAACGTAGTGCATACCGAAATGGATATTAAAAACCACAAAAGCAATTACAACAAGTCTCCTGGTTATACTCAAAAGGAAATCGATGGGTTGGAAGAATTTTTAAACGGTGGGTTTACAGATACCTTCAGGGCTTTAAACCCTGAAGAAATTAAGTATAGTTGGTGGAGTTACCGATTTAATAGTCGTGAAAAAAACACAGGTTGGCGCTTGGATTATTTCTTAACAAGTGATCGAATTTTGAACAAAGTTAAAACGGCTGAAATCCACAATGATATTTTTGGATCAGACCATTGCCCGGTAAGTATAACACTGGAATAACTGTGACTTTATGGTATAATTAGTGTTAAGTAATTGGTAGTAATTAAAAGCTGCCCTTAATCCACCAAATTATGAAATTAACTTTACTCCTATTAACCTTTCTTTTAACGTTTAAAGCAAACGCAAATTACGACGTAATTATTCAAGTATATGACACGAAAGGTCAGCAGGCTCGAAATCTCCCTATAGTATTAATCGAAAAAGACTCAAAAAAAGCACACCGTTACTTCACCAACTCTTTTGGAAAAGTATCGATAGAACTAACACCTGGGAAATGGAGTGTGAACATCAATGCAATGAAGCGGTGTCAGTTCATTGATGTTCCTAAAGAAGGAAGTGGTGCTTTAAATTTCATGATCACATATAACCCTAAACATTGGGCTAGACTGAACCGCCCAATTGTAAATCGATCAAGCATAAACTTCCAAACATTCAATCAAAGTAAGCTTAAGAAAAAAGAAAGACCCGAAGCAGGACATTCCTTCGTTAAACTAGAACTAAAGCAACTCAACAAAAAGGGGTTAGCAAACTTCCCTGTCACCCTCACCTGCTACAGCACAAAGTCACAATTCCAATCGAAAACAGATAAAAATGGAGAAGTTTTGTTTGAAGTTCCCAACGAAAACGATTATGAAATTGATTTAGAAAGCAATGAAAGCTTCTCCTATGTTGACATTAGTAAACGAAGTGGATTTTTCACTAAAAAGTTCACTTACCAACCACTTCAAATAAATGAAAACGAGCTTAATGACACCATAACGCAAGAAATACCAATACCAGATGACAAGATTGCATCTTCTGCTAGAGCCTTTTTAAAGTTAAGAGTCAAAAATTACAACAACGATATGGAAGGTGAGCCTGTTTATTTGAAAATGTTAAAGTCAAATAAAGTTTACAAGTCTAAAATTAGAAAAGACGGTCAAGCTCTTTTCATGCTTCCACTACATCGTCGTTACATGATTGACACTAAATACAAAAAAGAAATCGACGTGATTGACTATATGGATTATAAGGTTCAAAGCATCGTTAGAAGTGAAGATATGTTCACTTTCGACTTAAACTACAAAGTAAAGTTCCCCGAACGATATTTACCTCAAAACAAAAACGACTTTACTGAATTTTCATCAGAAATTTTCAAACCAAAAACGCACGATCAAGCGTTAGAATACTTTAACCTCTTTTTACAAAAACAATATCCAGAACCAACTGGGAAAGAAAGTTTTGGAGCTTATTTAAAATGGGCAACCCCAGAAATTAATGAAAACTCAAAAGAAGCCCTTTTGGAAGTTGGCTTTGTAGCAAAAAAAATATCAAGCCTTAGCGACATCCCCAAAAGAACCAAACCAATAAACATCTCCTTTGTAATTGATTTAAGTGGTTCGATGGCAGGAGAAGAAAGATTAGAAGGTGTAAAAAAAGCACTTAAAAAAATACTAAAACAGTTTCAACCTGATGACATTGTTTCCATCACCACTTTTAACAGAAACGCTACAGTAGTTGTTCCCGCAAATACAATGAGTAGACAAAAACTTATTTACGATATAATTGATGACCTTAGAGCAGGTGGCGGAACAAACATTTATGAAGGTTTAAAATCAGGGTATCCTCAATTGGA
>TARA_B110000091_G_scaffold210929_1_pt1 | contig 31033 bp, 34 predicted proteins | sample TARA_B110000091 | Tara Oceans TARA_B110000091 (sample SAMEA4397278) | marine metagenome | biome: Polar Biome; feature: [DCM] deep chlorophyll maximum layer (ENVO:01000326); material: water (ENVO:00002006), including particulate matter (ENVO:01000060) such as... | depth 35 m
CGGGAAAATATTGCATTGTATTTTCCCTTCCTGCGTTTGCAATAATGCAGGAAACACGGCAGAGGGCACACAATATGATGACCATAAATACCAACGTAGCCGCCTCTCTTGCGACTAAAGCGTTGGCTCAAAACCAGCGCTCTATGAGCCAGGCCATGGAGCGTCTATCTTCAGGTATAAGGATTAGTTCTGCGGCTGATGATGCTGCAGGATTAGCGATCTCTTCAAAGCTTACATCGCAAATCCGTGGATTAGATCAGGCGGTTCGTAACACCAACGATGCGGTATCGATGATACAGACATCGGACGGGGCCATGGTGGAAGTTAGCAGTATGCTGCAGCGCATGAGAGTATTGACCGTCTCGGCGGCCACTGGCACTAATACTTCATCAGAACTGGATATTTTAAACACCGAGTTTGAGGCTCTCGAGGCACAGATCAATACTATCTCTACTGACACACAGTGGAACGGCCGTAATCTATTAGATGGCTCGCTGGGTACTGTAGACTTTCAGGTGGGTGCTAATGCGAGTCAAACAATTAGCATTACCTTTGCCGATTTAAATACCGACTTTGGTGCTACAGACTTCACAATCTGGTATCAATGGCACTACCTCAGCAGATTTAGATATTTTTAGTAACCTAAATGTCACAGCAGCGGGAACAACATCGGGCGATGAAACTATCGATTTGGCAGCACAGGTCATTACGGGTAGTGCCCAGTCAACAACACTCGGTTATATCGATACTGCGATTGCTAGGGTTAGCCAGCACCGAGCTACGCTAGGGGCAACAATTAACCGACTAGAGTATGCTGCCGATAATTTGAGCAATGTATCGCAAAATGCTCGTGTTGCCAGAAGTCGGATTATGGACACTGATTATGCCGCAGAGACTACGAAATTAGCCAGAAGTCAGATTATCCAGCAGGCAGGCACCGCAGTTTTAGCCCAGGCTAATCAGCATGCAAAATCTGTTCTATCGCTATTGCAATGATAGTCTGAGCTAAAAAATTACGGCCTTTAGATGTTGATGCTTTAACTGTCGTAGGCTTTGGATAAAGACTCTAGCTGGCCGGTGAGGTAGTCTTTGGTGGCGTCCATGCTCGCCATCAGTGATTCCATAGCCGTGAACTGTGTTAGGTAGCGGTTGTAAACCGCCTCCATGCGCGTTTCTAATTTCGCCAGTTCTTCTTTGTGATCTGCCAGCGAGGTGGTTGCGTTACTTGATCGCGTAGTCACGATACCAGTATTACCGGTGAAGGCCTCTAGTGCTGTGGCGATGTCTTGAGATAAACCTTTATTAGACGTAGTAAATAGACTCTCGTTACTTGTGCCAGCAGTTAACATAGTGACAATGTCATCATAGCTTCCCAGCACGGCAGCATCATAAGTTGCTGCGGTAAACGTCATTGTCCCAGTCTTATCAACACTGATACCTAGATCGCGCATAGCATTAATGTTGCCTGATTTAGTCGAGGACTCTGCAAAAACCGCACTTCTTATTTGATCCTTCAAATAACGCACCATGGAGGTATCATCCGCCAAAGCACCGCCAAGTTCACTTTCAGATGTAGTCGAGGTCGTCGTCGTAAATAAGTTATTTAAGCCGTTATATGCCTCTACCATCGACTGTAAATTCGTTTTTAACGTGGACTGGTCGTTCGTAATATTTAAGCGAACGGCTGCCGATGTCGTACCAACAAGATTAATCGTTGCCCCTTCGATGACATCAGTTATGTTGTTGCTGTTTCGTGTGACCGTTAGCCCTTCAAAATTCATTACCGAGTCTTGTGCAGTTTGTAACGTGTTGGCAGTATCATGAAACCCTAAATCCGGTGCGGATGATAAGGTGAATATTCCGTTACTCCCTGTCTGCCCTGCCAACACAATGCGGTAGTTATTCCCACCGGTACCGGTATCAACCAAGGTCGCAGTTACGCCAGTATTTGCAGCGTTGATCGCACTTACAATACCTGCCGGGGTGTCTGTTGCGACACTAATAGTCGTTGTGGTTGCCGCATTAACCGGAGTACGGCCGGTAGTTGTGGTGCTGACAGTATGGCTACTTCCTGATCCCGTTAAGGTCGGTGCGGTTGAGACCGCTCCAGTAGTTTTATAGGTGAACTTGAATCCATTGCCAGCCGAATTGGCAGATACTGTGAACAGTAAATCACCGTACCCTGTGCCGCCTTGAATAGCGGTTACCTGATCAGCAATGCTGGTATAGGCGGCGCTGGCTATCGACACTGTATTGGCACCATCACCAATGACCAAGGTGGTTGTTTCCGCAGCCGTCGCTGTAATATTATATTCTGCAGCAACCCCAGTTACGGACGTAGAAACACTAACACCCACCGTAGGATTGCTAATTGTATGTGTGCTTCCAGACCCCGTGAATGTCGGCGTCGATGCAACCGATCCGGCCGCTTTATACGTAAATTCAATAGCATTTCCCGCTGCATTTTTAGCAACAGTAAAGAGCAAGTTACTATAATTAGTGCCACCCTGAATCGCAGTGACCTGTTCATCAATGGTGCTATAGGTCGCGCTGGAAACCGAGACAGTTGTGGTGCCATCTCCGACAACTAGGGTGCTGGTTTCGGAAGCATTGACGGTTGCACTATAAACAGCGGCAACTGCAGAATTCGTAGTGCCTACTGCCAAAGAAATATTAAATGCGGAGCCACCATTAAGCGCCTGAGTCTTCGAAGTGTATTGGTCTGACATCACCCGCTGATTCTGGGCCAGCTGACTAACTGTAAAGTCATAAGCTCCGGCCGGAGCGCTTCCAGCCACTGATGACACGGTCAACTTTGTCGCATCCGATGACGTGCCAGCACTGGTTGCCAACTCATTTGCATCATTAAGTTTTTCAAAGGCTGACTTCAGCGCATTGACTTGGAATTTAACCAAGGCATAGGCAGAGATAGAGCTCTCAGTCGCATCAATATCGCCCTGGATAGCTTCTTGTTTCGGCATCTTTTCAGCATCAGTTAGATCTTGTGACAGTTTTGCCACATCAAGGCCGGAACCAATATCTAATGTCGTTAATACCGTGGAAGCTACACTACTGACTTCAGTCATTTACGTTCTCTATCGAAGATAATTAAACAAATTTAATTGCGAAATTTTGGCGAAACTAGCCTGTGCTGACTCCAAAGCCAAAAGCTCTGCCGATAGCTGGGTGACGGCAGTGGCATAGTCTAAATCTTCCGCATTAGAGAGCAGCTCTTGGTATCGTAGTTTTGAGTCAGCCAAGACATCTCGCTGCGAATCTACCGTATTCATCCGGTTGCCCACATCAGCAAGCGCTAAACCAATGTTTTCAGTAAGCGTGCTAATCTCAGTTAACCCTCGAGATATATTTGCACCATTGTCAGCATTAAGCGCATCAGCAAAATCACTAATAACACTAAAAAAGCCAATAGCAGCTGGATCTGCTCCTTCTTCAGTGCGAACCACAGAAGTAAACACATCATCACCGGGTCGATTAATCGCAAGTGCCCTATACTCAGATAAATCGACAGATATCTGATTTTTATCACCCTGGTAGGTTACTAAACCATTGGCATCTGCAGCGAATGCTCCTGTTTTTACAGAGGTTCCTGAAAATACATAGTTGCCGTTGGCATCTTGACTATTTGCTAGTCCAAATAACTCATCGCGGAGGCTAGAAACTTCCTTAGCAATGACGGTTCTGTCTGCCGCACTCAAGGTGCCGTTGCCCGCCCGAACTGCTAGCTCACGCACACGCTGTAAAATATTTTCAGAACTCATCAGTGCAGATTCTTCTGAAACGAGTCTACTTTGAGCTCGATTTAAACCGCTCTCAAAAACGTCTTGCCGATTTAAGGCCGAGGTAACACGCTGAATAATTCCAGCTTTTTCAGCGTCATCACTAGGCTTAACTATCTGAGTGCCCGTAGCCAGCCTAGCGCGTATTTCAGCTATTTTAGATTGCTGCTGATTCATTTGAGCTACCGACGAATCAAACATTTGTGCAGTGGAAATCTTCATCTAGAAACCCTTATCTAATACTTATAATAGAATCAAACAGTTTGTTAGAGGTCTGAATAATCTGAGCGGCGGCTTGGAATGCTTGCTGAAAACGGATTAAATCTGCCGCCTCTTGATCAAGGCTTACCCCTGAAATTGTATCTTTAGCGACTACCGCTTGGTCATAGACCACCTGAAGTGCCTCTTGGGAAATTTTAGCTAAAGTGGAAGCACTTCCGACTGTGCCGGAAAGGTCAATATAGCCATCACCCAAGGTACGGCCATCGGTAGTCACTTCTTTTATCTGGAGCTGCGCTACTAAGCGCATGTTTCTGTTATCGCCGATACTATTTGTATTTAGACCGACAACAAAGCTATCTCCATTAGCGGGTGTGCCTGTGATCTTGTAATTAATAGCTTCGTGCGTAAACCCACCATTAGCATCAAGCGTCACAGCCTGAGCGCCAATACTGTATCCATCCGCGGTTGCATAGTTCAAGGTAAATGCAGGCGTTGCCGTGCCACTAGCTATTTGGCTATAGTCTAATTTTGCTGTGCCGGTATTGCCTGCATTAGCTGTAATTCGGAGTAGTCCTGCCGCTGCGACCTTAGAAGAATCTGTTTGTAGTACCGCAAAGCCTGAAGCACCTGTGGTCGCTACATTGGTATCAAATAAATCTGTTCCTCGTACACCATTAGCGTCTGTACCTGTGGTTTGTAAAGCATTAATCTCTGTAGTCACTAAAGTAGCTAAAGTATTTAGCCCCGTAACCGTAGGTGCTAATACTTGACTGCGGAAATTCATTAATCCACCTACAGCGCCGCCTATTAATGAGGTAGTAGGATTTGCCGTTCCATACTCATTGGCTAAAATGACAAAATCTCCGGGTTTGGCAGCATCATAGGTTGCACTAAACTCTGTTGATCTCAATGTATCTGCTACCAAGGTCCCACTTGCGCTGTCTAATCTAACCTCGACCGCACCTGAGGCACTTTCGGTCACATGAATTTTGGCTATTTTGGCCATATCCCTGAGAATACTGTCACGCTGATCTAGCTGCGCTGGCGATTGAAACCTAGCGCCAGTGTTTCTTGCCAGCACCAGATTAACCGTTAGGAGCTGTTTCCCTAATTCAGTCATCGAGGTAAGCTCAGTGTTAATGGCTAACTGAGTCTCTTTTTCGGTCTTATTAATTTGCCCTGAAATCTCTCGAAAGCGCGCTGCCAAACCCTCTGCATCTCGTAAATATGCATTGCGCAAAGTAGTTGAGGCCGGGTCAGAAGCAAGATTGTTAGCAGAGGAAAAAAATTGATCAAGTGCACTGGTTAGGCCAGCGGTCTTGGAGCCCATGACATCAATGATTCTATCTGCATAGTTAATCATTGGGTCTTGGGCGCCTAGGTCACTGCTACTATTGCGCAGATTACTTTCGTTAAATTCGCTAAAGGCTCGAGTAATATTGTCGAGCGTTGCTCCAGTACCGATATATAGCCCACCCTTTTCGGTCGGCATGTTAGCTGATGTTGTCGTTACCTGACGGGTATAGCCATCCGTATTAAGGTTAGCAATGTTGTTACTAACTGTTGACAGTGCTGATCGGTATGACTGAATAGCACTGGCTCCAATAGTTAAAATATCAGCCATGATCAAGTCCTCGGATTGCGCCATTGTCATTACCAGAGAGCGTCATCGGCTTGGCATTATCGATTTTATTGAGCGGTATCACGGGTAGTGATATCTCCTCATACGCCTTCACTGCCTTGGCTGCGGTCGTTTGACCACTAACCTGCTCTGCCAGCCAGTTGCCCATGCCAAATACACCTTTTTGCGCCATTACCTGAGATAGTTCGTCGTGATACATTTGTTCATATGTATCCACGCTAGATGATCCCATCAAGTCACTTTTCATGGTCTCATTTGCCTCACGAACTGATTTAAAAATCATTTGTACAAACATGGCCTCAAACTGGTTCCCCACTTCTTGGGCAGCGCTTGCCTGATCTTTGCTTGCCTTTGCCTTTAGCTGGCCTAGACCTGCAAAGTCGAGGTAACTCTTAGCTGTAGTAGAAATATCTTGCATTTAGATCACCAATAGCTCGGCACGTAAACTGCCAGATGACTTTAAGGCTTCCAAGATCGCAATTAATGAAGATGGGGAAGCACCTACTTGATTGACAGCATCAACAAGCTCTCTCAAGTCAACGCCTGGCTGAAACAGCACCATAGGATTGTTAATTTCGCCAACTTCTATGTCGGCATTTTGAACCCCTACAGTCTCCCCCTCTGAAAAAGGGAGAGGCTGACTCACTTCGTTAGTCGCTGAAATACTGACGGTAATTGCACCATGAGTAACCGCTACAGCCGTGACCTTCACGTTTCGGTTAATGACGGCTGTTCCCGTCCGAGAATTTATAACGACACGGGCCGTCGGTTCTCCGGGAGTAACATTAATATTTTCAATTATGCTTAAGAACGAGACACGCTGAGAGGAATCCAGTGGCGCATTAACCGCGATAGAGACGCCGTCAAGGGCCTTTGCGGTACCTGTCCCAAAGACATCATTAATGGCGGAGGTGATCACTGTGGTAGTTGAAAAATCCGAACCTCTTACATTTAATACAATATGCTCCGAGGTATCAAAAGGTGTCGCAACCATCCTCTCAACAGTTGCTCCATTGGGGATCCGTCCTGATGTTGGCACTCCAATTTGAATGCTACCACCGGCAGCCTCAACGTTCACACCGGTAATAGACATTGCTCCCTGAGCAACCGCATAGGTCTGTCCGTCAATACCGCGCAACTGAGTCATAATTAACTGGCCACCACGTAAGGACTTAGCGACACCAATTGCTGAAACGGCAATGTCAATTCTTTGGCCAGGCTTAGCAAATGGGGGTATTTCAGCCGTCACCATAACTGCGGCAACGTTCTCAACTTTTACTTCTTTCTTGGCGTTCTGGGCGGCCAAGGAAGCTAACTGGTCACCAAGGTCAAAATCTGTCACTGGGCCATCAACACTCACACCCATACCCGATAGCAAAGTTTTTAAAGCTTGAGCAGTCATTGGAAGATCTTTACCATCACCTGTTTGCTGTAACCCAGTGACGAGGCCAAAGCCCACTACCTGGTTATAGCGCACACCCGCAACATCGGTGAGATCTTTAATTCGGTCGGCAGTGGCAAGGGACGACGCCATCACCAATAATGCAACTACAAGGTATTTAATTTTTAACATAATAATCTCGCTGCGGCCGATTTAAAAAGGCCATAATTTATAGAGTAACCCGGTTCCCCAAGACGTTCTTGAGGCAGAAGCTAACGCTCCAGTTCCGCGATAAGAAATTTGGGCATGTGCAATACGCTGAGACAAAATAGTATTATCTGGTTGAATATCTGAAGGTCTAATAATTCCCTTAACACGAATAAACTCAGTGCCCTCAGTGAGGGCCAACTGTTTTTCTCCAAGAATCACCAGGTTGCCATTCGCTAAAACCTCGACGACCATCGCTGAAATGGATCCTGTTAAACTAGCCGCTTGACCAGCAGAGCCACTACCATCGCTTTTGATGACTGAACCGTCGGTTTTAGCGCCATCGAAGAACCCTTTCCCAAAACCAATTTTATCAACGATAGAATTCATCTGATTTAAGCCGATAGCATCATTTGCAGTTGTTCTGCTTGTTGCGACCGCTGAGGTTCGAGAAGCTTGCGTAGTCTCGCTCAGTAATACCGTCACCAGGTCACCAACGTGCACGTCACCTGTTTGGTAACTTCTTAAGTCTCCAAATAAATCTCGGCCATTAGTAAAGATGGATCCAGTCACTAGCTGAGCCTTCTGCACAGGTATTGGCTGTATAGGAGAAAATTCCGCGGTAGGCGTCATTTGAGGCTGCCCAGCACAAGCACCGAGCGCGCTAGCCACACATAAAATCATCAAGAAACGATAGCAGTTCATTAGTCAAACCTATAGGTTGTTATTCAAGAATCTAAGCATGCCGTCAGCCGCTGAAATTGCCTTTGAATTAATTTCATAGGCGCGCTGGGTTTCGATCATATTGACCATCTCTTCAACCACATTCACATTGGATGCTTCCAAAGAACCCTGCATTAACATCCCTGACCCTGCCTCACCGGGGATTGCAACGATGGCTGCACCCGAGGCTTCAGTGGGCTTTAGCAAATTACGGCCGACCGGCTGGAGACCAGAATTGTTTACAAAAATAGAGAGCTGAATCTGACCAACCTGCGCAGAACCGCCGCCATTAGATAATTCTGCAGTCACTGTTCCGTCACGACCGATCGTGACACTTGTAGCGTTCTGGGGAATCTGAATCGCAGGAAGGATTGCCTCACCTCCCGATGTCACTAGCTGACCCTGAGCATCAAGTTTCATTGAACCGTCTCGGGTATAACCTACAGTGCCATCTGCTTGCTGAATTGACAGAAAACCTTCGCCGGCAATTGCTATATCAAGCGCATTTTCAGTGTTAATAATATTACCCTGACCATGCAGCTTTTCCGTTGCTAAAACACGAGTGCCCGTTCCCAGCATTAATCCTGTTGGCATCTGAGTTTGGGCATCGGCTTGGCCACCTGCTGGCACGATATTTTGATATAACAGATCTTCAAATACCGCACGGTCTTTTTTAAAGCCAGTAGTGTTTACGTTTGCAAGGTTGTTTGAGATAACTTGCATTCTTGTTTGCTGAGCCGTTAGGCCTGTTTTCGCAATCCAAAGTGAAGCGTCCATTACAATGTTCCTTTATCTAAAATTTTTCGATCGTTTAATTAAGATAATCTCATTAGGCCTGAACCTTTCTGAGCGATATCCTTAACTTGGTTAATCATTTTTATCTGTGCTTCATAAGCCCTACTAAAATCCATCATTTTTATCATTGCTTCGATCGGGTTTACATTACTACCCTCTAACGATCCGCTTTGAAGCCTCACAGATTCTGGTCCAGATGGAAAATCAGCTCCTCTGAACTTGACGTCCAGCGTTTGAAATAGTCCATCACTGCGACGCACTAGAGGCATTTCACTCGCATCACGTAACATTAATTTCCCAAGTTCAACTGGGGGAGTATCCGGTTCAGATGGAAGAGATCCAAAGACCGTTCCGTCTGGACTGATCGATACCATTTGTCCAGCTGGTACATTAATTGGTCCAGCCTCACCTAAAATCAGATGACCTGCTGAATTTTCTATAAGTCCGCTAGGAGAAATATTAAGATCGCCTCGACGCGTATACCCAATCTCACCATTGTTTGCCTGAACGCCAAGTACAGTAGAATCCTGTAGTGCAACATCCATAGCTCGCCCAGTATTATTTGGTACACCAGGAGAAAGATTAATCAGGGAAACTGTTTCAACCTCAAATATTGTTCGAGTATTCAGCCCTTCACCCTCAACCTGGACTCCTTTTGAGGCAATTTCAAAGGTCTGCTTAAATCCGACTGTAGAAACATTAGCCAAATTATTTGTCATTTGAGCCCTGACTTCGGCTTGGTTATTTATCGCCGCAAGAGAGGTGAATGCTAATCTATCCATAATAAAATCCTAGTTAAATCCTAGTTATCCGCGCATATTGATAAGGGTTTGTGTCAGGGTTCCAGACGTTTCCATCGCTTTAGCATTCGATTGAAAATTACGTTGTGCGGAAATTAGATTGACTAATTCTTCAGTTAGATCGACATTTGAGCGCTCTTTTGCACCACCCGCCAATGTCCCCGTCCCCTGAGATCCAGGCTCACTAAAAGAGCGTGTTCCAGAATCACCCGTCGCGCTATAAATAGTATTACCCTGCTGACTAAGGCCCTGAGGAGAATTAAAGGTAGCGAGATTAATGATTCCAGAAGTCTGTTGAACACCATTGGAGTAAGTAGAAACAACGGCGCCGTTCTCAGCAATGTTGATATTAACTAACTGTCCTGGCGGAAGACCGTCTTGTTCCTGTCCAGCTATTTTAAAAGTCTTGTTATGGCTCACCGCCGTGAAGTTCACGGTGATAGCCGTAGTCCGAGCATCGACTGCTGAGGCAGCAATAGTCTGCGCAGCAATGGGAGCCACAATGGCGCCTGTTTGATCAAAGTTAAATTCGATTGTGTTGGATGCTACGGTCTCATCAGCGATATAAATAGCTGCACGCCATTGGTCTTCAACGGCCGCTCCATTCGCAACATCACTACCAATTTTTTGGTAATATACCGTAGCGGTATAGGCCTCACCTGCATCATCATAAAGAGTCATAGTTTGCGACTCGCTGTAGGTAGTAGCATCAGTCGGATCGATCGCCGTCGCACCAGCGACTCCAATCACCGCCGCTGCGTCCGGGAGTTTAATATCCAGGCCAACCACAGACGTTGGTTTTGCTACTAAGCTACGTTTGACTTCAAGGCCAATCATAGCCTGGTTAAAGTCGCTAACCCCAGTCGCGGTCAAGGGATGTACCTGCACAGAATGGCCTGAGCTATTGACTACTCTGTTATTATCATCAAGCATAAAGGCGCCATTGCGGGTATAGAGCTCAGAACCATCAGCAGAGGCCATCGGGAAAAATCCATCTCCCGTGATCGCCACATCCAGTGCGTTAGATGAAAGCTCAAGACCACCTTGAGAGAACTCTTGGTTGACCCCGATCAACGCCACGCCCCCACCCATTGCAGTGGATGAGTTTGATGACGCGGAGCTGGCAAAAATATCGCCAAAAGCTACCGTCGAACGCTTAAAGCTAGAAGTGCTTGAGTTGGCTATATTGTTTGAGGCAACGGATAGTTCGGCCGCCGCGGCATTAAGACCTGTAAGTGAAGTATAAAAAGACATAGTATTTTCCTATTAAAAGTTAATTAGTAACCATCAACCGCTGATGCTTTCGATAGCTGATAGAGGAACGTAGATCCCGTTTCCAATTTCAAGAGACAATTGTTGTGTTTGTGGATTCCATTTCACGCTATTGACCTCGACAAGGGTGTCTATGGCCTCCGTTTGAGAGTTACCGTCCTTAGAGACGCTTGCAGTCATAATGTAGCTGCCTGCCGGTGCTGCCTTGCCGTCATCTCCAAGTCCATTCCAGGTTAATTTATTGCTACCGGGCATTTTCTCTCCCTGGGTCTCCCGATAAATCAAGTCACCTGATTGCGCATCGTAAACGCTGAGAACAACCGAATCAGCGCCTACTGGTAGATTTATTGAACCCTCAGAGGATGCTCCATTGCCTCCAACGAAGAGCCCACCTTGCACCGATACTTTTTTGCCTACTAAATTGGCACCAGACATCATTTGGTCCTGACGCATGCCGGATACCATATCTTCAAGAGATCCCTGCATTCCTTTGATCCCCTCTACAGAAGAGAACTGTGCAAGCTGAGCGACAAAAGCTTCGTTATCCATTGGCTCGAGAGGGTTCTGATTAGTTAATTGAGTAGTGAGAAGTGTCAAGAATGCATCTCGCCCAAGATCATCTTGACCCGCCATAGCTGCGCTCTGCTGATTAGAATATTGATCAGAGGTTAAAAAAGACGATGCTGTTAATGTATCAACCATAATATTTTTCCCTACACCTTAGTCAGGTCAAGTGTTTTCATCATTAACTGACGCGCCGTGTTCATTACTTCAATATTGTTTTCGTAACTCCGGGCGGCCGCCAACATATCTACCATCTCCACGACTGCATTTACATTAGATAGAAACACCATTCCGTCCTCGTTAGCATTTGGATTACCTGGATCATGTATTGCACTATTGGGTGTTTGATCTTCAACCATAGACGAGACTCTCACCCCGCCTATAGTGGGAGCCACTGAGGTAGCTTGATGCTGCGAGAGAAGAGTCTCAAATGACGGTCGCTGCGCTTTGTGGGCTTCTTCTAGGGATCCAGCAGAGGTCCCTGCATTAGCCATATTCGATGCGCTGGCGTTCATTCGAATCATCTGGGCGCTCATTGCAGAACCGGCGATACCAAAAATATTATTGATAGACATACTCTTTAGTCTCCTCTAAGTGCTTTGCGAATGCCGCTCATCTGGCCTTCTAAAAATCGTAATGTCGCCTGATAGTCAGCTGCCGCTTTACCATACTTGGCTTGCTCAACGCTCATCTCAACGGTATTACCATCAGCAGAAGCATTAAGTGGCGTCGTATAAACTAAGTTTGCCTTTGAGGTATTATTGAAGTCCTTAATGTGGCCACTATGAGTCGCTTTGAGCCCCGTACTCATTTGAGTACTTTTCAAGACACTCTTAAAGTCTAAATCCTGGGCTTTATAATTTGGGGTGTCTGCGTTTGCGATATTGCGCGATAGGATCTCCATGCGCTGTCCGCGCATCGATAATGTCCTCTCACTTACCGCAAATGCTGAATCAAACAATTTCATAATTTAACCCATAAAGTTTTTTAAAGTAGTGTCGATAATTAGCACAGTTGGCGGTCTAACTATCTCCGTATTGAAATAATGCAAAAGCAATGCCAACTATAAAAAACATGTTGCTTTTTATCTTTTTTAATCATTTAAATCAATGACTTAGAATTTTACCTTAAGCTTCAAAAGCGCTGTATTGCCACTTCTGCGGCATGATTTTGCCGGTCTTTTTGCCGCTATGTCAGTATTGCGTCACCCCTAAATCTGGCGCATACTTTAGACCTATGTATAAACAAATAATCATTATTCTCGGACTCATCGCCTCTTTAGCTGGCGCGCAGACGCCTTATGAGCCGCCTGCGGCTAAACAGGCCATGATTCGAGATATACAAGAATGGGTGGGATTGAATACTAATCTCCAGCCCTCACAGGTCGATGTAACAGCTTTAGATAGGCGCTTAAAAGTGCCTTTGTGTGATTCACCCTTTACCGTGAGTTTCCCCTATAAGAAGAGCCAGAAAACTGTCAAGGTTAGCTGCCCTGCATCTGGCTGGTCTGCATACATAGGTATTCGACTAGCCGATACTACGGCCGCATTTAGCTACATAAAGTCGCTCTCCGCCGGAGATGCCGTCACTGAAGCGTCAGTAAAGCTAATCAAAGTGTCCAGCTCGACAAGAGGTCTTGTCATGACGCTAGATAAACTGAAAGGTAAACGGCTTACGACAGACGTATCCGCTGGTCAGATCGTTAAAGAAGCTCAGCTTGGCAATAGCGTCGTTGTTTTTAAGTTAAAGGCTGATATTTTGAAAGGAGGATCTGTAGGCATAGATGATGTTCAAGCTATTGTGCAGACCACCACAATAACTGGCGCCAAAAATCTATTCCCAAAGGCTGTATTGGAACATGCGACTGCCGCTAGAGATCTAAGAGAAAGTACTATTTTGTCTCGAAGCGACTTGAATATTCGCCATCTAATATTGATGACAACAAAAGCGGTAACACGAGGACAAAAACTCGGCGCGACTAATGTTGGGGTCCGGCCTTTTTATGGAAATCTGCCAGCTGATGCGCTTTATTCTGCCAGCGATGTTGTGCAAATGGAGTCGATTCGAACACTAAGATCGGGCCAACCATTGAGGGCTTCGGACATAAGACCCTCGCTGATGGTAAAAAAAGGCGACTCTATTGTGTTGCGCTCTGGATCGGGATTTTTATCTATTACCACAACCATGATTGCCTTAGAAAATGGTAAGCTAGACCAACAAATTAATTTACTAAGCCCTGAATCTAACGAAACAGTCAGAGGTGTCATTACAGGCCCTGGAAGGGCTAGGAGTCTAAAAAGTAAAAAATATTAACTTTTTTAATATTTTTACTATAGAAAATTAATTAACTGCCGATATACTTAATGACAGAGAACTATTAGGACTTAATTGTTCAGAGGTACATAATATGACAGATCCAATCTCAAACCTTGGAAGGTCGACTGCTCAGCTGAATACTGGCAGTGAGAGGGTAAAGAACACTAGAGCTGACAATGTCGTTGCCCCTGCAGCTGATAAAGCCGCAAAGACTAATAATGATGAACTCATTTTAAGTGCGACGACAGAAAGCGCTCTGGCTAATGCCGAGTTTGATGCCGCTAAGGTAGCTAGAATCAAAGAGGCTATTGAACAAGGTAATTACCCCATAGATGCTAAGAAAGTTGCTGAAAGTTTCGCGTCGTTAGAGAGCCTGATCGGCTGATAGCAACTTATGCTGCTTCAAAAAGTCCCCAGGCCGCAAATGATACGAGTTGTTTGCGGCTTTTCAGTATCTAACATAATGGCGTACAAGAGGTACTTATTAAATGGATATGAAAGAACTCGAGTATTTGTCGCAAGCCCTGGAGAAAGCAAGTACATTAAAGAGCCTTTTGGAGGATGAATTTGAAGCTCTCAAGGCACTAGAATTGACAGCCTTTGAAACCTTGCAACCAGAAAAAATCGAGATTCTTTCTTTCTTAGCAAGTGATGATCTTGCTGATAGAGTGAAAGCTTTTAGTGCAAATACCGCCAATAGCTCCGCATATATAGCGATATGGGATGATGTTATCAGCATCGTTGCTCAGTGCAGAGATTTACACCGGCGGAACGAGATTTTTATGCTTCGAAAGCTAGAGTCTATTCGCGGTGCACTGCAAACAATCCAATCGCCAGATCCACTCAATAGCGTGGAGGTCTACGACCGATTAGGTAAAGTAAGGCCCAACCGTAATAGGAAAAATATGGGTCAAGCTTAATCTGGTTCCTGATAACTATCTGGACGAAGTCCCTTTAACCAATATACCCAAGACAAAATAACCGCCACAGCGACATACAAGTTTTCAGGAATTTCGTCCTGCAGTTCTAACTCTCCCAGCAAAGCTACTAGCTCAGGGTCTTCAGCAATATATATACCGTGTATTTTGGCCTCTTCAATGATAGCTTGGGCCATGGCGCCATCGCCTTTTGCCGTCAATGTTGGTACTGCATTTCCTCCATATTCTAGCGCCACAGCTTTTTTATTAAATGTGCGCGTCATGTCATAACATCCAATACCTGACCAGGGCCTGTCAAGGAGGGATCTAATAAGGGCCTTTGGGCATGCAATACTGAGAACTTAGTCAGGGTTAAACCAAAATTATCTAACCCACCCTCTAGCTGATAACGCCCCTGTTGCACGGCCACTATTGCCTCATGCTCCAGAGCCCAGACGATCATTTCAATATCTGATGTTGCTTTAACTGTCGTTTTTGTCCAGATCTCACCCAACTCAGCGGATTCTGTATGCAGATTGATTACCCAATCGGTCTCACCTTTGGAAAAATCACCAGGCCCCCTTTCAAAATGAGCCTCTACGGGTTCTGAATCATAAAAGGGAATAACAAAATGATAAGATACCTCCCGATTTTGTTGCGCCTGTATTCCCTCAAGTTGTCTACTTTCAATTTCATCTATCGCTTTGTCTAGAGAGATAATATCGGACCTCTGAAGCACCATAGTCTTTATAAGATTACGTAATAGCTGTTTTATGTCAGTCCGTGGATTCAATTGATTACCTAGAAAGAATTCTCCAAAAAGGCCTGAGTTAGTCAGTGCGCTTCGAATCATTTGTGGTGACAACTTACTAATACTAAAAATGAGCTGCTCGATTTTTAGTCCAGAGGACTCACTTAGAGCCCGACTTAGAAAGGCATCAAGTGTGGCGGGCTTAAATAACTGCGATAATATGGATGCTTGATCAGGACGGTAAAGCAAGCTCAGCAGCCGCGATGATGCTGAAGGAATTGACGCGCCTAAAAACGGAGTAGAGATACTCGGCGCAGCATTACTTGGTGCTAGGGGTTGGAGTATGCGGCCGTGCAACGAACCTTCTACTCTAAAATCTACTTTATCTCCATGCTTAAACTTTTTACTCCCTTGCCAGTCAAATTCACGATTATTCAACATCAATTTTAGAATGCCACCACGCTCTTCAATAACGCCTCGAATAATTTGATTATCTCGAAGGCCCATTGACTTTGCCACTTGCTCGGTAATTCTGACAGCCGCAGCACCCTCTAAAAACATAGGATTTGGCCGTGGGGCAAAATTTATTTGTTCGGGCCCTAGCACATTATTAATCCTGCAGAATCTAAAACATAGTTAAAGACGAGTGTTAAGGGAAGCGAACCCAGCTGTCCTGATCTTGCCCCAGTCCCATTTTCCCCAGTGCGTCTTCGGTGAATATCAAATCACGGATATCACCCGCATCTGGTAACTTTATTTTTTTACCCGAGAACATCCAATTAGGATTACTTCGCTTGAACGCATGCGGATTAGTGTGAACAATCACGCGTTTTAGCGTAGAGGTTCTTACAGGCAATTTAGGCACATAATCAATGATAATTTGATCGAGAGTATCACCATATTGCGTCTTATAATGCGTTGGCGTGTCTTCTTTGCTTTTATTTACTGGCTTTATTTTCCTAATATCTGACATTAGTTGGCTAAGAGCCTTTTCTGCACCTTTAATATCTGCAGTCGCAGCCAAGCTAAAAGTCAGCTGTGAAACAATCAAGCAGATAAGGTAAAGCTTTGGCTTAATGCTTCTCATATTAGTTCCTTTATAACCCATTATTAAGTCACCTTAAAAATGTATGGCAACGCTATTACTGATAACGCCTAAGCCCTTCGGTTGAGGCCCAGCGGTGTGCCGCAATATCGCAGCGCGACCTGAGATCGACTCCACCTCAGCTAAACCTAGCTCAGCTAATCCCGACATACTTAATGATTGCGTCAAAATATTAGCATTAGCACTAATCAAAAACTGATCGCCAACATTGACACCCGCTAATAACCCTGCATATATTTTAAATCTATCGTGTCGTCCAAATACTACATTAAGCGGATAGTGCTCGGTTTGGCAGTCAAGTGCTTCTGTGACATCTTGAACAAAAAGTTTATTAATAGCTGCGATCTGTCGTTTGACCGGCAGTGGAAGAGTATTCTTTCCGTACCCTCGCGCCACACTAGGGTAATGAAATACCAAAGAGTCTTTCCAAAGTGGCATCTCAGAGCGTCTATCAACTAACGATAATTCATATTCCAATAACTGTTTTGGCCATGATTGAGAGAGCTCAACGCTTGGCAAGTGAGGATTAGCCCAAACTAAAAAATCATAGGCGGCATCAAACCCTGCCAAAAGATCAGATTGGGTGAAATCAGGGTTGGCCTTTTCATGAATTTTAATATCGAATCGATAGTTTGCATGATCAATAGCTCGTGACGACATATATTTTTCATATGATGATTGGTAATTAACGTCGACAGAAGACTGCCAGTCCTGAGACCCTGCTAATAATTCAAGGAGCGCCTGTTGAGAGTGAGTGAGTAGTTCGCTGACATAATGATCGCCAGCTCTGTAGTCTGTATCACTATACGATTGATCTACTAAAATCCTCACAGAGGCCTGTCGGCGGATATTCGGCCGTGATCCAGGGCACTCTACAGACGAAAATAGCTTTGCATCAACAGAGGCTGTGCCAATTCCAGCCTCCTCTAAATAAGCAAGAATTCGAACACCTCTAATATCTGCATTGCTAGACATAACAGCAGTCTCATGAAGGACTCCGTCACTGTCCAAATAGGCTGAGCTGCCTAATCGTACGTCTGTCTGTAATGCTAAGTCGACCAGACGCTGCTTAATTGCCTCTAACTTAAGCTCCGCAAGAGACTGCTCTGCCAGCACAGTATTTGTCCAGACAAGTGAAATAATACAAACATGCGCGACAAACCTTGCTGCTTTTAACAATGTTGAATTACTGAACTTCGACTCTTTGTCGTAATTTTTTACTGAAATCATTCTGACTTTGCCTATTTAATCTATTCTTTCCACTACCCGACAGAAAAAGGCCTTTAGCCATTTTGAGAGTTCATTGTTGCCAAATAAAGTCTACGTAAATCATTCACAATGTCATTACTCAGCGACAGTGTCGTCTCATAGGTGTCATCACCCACAGGCGCAATACTAACTAACTTAGCGCCATAAATGACGCCCTGCACTCTTGCTCGAAAGCTATCACTTTGAATAACCATTTCTGCCACCGTCGTTGTGGCATCTAGGTATTGTCCATAGACCTGCTCCATTAGTGACCGATAAGCATCTAGCTTCGATGCTCGAATCGATAGGAGCCGTTGATGTGCGGCATTATCAGACTTCTGAACGCTAATAACAGCGTAGCCTGTGGCCATGAAATTTTGTTTTTTGTCTACAACAGACTTAATAACAGCAGCATTGTATGCCTCCATGTTTGTCGCACAACTGCTTAAGACTATGCTTGTGAGCACCGCAAACGTTATTAAGAATACCCGCTTATACTGGCTGAGGTTGTTCTGAAGTCCGATCTTAGTTTCCAACATATGGTATCCCATGGCTGATTCTGTTCTATTCAACAATTAGCTCCAATGGTTTGCATTGCAGCTTACGCTTCCGCTCTATCTGTTTATCGACATTAGGACAAAATCCTTGAATATAAATTCCTACTGGAAATAGGAATAGCTATAACGCCGATTAAGAAAGTCAACGTTGCCTACCAGTAGCTGTGGACTTGGCATACATATTGCTACTACAAACCAATGAAATAAAAAAACTAAATCGTTTGATATGTTTTTTTTATAACCTATTGAATTAACACGGATTTAAATTGATGGAAAATACTGCGCTGTCGAACATACGTCAGAATATGTCGAGAATCGAACTCTCTGGATTAGGCATACCCGTTATTGTTCTATTGATTATTTCGATGCTCGTGCTTCCATTACCTGCATTTTTGCTAGATTTTTTATTCACCTTTAATATTTTGCTTGGCGTGATCATCATAATGATCGCCATCAATAGTTCTAAACCCCTCGATTTTTCTTCCTTTCCAGCCATATTGCTGCTGGCGACAATGTTGAGACTCGGGCTGAATGTTGCGTCAACACGGCTTGTCCTTGTCCGCGGTCATGAGGGACCAGATGCCGCGGGAAAAGTTATTGAGGCTTTTGGTGAGTTTGTTATTGGCGGGAATTATCTGGTGGGTTTTATCATCTTCTCCATCTTAATGATCATTAACTTTATTGTTGTTACCAAAGGTGCCGGGCGAGTTTCAGAGGTGATTGCTCGTTTCACGCTAGACGCTATGCCCGGCAAACAAATGGCGATTGATGCTGATTTAAATGCAGGAGTTATTGATCAAGAGACCGCCAAGTTCCGCCGAGCTGAGATTACCCAAGAATCTGACTTTTTTGGATCTATGGATGGTGCCTCTAAGTTTGTTCGTGGAGATGCTATTGCCGGCCTGTTGATCCTCATGATTAATATTATTGGGGGACTTATTATTGGCATCTCTCAGCATGATTTAAGCTTTACTGAAGCCGGAAAAATTTATGCTCTTTTGACTATTGGTGATGGCTTGGTCGCCCAAATACCGACTCTGCTTCTCTCTCTGGCGACCGCAATTATCGTTACGCGTGTAACAACAGCGGAGTCGATGACAGTACAAGCAAAAACTCAGCTAAGTAATCCTTTAGCGCTAATGGTTGCGGGAGGCATTTTAGTCCTTCTTGGTTTGGTGCCAGGCATGCCTTCCATGATCTTTTTATCTTTAGGGTTAGTTTCTGGTGTCGCCGGATATAGGATGTCAAAAACAATCCGTCAGCAAGCGATGCTGTCCGATAGCGATCTCATGCCAGCTGAAGTTAATCCGGACCCTATGAAAGAAGAACTTAACTGGGATGATGTGGACCAAGTAGATCTGATTGGTCTGGATATAGGGTATGGCCTGATACCCTTGGTCAATCCTGAAACGGGAGGTCAATTATTGCCTCGAGTTAAGGGTGTCCGAAAGAAGCTGTCCGCCGAATTGGGCTTCCTTATACAGCCCATTCGCATCAGGGACAATCTAGATTTAGAGCCAGATGTCTACAACATTATTATGAATGGTGTAGTAAGAGGCAAAGGCGAGATAAAAGTAGGCCAGGAGCTAGCAATTAATCCAGGTCAAGTACACGGAACACTTGAAGGAACGGCAACCAAAGAGCCCACATTTGGTTTAGATGCAGTTTGGATTGACCCGTCTCAGCGCGACTATGCTCGCACGCTGGGGTATACCGTCGTCGATCCGGCAACGGCAATCGCAACGCACTTAAATACCCTGCTACGAAATAATTCCTCCGAGCTGTTAAGTCACGATGAAACACAACAACTACTAGATAAAGTTGCTGAACGATCGCCTAAGCTCGTTGAAGATTTAGTACCAGGCAAGCTCCCTCTTGCGACCATCACTAAAGTTCTACAAAATATTTTAGATGAATCGGTTTCAGTTAGGGACATGCGAACTATTATAGAAGTACTGTCGACTGAGAGTGTCAAAACATTAGACGTTGATGATTTAACCGCAGCCGTCAGACCCCGACTTGGTCGCATGATAGTGCAAAATTTAGTCGACGTTAACGATAGTCTCCCGGTGATGACTCTTAACCCTTCTCTAGAACAAATACTGCACAATGTGTTGCAACAAAACAGCTCTAACCAGGGCTTAGTGATTGAACCCAAACTAGCCGAAGGATTATTTAAGGCTTTAGCTGAAAACTCAGAAGAGATAGAAAATCAGGGGCATGCTGCGGTACTAGTAGTGTCTCCCGCCATCCGTCCGTGGCTGGCAAAATTCATTAGACATCGGCTGAGTGAACTGACGGTGTTGTCATACAGCGAAATCCCTGATGATCAATCAGTGAGTGTAGTCGCAACTGTCGATGTCGATACAACGATTTAATATAAGGAAATAGAAGCATGGAACTACAACGAATATTAGCCAAAGACTCGCGTACAGCCATGGAGCAGGTTCATTCTCTCTATGGTAAAGATGCACTGGTGGTCTCCAACAAACGTGCCAAAGATAAAACTGAGCTAATTGTTGCAGTTGATTTAACCAATGCCTCGCAAGAGACGATGGAAAGAATGCAGTTTCCAGGAGATGAACACAAGGCCGAAAACACGGACAGCGGCTCTAATTTCGATCAGGTTATGGAGTCAAAAATATTTAAAACAATCCCGATGCCAAAACCAAATGCCGAAACTATTCTTTTAACGTCATCAGCTAATAGCTCAAAGGTGGAATTTGATTCGATTCTTGAAGAGCGAGAGAAACTTAAATCCAGAGAAATTGTTGATTTGGTAAAACAAGAGCTAGCCATGATGCGGCGAGAGCTCAAGTTATCTCAACAAGCTGACGCATGGACTGGAATAAACGACATTACTGAAGAGTTGCGCCCTCTTATTAAAGCATTAAACGATACGGGAATGCCCATTCCATTGCGTACTTTGATAGCAGACATAATTAACAAAGATGATACTTTGTCTGAAGCCTTAGACAGTATTACAGCCACGCTAGGGGAAAGCCTTGAGCATACAGAAATATTAGAAAATATGAGTGGTATTCACATCCTTATGGGTAGCTCGGGATCAGGTAAAACATTAATGGCTGCTCGTATCGCAAGACAAAAAGCAATGGATTATGGAGAGGATGAAATCGCCATTATAAGCTTTAATGATCTGCGTTTTGGTGCCTGGCATCAGGCTCAATTACTTAGCTCTCAAGTTGGAGTTGAAATCTATCGTAGCGCGTCTTTGGATGCCCTTGATCAATTATTGCAGGAACTTGGCCCACGGAAACTAATCATTATCGATACCCCCGGTGTCGACGCTGAAGAAACAATTAATACATTAACGAAACACTTACCTACGGCAAAAAAACATTTAGTTGTTGGGGCGGATGCATCTGAAGGGTCTGTTAATCGGTATTTAGACTGCCACTTTGAAAGCTGGGCTTCAATAATACTTTCGAGGTTGGAAAAGGGTACTTTCCCTTGGCCAGTAATTAATGCGTTATTAAATAAATCGGTGCCCCTTTCTCTTGTATCTGCAACCCCGTCAGCAACAGAAAATGCTACGTCAATTACAGGCAGTGCGCTGATTAGAGCAAGTTTGGACCAACTGAAAATGAGTTTCGTTTGACTACGATTACGCGATGTACGAGAATGAGTAGAAGCTGCGCGATTAGCAATTTTTTGCTCTGCAGTATCGACAAGGTAAAGCAACCAAATGTTTAAAGATACCGTAACTCAAATTATAGGCATTGCCAGCGGTAAAGGCGGTGTCGGCAAAACTACTGTATCGGCTAATCTTGCTGTGACTCTAGCCTCGCGTGGGAAAAAAGTGATGCTGTTTGATGCGGATCTCGGCCTTGCCAATGCCCAGTTAGCGCTGGGTTGTCGAGCGAACTTCAATTTTAGTCATGTCTTGTCCGGTGAGAAGACCCTGAAAGAGATAATTGTTGACGGCCCAATGGGCGTCCAATTAGTACCTGGCGCAAGTGGAATTCAGCATATGGCTTCTTTGTCTCAAGCTGAAGTGGCTGGAATTATTCACTCATTTTCAGAAATCGAAGAAGATTTAGATTACTTTATTGTTGATTTAGCGGCTGGTTTGTCAGATTCTGTTATGACTTTTCTCAGTGCCTGCCAACACCGAGTTATTGTTCTAAAAAATGAGCCTTCGTCGATCGCAGATGCATATGCAACGATCAAAGTCATGATACAGGACTATAATCTCGATAATATCTGGCTACTGCCCAATAGCGTGACATCACAAGCTGAGGGCGAGCAGCTGTATCGAAGCATCAACTCGGTAGTCAATAATTTTCTTAATAGTCAAGTAAGTCATTTGCATTCCATTTGTTATGATGAAATGGTCCTAAGGTCAATTAAAGCCTCTGAGCCTTTAATTTCGTTTTCACCAACAGCTAAAGCTACTAGAGACTTTTCTGGTCTTGCTAATAAAATCGAGGCTATTTCGGAAAGCCAGGAACTATCTGGCGGACTTCAATTTTTTGTTGAGCGAATGGTGGCTCAACAGGAAGCTAAAGATTAGGGGGGTCATTTGGCGGATCTAGGTATGTACGATGAAGTTCGTAAAGCGAGTCAAACTAATGATGAGCTAATGCAGCATATCGGACTAGTAAAGCGAGTCGCGCTGCACCTAAAAACACGTCTGCCCAATTTCATGGAGCTAGACGAACTGATCCAAGTAGGCACTATTGGTCTGATCGAAGCTGCAAAGTCCTTTGATGATAGTAAGGGTGTGGACTTTGAGATATTTGCACGAACACGGATTCGAGGAGCAATCTTAGACCAAGTTCGAAAACTTTCTTACCTACCTCGCTCTGCGATCGTTAATATCCGAGAGCATAACAAAGCGACTGCGCTTTTATCTGGCGAGTTAGGCCGAGAACCAACTCAATCTGAGCTTGCTGGTTATATGGGGAAAGACCTAGATAGCTTCCATAAAGAGCGCACTCATGCGCACAGATTTCAAACAGTTTCTCTAGAAAGCCAGCTCCCTGATACGGTAGATATGCCTGCTGGTGATGTGAATGAACCTGAGGCAAATTTGGAAGGTGGTCAAATGATGGAAGCCCTAGCGGATTCGATCGAGTCATTACCTGAGCGAGAAAAAACCATAGTATCTCTCTACTATGTAGAAGAAATGAATCTGAAAGAAATAGGCGCCGTGTTGGAAATTAGTGAGTCTCGTGTCAGTCAGATTTTGTCAAATACAATTAAAAGATTGCGCCAGCATCTCGATAGCGAATAAATTATTACTATCTTCTCGCTGCACGTTACTCTGACGATATAATAGAATAAAACACTAAATTCGGATCCCGTGGAACCTTAATCGGGTCTGGACCAGACTGCTTTTCCTGTAAATCAGCTTGTCGTTCGAGAATGCTGAAATATTTCTCTTTTTCCAACGTTACAAGAGCCTCTACGTCACTAGATAGTTTCTGCACATTTTGAAGACGAGCCTCAAACTTTTTTAGTTGAGATCCGAGTGAAGTCACTACGTTTGAAACGCCAGCAATATTTTCACCCTGATTACTCAGTACTTTTTCAAAATCTTTAATTTTTGCAACAACCTTGCTAGTCTCAACACTAACCTTTTCAGCACTAGCTGGTATTTTTCCCTGCATGTCATTAACACTTAATTCTACATTTGCTACAGTTTCGGCCAACAAGCCTTGCTGTATTTTAAATTCACCTTGACTCTCAGCGAGCTTATCAATGGCAGTATTGAGCTCCTTCACACTTTCAAGAGTAACCTGAATATTGTCATCGAGAGCTGAAACACTGCTGGATGTTTGCCATGCGATGAACCCATAACCTCCAATGAGGATCAGGATGAACACAGTACAAAAGGTCATCAGACGATGGGTAAACTTGTTACTCTTAGCTACGACTTCAGCAATCATCTCCGCCATAGCTTTACTTGACTCAGCTGAACCGACGCCGTCCTCGCGCTCACCCGCGTTATTCTCTACAATCGCGGCATCTGCAGTCGCTGTCTTTTTATCTTTTGCCGGCTTCTTCTTGTCTTTCTTTAAAATTGCCATAGGATGCCTTGATGAATACTCATGAACTCGTTCTTTTAGTAATCGACACATCCACTGTCGACTTTAGCGTCTAATGAAAGTTGCATGTTATCGGTTAAGACTCTGAAGGAGCTAGATTTTGTCAGGATCAATAATAGAAATAATTACCCAATGAAACCCCAACAAAAATTAATATCAGTACAGCCCAAGCTTGAATACTTGGCTGAGTTTTTTTGGTTAAATTAGCGGCCTCCTTTGAATTATCAACATCGTCATTTTCTCTTGCCTCAATGGGCATAGGATTTATACTCTTCGTCAAAGGTGTTACAGGTATAAATACATTGTCTGCTCCTTCTTTTTCATCAAATATACCCTCAGGAATATCGATCGCTAAATCGCTAAGCAGGCCATCTACTTGTGACCTAAAGCCATTCTGTTGTGCCGCTATAAGTAAATTCTTTGCCTCTAGCGATGAAGGAATTTCCAGCTTCCATTGATGCAACTTGCGACCAAAGAGCCTTAGCGGCTTTTCATACCGAGGCCATTCAGTAACATCGATGAAGAGAATCAACCTAATATTCACTCCAGGGAAGTCTGACAATAACTGAGATAGCAACAGCCATTGCTCTTGCTCGACCAAATGGGCGTCATTCACGACCATCAAGGTCACTTGACTATCAGGCGTTGGCGGCCTAAGGGCTTGATCAATAGACATACTGGCCATAATCTGATTAAACCGCTTTAGCAAGTTATCTGTGTTACTGGGTAATAATACTTCAAGCTTAAATTCTTGCATCGCTCGTAATCGCGAAACCATAAGTCGACAGTAATGATTGAGAATTTTTTCGCCGTCCGCGACTACGGCAAGCCCAAGATGCTCGTTTATGACGGCTTTTAATGACCGATGAAATTGGATTTTATCTTGAGGTCGATAGAAAATATCCCCTCCATCAGACCAATGCTCAAAATCAAAAACTGATTTTTCTTGTTCCTGTGTCATTTCACTTGCCTCCTAAAGGCGCAACTCATTTAGTCTTCTATTAATTTACCATCGGTGCTGTAGTGCATACCTTTGGGAACATCTGGATTAGGCTTTTCAGCAACAGATGCACCTCTACCAAGACTGTTCAGGCTAAATACATAAGCAATAACTTGCGCTACGGCATAGTACAGTGTCTCTGGAACGCTCTGGTTAAGCTCTGTTGTAAAATAAATAGCTCGCGCTAGAGGTGGAGCTCGGAAAATGGGTACGCCCGACTCTTTCGCTTTTTCTCGAATACTTTGCGCCATATAATCAACGCCTTTCGCTACCACTACTGGCGCACCGCTGGTTGATGGATCATAGCTCAGCGCCACCGCAAAATGCTCAGGATTTACAATGATTACATCTGCATCCGCAACAGCTTCTATCATTTGGCCCATTGCCATTTCTCGCTGTTTACGCCTGATTTGAGCCTTTACCTCGGGCCGTCCCTCGGTGTCTTTCATTTCATCCTTAACTTCTTGCTTGGTCATCTTCAGTTTTTTATTATGCTCATAGATTTGATAAGGAACATCAATTCCCGCGGCGATAATAAGTGTTAGCGTCACAAATACTGCACCTTGGCCAATCAACTCCCCAGCATTCGCCATGGCCGGCTGCACATCCATAAACCCCAAGGCGATCAATTCATTAAAGTTACTAGTCACCACTAAATATAGAACACCCCCAACAAGACTAAATTTTGTAATGGCTTTGGTTAGATCAACAACTGCTTTTGTACCAAACATCCGCTTAAATCCCTGAAGCGGATTTATTTTACTAGCTTTTGGCGCTAAGGATTTCAGTGAAAAGTTGTATCCTCCGATCAGTCCAGCTGCCCCAATGGCAATAATGACCGCCAAAATAAAGACAGGAACTATTACAGTAATACTATCAACAGCATGATCGCCAAATGCTGTAGGTAATAATGTTTCGGTGAAAACGTCTTTGCGATCAAAAATAAACCCTGCTCTAAATACCTCACTTAGCTTGACGATAAGCGGCCCGCCAAAGAGATACATAAAGCAGGCCACGCCAATCATCATCGCCGCAACAGAGAGCTCTTGCGAACGCGCCACCTGCCCATCCTCTCGGGCTTTTTCAAGCCGCTTTGCGGTAGGTTCCTCGCTCCGTTCTTCGGTAGTATCTTGCTCTGCCACTATCTGATTCCTAGTGCTTGGCCCATGACATCAAAGGACTGCTGCCACAACCACTGAATTCGAAACCCAATACTGGTCATAGACAACGAAAGTAAGATAATTCCAGCAAGTATCATTGCCGGAAAGCCAACTGCAAAAATGTTTAATGCTGGCGCCGCACGCGTTATTACTCCGAGGCCAATGTTAATAAATAGCAAAGAACACATCAAAGGCAGGCCAATCAAAATCGCTCCCAAAAACATCATCGCACTCCACTCAATAGTGAGGCCCATTAACGCGCGAGCTTGGATCATCTCTCCAATGGGTAAAGCCTGAAAGCTCTCAAGTAAAAGTGAAATTACCAAAACGTGGCCTCCTAATCCGAGAAAAATTAAAGTTGAGCAAATAATAAGAAACTGGGCTATCACCGGAACATTTCCCATATTTGGATCAACCATATTGGCCATGCTAAGGCCCATAGAAGCGGATATTGCCTGACCGCCAATAACCAGCGCTGCGTTAACTATCTGTAATAATAAACCCATCAATGCACCAACAAATACCTGTAGGAATACCTCCCTTAATCCGACGGCTGAAAATGGATCTAATAACGGCCAGGCTGTTAATGGATATACCATCCAAGTAAGTAAAACGGCAAGCAGCACTCTTATTCGTACCGATACAGCCCGAATAGAGAAGAACGGTGCCGTCAACAAGAATGCTGATATTCGAATCATTGGCCAGAGCAATTTATAAAATAGCTCTACAATCTCTGCGACCATAATTTCCATTACATGAAGAGCATAGGAATACGTTCAAAAATTCGCTGGAAAAAATCGACCATAACGGATATTTGCCAACTACCAAAGGCCATTAAAGCAAGAACCATAACTCCCAACTTGGGAATAAAGCTTAAAGTCATTTCCTGAATCGAAGTTGCGGCCTGAAATATACCAATAATTAGACCAACAGCCAGAGCTACGCCCAGCAAGGGTGCGGCGACCATAACCGCAACCCAAAGAGACTCTCGCCCTAATTCTATAACCTGTGCAACATCCATAAGGCCTCCTAAGGCACTACAAAACTGGAGGTCAAGGACACCATAATAAGTGACCAGCCATCAACCAAAACAAATAGCATTAACTTAAAAGGCATTGAAATCATCATCGGTGAAAGCATCATCATACCCATCGACATCAGGACACTAGCTACTACCAGGTCAATGACAATAAAGGGAATATAAATGAGAAACCCAATTGCAAAAGCACTTTTTAATTCTGAGGTAATAAACGCGGGAACTAGAGTGGTGAAGGGAACATCAGCGGGTTCAGTAATATTCTCATTTCGCGCAATTTCCGCAAACATTGCAATGTCAGTTTCACGAGTTTGGTTGAGCATAAAGCCCCGAATCGGAGCCTCGGCAGTAGCTAAGGCTTCTTCAAAGCTAATAGTACCCTCAGAGTAAGGCGTTAATGCCTCATTATAAACGGTACTAATCACTGGAGACATAATAAACAGCGTCAAAAATAGTGTCAGTCCTACCAAAACTTGATTGGGCGGAGTTTGTGCTGTTCCTAACGCCTGCCTCAATAAAGACATGACAATAATAATCCGTACAAAGGAAGTCATCATCAGCAATAGCGAGGGTAAGAGCGTTAGGGCCGTCATCAGAGCCAACAACTGCAATGTCAGGCTATATTCGGTCCCTCCCTCTCCGTTATCAATCATGTTAATGATCGGCATCCCGTTTTGCGCCAGTACCGGCGTCGCAAAAAGATATAAAGTGACTATCAGAATGGCGTAAAAAACAGTAGATTTGGTACTCATTTTTTAAACACCTGAGAGAGTATATGTTTAAAATTGTCTTTTGGTGCTGATTCACTTAAACCCGTTAAGTCATTTTCAGCATCGCCTTTGTCGAGTAAAAGGTCGGGATCAATATATGGGAAAGACCCTAAACTGGTCATGTTTTGAGCAGAAAGCCCAACCAAGACTTGCTCGTTATTGATTCGTACTAGTACTAGTTTTTGGCGTCCACCTAAATTTTGCACCTCGAGCAGCTGAATCCTTTTGCTACCGGATATGCCCATTTTGGGGCCCATCCTTTTGATCACAATTAGAGTTGCAACAAGCAATCCCAAGACAACTACAAAAGATCCCATCATTGATAACCATTCTGTCCAGCCGAAAGAGGATGTCATTACATTAACCGCCTAAAGATTCTTTACGCGATCAACAGTAGGAATAACGCTCGTTAACCTAACACCATAACGCTCATTCACTAGTACCACTTCGCCCTGCGCAACCGGAGTATTATTTACCATTAAATCCAAAGGCTCTCCAGCCAACCGATCAAGCTCTACAACACTGCCTTGTGCAAGACGCATCAGGTCGCGAATCTTCAAAGAAGTTCGTCCTACCTCAACAGAAATAGTTACAGGAATATTTTGCAGTACTTCGGCATCAATTTTTTTTTGTTGCTGAGTATCATTTGGAGATTGCTCTCCTACTACTAAGTTAGTTTCTGTATCTGACATCTTTTGACTCTCTCTTTTATTGTATCTTTAGTTGTTAGGACCAATTATGTGTATTAGGTAGAAGGAAACAGGGGGTCGACAAATTGCACCGCCATATGGGCATCTTTAGTTCCGATGTCACCCTCAAATATAGCAATACCATTCGCGCGCACCTTGGCATAGTCTGGTTTTTTAAAGTGGATGATGTCGCCCTCGCACATCTGCTCAAAGGCTTTAAAAGTTGACTGTATTTCCCCTAAAACCACCTTAATATCCACTTCAGCATCCATAGCAGCTGCCATTAGATCAGCAGTCCAAGATATCTTGGAAGAGCTAATTTCAGCGCTGGCTTGCACCCGGCTCTCAAGAGACTCACGAATCGGCTTTAGAGTGCTATAAAGATAGACAATATCAATATTGGCCTTGGTAGTATCTCCAAGCTCTGTTGAGAATCGGCTAACCACAACGAGTTCGTCTTGCTCGGTAAGCTTGACTGCAGCTGGATTAGAAAATAACTCCTTACTAGAGCACTTGATTGGTAATACAGGTGCCCAAGCATCCTGCAATGAACCAAATAGTACATTAGTAATAATTTTATTAATGCTAACCTCAGTGGGTGTGAATACGCGTGATGGCAATAAATCTGTCATGCCTCCACCTGGCCCCCCAAAGAAGTTGGCTAGCGCTGTAAAAATAATAGCCGGGTCTAAAACGATCAGAGCGCTGCCTTGCAGGGGTTTTAAGTGCACAGTATTGATGGCTTGCGGTGCCTGAAGCCCTGCTATGTAATCGCGATAAGGCATTACTGTTACTTTATCGGCAGAAACTTTTGCAGTGGTTCTCAAAACCTCAAAAATTCCTGTTTTGAAATACCGAACAAACCGCTCGTTAATCACATTAATCACGCCCAAGTTCATTCCCAAGGAAGAATCTTCGTTAGCCAAATCATGCTTTAGAGCTTTAAGGTCTCCGTTAAGGCCAGTATCTGCCTCGATTGAGCCGTCTTCTATGCCCGTCGCTAAAGCCTCTAGCTCTTCAGGTGTTAACAGATTATTTGTATCAGCCATCTTGGCCCTCTTCTAATAGTCTTACTTTTTTCATGCGGTTTTAAACTTGTACGTCTAAGCCACTACTACTCAAATGGCCATAAGCCGGCCTTAACTGTTTGTTTTCGAGATCTATTTTTGCGCTACCCTCTTCTTGGGCTGCTAGCATTTCATCTGTCGGATTTCCGTCAGAATTTTGCTTTTTACCGCTTCCTAATCCTACATAAGCAGAATCTATGCCATGTTCTGCCAAAATATCTTTTAATTTCGAAAAACTTTCTTGTAATAGCTCTCGCGTTCCATTTTGTGAGGCATTGAAGTAGGCCTCGAGATCGCCATTTTTCATTTCGAGATGAATTTCAATACGTCCCAGAGACTTTGGGTGCAGATCCATTTCAACTCGCCATGCACCCTTGGTTATTTGGGCTGTCAATCTCTCACCAAGCGCTTCAGTCAAGCGCCGAGAAACCTCCAAATAATGTTCTTGACGGCGAATTAATTGATCTTGGTCGGTATTATTTTGAGCTTCAGCAAGAGACTTAGCCGTCATGTCGGCACGAAGATCTGGAGATTGATTAACCACTAAACCAGCTTGCGCATCTAATCGGAATGCTGCTCCAGTACCAATAATGTGGCCGCCCGACCCTCGGCGATATAAATCAGACAAAATCTCTACGGAATCGGATCCTAAATTTATAGGCTCTAACTTGTATAGTTTTGTACTAGGAATGGCTTCTTGGTTTTTAAATAGATTTTTATTATCTATTTTTCCAGGCTGCTGGATCGTCTTTTTCCCACTCAACGTAAAGACAGCCTCTTCCCTCAGAGGTTTTCTTCCTATACCTCCATTATCCACTTGACCTAAGTAATCTTGGGGTAATACGCGAGAAGCTTGAATTTTCTCTCCATCTTTAGCGCCATTTTGACTGGCTAAAGCTGTACTTAGATCAAGCGCTACACCTTTAGACAACGACTCTAACCC
>TARA_B110000091_G_scaffold30145_2_pt1 | contig 30057 bp, 27 predicted proteins | sample TARA_B110000091 | Tara Oceans TARA_B110000091 (sample SAMEA4397278) | marine metagenome | biome: Polar Biome; feature: [DCM] deep chlorophyll maximum layer (ENVO:01000326); material: water (ENVO:00002006), including particulate matter (ENVO:01000060) such as... | depth 35 m
TTTTTATTCTCCAATTCTAGTTTTTACAGCGAAGCAAGCCACACACCCATAAGCGGATCAGCACATGCGGGACTGAAGTTTTTCCCCGAAGGGGATGCCTTCAATGACGGGATGTACATCGGCGCTCAACTGACGCGACGCAATTACCGAAAAGGCTTCATTGATGGAGACAGCACAGTGGCCGCCTCCAAGCTTTTCATGGATTTAGGGCTAACGATAGGCTACCAATTGAGGCCTTCTAACCACATCATGGTTGATTGGTACATTGGACTAGCTAATCGATCCATTCGTTGGGATCGGGTGGAATCCCTGCTCTTATGGGACCCTGCCAGTGGTCAGAATATCACCACCACTTCGATCAATCCAGCAAGTGACAAGCGGCTTGAAGGCCAGCCAGACAGGTACACAACCATCGGCTTACTGATGGGATTGAAGGTCGGTTATTTCTTCTGATCAAATGACCAACAAGGCATCACCAAATGCCAAGAAGCGGTACTTCTCTTTGATGGCTGTCTTGTAAACCTCCATGATCAATTCATGACCTGTGAAGGCCGATGTTACCATCATCATGGTGCTTTGTGGGCCATGGAAATTGGTAAGCATGCTATTAACGGAGCGCACTTGGTAAGGCGGGAATAGGAACTTATTGGTCCACCCCTCATGGGTTTTAAGCTTGTCATAGGTGATCAAATTAGCCTCCAGAGGTCGAAGCACAGAGGTGCCAACGGCACAAATCCGACGTTTTTCATCCTTTGCGCGGTTGATGCGATCCACAGTGTCTTTAGGCAGGATAAATCGCTCAGATTCCATCTTGTGTTTAGATAAGTCTTCCACTTCAACCAATCGGTAGGTACCTAGGCCAACATGCATGGTCATTTCAGCAATATCCACCCCTTTGATTTCCATGCGTTTGAGCACATGCTTGGTGAAATGCAAGGAAGCAACTGGGGCTGCAACAGCACCCTCAACAGAGGCAAAGATGCTCTGGTAACGGTCAGCATCTTCTGGCTCTAACTCCCGCTCAATGTATCGAGGTAAAGGTGTTTCACCAATGGATCTAAGCTTCTCACGGAATTCCTCGTAAGGGCCATCAAACAAAAAGCGCAAGGTGCGGCCTCGCGATGTGGTGTTATCCACCACCTCAGCCACAAGGCTGTCGTCATCACCAAAGAATAGCTTATTGCCAATACGAATCTTCCGTGCAGGATCAACCAATACATCCCATAGCCGATTTTCAGCACTCAGTTCACGAAGCAAAAACACTTCAATGACGGCGCCTGTTTTTTCTTTTGCACCCCATAGTCGGGCAGGAAAAACCTTGGTGTTATTTGCCACCATCACATCGCCTTCCTCAAAGTAATCTACGATATCTTTGAAATGCTTATGCTCAATCTTTCCGCTATCACGATGAACCACCATCATGCGGGCATCATCACGGTAATCCTTGGGGTATTGTGCAATCAACTTTTCAGGCAAATTGAATCGATAATGGGAGAGCTTCATTTTCATAGCCGGCAAATATACATTTTCACATAGGGCCTTGTCAAGTCCCGCAACATGAAATCGCCATTACGCTCTGACGCTTTATCGCTAACAATCAATGTCATCAGGTTATGCAGCAATTTGAAAAAATTTGAAAAAATTTGATATTTTTTCTTACTCGCCTGAAATATGGCCAGGATGTACAGCTTCCCAAGCTGCATTCAGGTCGTGGCATGCACGCAAATGATGCGAACCAACCTGTGTCCTGACTAAGCCACTGAGGTATGCCCCACAGCCAAGGGATTGACCCATATCATGAGCCAGGCTTCGGATATAGGTTCCTTTGCTGCACTGGATGTCTAACTGCCACACATCATGCTTTATAGCCTGAATAGATAAGGCGTGGATGGTGACTTGCCTTGCTTTGATGTCAACAGTGACGCCTTTTCTTGCCAAATGGTAGGCGCGCTTCCCTTCGATCTTGACAGCAGAGAATATGGGTGGCTTCTGGCTAATCAGACCTGAGAATTGTTCAATCAATGCAAGGCGTAATTCATCGGTCAATTCAGGTATAGCGGAACCCGTGGGCTTGATGTCTGATTCTGCGTCATAGGATGCGGTTGTTGCACCAAGCGTCAACATTGCCTTGTAGCCTTTTTCGCTGTCAACGTATTGCTTAATGCCCTTGGTTGCCCTGCCAACGCAAAGAACCAAAACGCCAGTTGCTAAGGGGTCCAGAGTGCCTGCATGACCTATTTTTAACTTCTTGAGGTTGTAGCGCCGCTTGAATGCACCACGCATTCTCCTGACCACATGGAAGGATGTCATGCCTAGTGGCTTGTCAATTGCCAGCGTGAGGCCTTGTTGAATCAAAGTCTCTGCGTCTGCCGGAAGGTTCAGATCAACAGTTGCCATGAAAAGGAAAGACCTGCAATCAGAAAACAATACCAAGCAAAATCGGATAATCGTGCCCGTTTCACCCGCTCAATCATGAATCGGCAAGCAAAGACACCAACAATGAATGCAACAACAAAGCCTACCATCAAGGGAAGCAGGGTCACCTCGCCCGCATAAGAGCCCACAGCCATAGAGCGTATGTCAATCAACATTTTTCCGATAATCAAGGGCACGACCATCAAGAAACTGAACCGCGCAGCCTTGGATCGATCCACGCCAAGCAACACGCTGGTTGCAATGGTTGCGCCTGAACGGGAAATACCCGGAAGTATAGCTATAGCCTGAGCAATGCCAATGAGCGCTGCTTGGCCTGGTCCCACAGACCGCTTGCTGTGCTTAGCCCGATCAGCCAACAACAATAGAAATCCCGTGATCAAAAGCATGCTTGCCACAAAATTCACGGAACCTGAGAACAAACGATCCAATTCATCTTCAAAGGCAAGGCCAACAAAGACAGCAGGAACCATGGACAAGATGATGGCAAGGGCAAACTTTAAGCTATCCGAATCCCCTTGAACAAGACCAGCGAGAATGGCCGCAATGTCCTTGCGAAAAACCATGATGGTCGCCAGTGCCGTTGCGGCATGCAGCACAATGGTGAAATGCAGACCTGCCTCTGCCAATGCCTCATCACCCAAAAGGGCTTTAGCCAGTTCCAAATGGCCCGACGAGCTGACAGGTAAGAATTCTGTTAGACCTTGAATCAGGCCCATCAAAGCAGCGACCCAAAGGCTCATTTTGGCTTATGGAGAATAGCAAAAACTTCAATGACCAAGCCAATGACAACCAACAAAGGCGCCAATTGGATGCGTACAGAGCTGAACAGTTCAGGGTTGTACACTGAGGGATCTTCTGATCCGCCCCCTGTCATGAGTATGAATCCTGCCATCATGAATGCCAAGCCGGTAAACAGGAGGATATAATTTTTTTTGCCAAAAAGGAAATGGTTGTCGCTCATCGTTCGTAGAGTTTGTTGGTATTAAGTGCCAGGTAACGGTTCACAGCTGCCGCAGTGGATCCGGTGGTTATCAAAGTGCCAATCAAGAGCATGCCCCCGGACAACATAGCCCACAAGGACCATGGCAAGGTGTGTGAGATAGCTGGCAAGTAATTGGATGCAATAACAAAGGTCAATGCCAACAAGAGGGAGCCAACAATGGCGCCAAACAGACCCAATCGCAAGCCTTGAGCCATGAATGGTTGGTGGATAAAGGCCCGTGTGGCGCCGACCAATTGCATGGTCTTGATTGTGAATCGTTTGGCATAAATAGACAGCCGAATGCTGCTATTGATCAAGGCCATGGAAATCAACAACAATCCAGCCACAATGGCAAACATGATGGTGGTGATCCGTCCGACGTTTTGATGAATCAAGGACACCAAGTCACGGTCATAGATCATGTCCCCAACTATGCTTTCACGCGATAAGCGAGCTTCAAGTGCCGTCAATTGTTCAGGACTGACAAATTCTGCATGCAATTTCATGTCCAGGGCATCGCTGAAGGGGTTCACGCCCAAAATATCTTGGATGAAATCCTCCCCCAACTCGGCAGTGAACGTTTCCGCAGCGACTTCTTTGGAGACAAAGACCATGCTTCGGACCTCAGGAGACTGCGCCCATTTGCTTTGAAGGGCATCAATTTGCGATTGGCTTGCAGTGGGTTTTAAAAAGAGTGTGAAGGTGAAGTTTTCCTTCAAATCCTCAGTTAAACTGCGGGCTTGATAGATTAGTGTTCCGGTGATGCCTAGGAGAAAAAGGACCAGTCCAATGCTGCTAATCACAGAAAAATAAGAGGCTCTTAGCCTCCTGCGATTAAAATTGTCTTCCTCCTTGGATTTTCCCATGCCACAAATCTAACTCAAACAAGCCATTACCCTACTTTTGTACTCATGGAATACCGGCCTTCTGACATTGAACCCAAATGGCAAGCACATTGGCGTGAGCAATCTGTCTATGCTGCGAAGTTCCCATCTGATAAACCCAAATACTACGTGTTAGACATGTTCCCCTACCCTTCAGGCGCAGGGCTTCACGTAGGCCACCCGCTGGGGTACATAGCGTCTGACATAGTCGCACGTTACAAACGACACAAGGGATTCAACGTCTTGCACCCCATGGGGTTTGATGCCTTTGGCCTTCCTGCAGAGCAGTACGCCATCCAAACTGGGCAACCCCCAGCAAGCACCACAGAAGCCAACATAGACCGCTACATCAAGCAGCTCAACCGAATCGGTTTCAGCTTTGATTGGGCTGGTGACCTGCGAACATGCGAGCCCGACTACTACCGTTGGACCCAGTGGATTTTCTTGGAATTGTTCGACTCATGGTACAACCTAAGCAGCGGCAAGGCAGAGCCGATAAGCAGCTTGACTGATCACTTATCAACCCAAGGCTCCGAAGGGTTGAAAGCCAATGTGACCGATCAAATTCAGCCCTGCAGTGCCAGCCAATGGGCCGCTTTCAACCGGAAGGAAAGCGAAGCCTATTTGCAGCAATTCCGATTGGCCTACCGCAGCGAAAGCACCGTGAACTGGTGCCCAAAATTGGGCACCGTTTTAGCCAATGACGAAGTGGTCAATGGCCGGTCTGAACGCGGGGGATTCCCCGTCATGCAGAAGCCCATGTTGCAATGGAGTCTGAGAATTTCAGCCTATGCACAACGTTTACTTGATGGCTTGGAAGGGTTGGATTGGTCTCACAGCATCAAGGAAACGCAACGGCACTGGATCGGTCGATCCGAAGGTGCCAGCATGGGATTTGACATTGAAGGTCATCCAGAGCAGTTGGCCATCTTCACCACACGACCAGACACCCTTTTTGGGGTGAGTTTCATGGTGTTGGCACCCGAACATTCGCTGGTGAAATCTCTCACCACTGCAGCAGAGCGATCCACAGTGGTCAACTACATTGATCAGGCCAGCAAGCGTTCTGAGCGCGAGCGCATGATGGACAACAAGTCTGTCAGCGGAGCCTTCACTGGGGCATATGCCATTCACCCCTTCACCAAGGAGAAATTGCCCATTTGGATCAGTGATTATGTCCTGGCATCCTATGGGTCCGGCGCCATCATGGCCGTACCTGCTCATGACGAAAGAGACCATGCCTTCGCTAGCTTTTTCAAGCTGCCCATTCGCCAGGTGGTCGATCCAGACCTCTCAATCATGGTTGAATCAGACTTCCTCAACGGCCTGACTGTTGAGGATGCTATGAAGGCAGCAATGGATCGCATTGCAAAGGATCAACGCGGGGATCGAAAGGTGCAATACCGCTTACGCGATGCCGTTTTTGGTCGCCAGCGCTATTGGGGCGAACCCATTCCTATTGTATACCGGGATGGCGTGCCTGAGGCACTCTCCACAGAAGAATTACCCCTGGTGTTGCCAGCGGTCGATGCCTATTTACCCACAGAGTCGGGCGAGCCACCCCTTGCTCGGGTTACTGATTGGACCAGTGCTGAAGGCTTGCCTATTGAAACAAGCACCATGCCCGGGTGGGCCGCCAGCTCATGGTACTTCCTTCGCTACATGGACCCCAGCAACGACAAGACTTTTGCCGCAAAAGAAGCCATGGATTACTGGGGGCAAGTTGACTTGTATGTCGGCGGGAGTGAGCATGCCACAGGGCATTTGCTCTATGCCCGATTCTTTGGACATTTCCTCAAGGATCGTCAACACATCCCCTTTGAAGAGCCCTTCAAGCACATGGTCAATCAAGGCATGATACAAGGAATCAGCGGCTTTGTTCATCGTGAAGAAGGAAGCAACATCTACTTGAGCAAAGCATTGGCTAAGGGTCGGAAAACCCAAAAGATTCATGTAGATATCAGCTTGCTTGATAAGCATGACGCCATGGATTTGGATGGCTTCAGGGCATGGCTTCCCGACCATGCAGATGTGGTATTTGAACCCGCTAATGGCCCCATCATCGTGGAGCGAGAGGTGGAGAAAATGTCAAAATCCAAATACAATGTGGTCAACCCCGACCACATCATCGATGAACATGGGGCAGATGCATTGCGCCTGTTTGAAATGTTTTTAGGGCCCATTCAACAATCCAAGCCATGGGACACCAAAGGCTTGTCTGGCGTGACAGGCTTTCTTCGCAAAGTGATGCGATTGATGGATCGCGTGGAAGACATTGAAGCAAGCAAGGATGAGCAACGCGTGTTGCATGTCTTGATGGACAAGGTTGAAAGGGACATTGCCTCTCTGTCACTGAACACATCGGTTTCTGCCATGATGATTGCCGTCAACCAATGGCTGGAGATGCCTAAACTGTCAAAGGCAAGCATGAAAGACTTTGCCATCATCCTCTCACCATTTGCCCCGCATGTCGCAGAGGAAATTTGGCAATTACTCGGCGGAAGCAAGAGCATCACCCTTGTACCCTACCCACAGCTAAACAAAGCCATGCTTGTCAATGATGAAGTCACTTACCCCGTTCAATTCAATGGCAAAACCCGATTCATGCTGACTGTTGCCGCATCGGCTGACAAAGCAGTGATTGAAGCAATGGTGATGGCGGATGAGCGCAGCGTCAAATACGTGGCCGACAAGACCATCAGAAAAGTCATTGTGGTGCCTCAGCGCATCGTCAATGTTGTACTCAGCTAGGGTTTAGCCTTCCACCGACAAGGCTTCCAATTGTGCCCTGATTGCAACAATAGACGACAAGAAATTGCTCATTTCTGATTGCGGGAGCGATTCTGTTTTAGGTAAATCTTGTTTGAGGGCATCTACTTGGACACCATTTTTCCAGAAACGGTAGCAAACATGAGGGCCCGTAGCCAATCCTGTGGCACCAACATAGCCAATCACCTCACCTTGTTCCACCCAGACGCCGGGCTTGATGCCACCTTTGATCCGTGACATGTGCAAATATTGCGTGGTATAGGTGCCATTGTGCTTGACTTTCACGTAGTTGCCATTAGCACTGGTGTAGCGGGCAGCGATGATACGACCCTTCGCAGTGGATAAAATAGGGGTGCCCTTCGGGGCAGCGTAATCTGTACCGAGGTGAGCCTTCCATCGTCGTTGCACTGGATGGAATCGCTTCATGGTGTAGCGAGATGTGATGCGACCAAATTCCAATGGCGCGCGCAAGAAAGCCCGCCTCAATGACTCACCCTCAAGGTCGTAGTAATCCCTGACATTGACTGAAACATTGTCGTAATAGTAGGCGTATAATGCCTTGCCAGCATGCACAAATCGGACAGCCAGGATGTTCCCCGCCCTCACAAAAACTGTGTCATCTACAAAGTGCTCCTCAAAGATTATTTCAAAGCGATCACCCTTCTGCAATCGGAAAAAATCGATGGTCCAGGCATAGATTTCCGACATCCGAATGGCTACTGCAGGTGACACATCTTGGGATTCAAGGGTCTGGTACAATGAGCTTGTAATAACCCCTGTCACCTCTCTTTCTTTGATGGTGACTGGTCGTTCCACCAATCTCACAAACAGCGAATCTCTCAAGCCAAAAACCACATAGGATGTTTTGGACGATTCGTAGACGAAATAATCAGCCCGCCCCAAGGAGTCCTTCGTTGAAAAAACCCAGTAAGTATCACCTGCTCGCCAACGGCGGGGGTCAAAGTGCTCTTTGCCCTTTTCAAGCAGCGTTGAAATGCTAGGGTAGTCTACACCCAGCCTGTCCAAGACAGAGCCAAAAGCCTGTCCGGATTTCACGACGAATCGTTTGGGTTGGTGATTAGCTAAAGAAATCCCATACATGATTCCTGGGTCCACTGCTTCGCTGTCAGAGTTGCTGCCCATGACATCGTCGCCAACAAGTGGTGACAGCAAAGACCACAACAGCCAGATAACAAGCAAGGCTATACCGCAAACAATGGCGAGTGCCTTTGGCTTGACTTTTCGACGAGGAGACTGAGGGCTTTCCATGAATGCGAATTTAATGGCTATTCACAACCCAGCCACATCCTCATTCACTCACTTATTGACAGATGGCTTGGATGGTAGGGTTCCCCATGCATCTTTCTCTGTCTGAGTCCACATGTGTGGAAAGAAAATACGAAGCTGCATGCGCGGCGGCAGGTACTTCTGCCAATTGGTTCCGCCCGTAGCACGCACATCAGCAGGTTTTTTTGCCAAATACCTCACGGCACTTTTGTAATGGGATAGTGGCCACAGCACATTGACATAATAATCAAAAGCCCTTGCTTGCTCACGCAGACCCTCGGTCATTTCCCCTGCTTCACTTAAATCTGCCATGCGGTCGCTAACGGTGCGGCCTACCCATTGACTGGCTTGCGCTTGAAAGCCTGCCGCGTACTTCTCCTCAAATTGAATCAAGGTCAAGGTTTTTTCTCCTGTTGCTGCAATGGTTGCGCCAGACTGCCAGTACAATTTCTTGAACAAGGTGGTCACATCCTTTTCTTCTGCCATCTCCTGACGGTGATCGATGTGCACCAACTGATTCAAGGGCGCACAGGCCATTTCAATCATTCGGTACTGCGCCGATTGAAACCCGCTCGCTGGCAACAACGCCATGCGGAATTTCAAGAACTGCGTCCGGTCCATGCCATCAACCATGATGCTGAAACTGTTGTCCAAGGCCTTGAAATAGGTATTGCAACGGCGAAGGCGTTCTTCCATCAAGGTAGCGTCCATGCCCTCAGACTCAATGACATCCTTGAGCTCATGCAAGCACAGCTTGAAGTACAATTCCGTGATCTGGTGGTACATGATGAAAATCGGCTCATCATGGTGTTTGGTTCGGGGGCTCTGCAAGCTCAACAAGGTATCCAAGTGGATGTAATCCCAATACTTGAGGTAGTCGGTTTCGACCAAGCCATCGAGGTAATCCAACAAGGCCTGCCCTGAAACAGCGTACTTGGCCTCCAAGGCATCGATGCGGGTTTTCAATTCTGATTCCATAGGGTGAAATTAGGCGATTAGGCCTTAGGCACCCCATAAATGAAGGTGCTGCCATGCCCCAATTCGGCGGCAACGGTGATGGATTGATCATGGGCTTCAACAATGTGCTTGGCAATGGCCAGACCCAGCCCCGTTCCAAACACCTGCTTTCCATGCACCCTTGCCCTATCTGCACGGTAAAACCGCTCAAATATCCGTGTGATGTCATCCTTTGCAATGCCAATTCCATTGTCCTTGACCACCACATCCAAGCGATTGGCTTGATCAATCAATTGGATGTGCAATTCAGGCTTGCTTTCTGAAGCGTACTTGATGGCATTGCTGATCAAGTTCAACAAGACCTGTTCCATGCGTTGCTTGTCTGCCATGACCCTGTCATCAAGGGTGTCAGGCAAGGTCAAATGAACCTGAATGCCTGCGAGTTCTAATCGGTCTTCCATTTGCTCCATGGCATCAAGCACTTGTTGCTTGAGTCCATAGGGCGACTGCTCCAAGGTCAGCTTGCCTGATTCCAGGTGAGCCAATACATCCATGTCACGCAGCAAGCGGATCATCCGATCCACATTGCGGCTGGCCTTTTTGAAAAAACGTTCCCGCTGTGCGGCATCTTCTACCCCATCCATGAGGGTCAGCAAGTACCCCTGAATATTGAATACTGGGTTTTTCATCTCATGGGACAGGTTGGCGATGAACTCCCGTCGAATAGTGTCCTGTTCGCGGAGGCTAGTCATTTCCACAGCAGCCCGCCTGACCCACATGGTCACTTCCATGTCGACCCGACCCAACTCCTTGGCATCTTGAAGCATGTCATCCCGGTATTTTTCCGGATTGTTCAATGCCTTGTAAATCCGGGTGAGCTTCACGTGCATGAATTGCTTGATCATGGATTCTGCAATCACTGCTGTCACTAGACCTGACCCTACAGCAAACAGCATCAAGGTGACTGCTTGAGGGGTTTGACCTTGCAGCCAGAACACCAGAAGCATGGACAGGCCGTTTGTCAGACCTACAATCAGACCAATGACGCTGGCTATTAGGCGAGGGTTTTTGAACATCATGGCGTCAACTTGTAACCCACGCCCTTGATGGTGGTGATGAATGCTTGCCCTATTTTTCCTCTGATCCTTCGAATGTGGACGTCGATGGTCCGATCACCCACAATGACATCATCGCCCCAAACTTCCTGGAGGATGATTTCTCTGGTCAAAACACTGTCTGGCTTTGTGGCCAACAAATACAACAGCTCAAATTCTTTGCGTGGCAATGCGAAACTCTTGCCGTCCAAGGTGACCGTGAAGCTATCTGGGTCAACGCGAAGACCTGCCACGTCAATGGCTGAATGTGCCTGCTTCGATTTATGGGCGGTTCTTCTCAACAGGGCTTTGACACGACTGATGAGAACTTTAGGCTGGATGGGCTTGGTGATGTAGTCATCTGCCCCAGCCTCAAACCCTGCCAATTGTGAGTAATCCTCGCCTCGCGCACTCAAAAAGGCAATGGCCACGGATTGGCCGTCGCGACGAGCCCTGATGGCTTTGGATGCTTCTACCCCATCCATGTGAGGCATCATGACATCCATCAATACCAGTTGTGGTTGGTGTTCGATGAATTGCTTCAGACCGTCTGAGCCATCCTCCGCCTCCAAAACTCCGTAGCCTTCTTGCGCCAGATGGTAATGAATCAGTTCCCTGATATCCGCATCATCATCCACCAATAAAATCAGAGCCTGCTTGTCCATCAATTCACGATTCATTGCAGTAAAAGTACGGCCATCAAAGTCGGAACATGGCCACACATGCTTGCTGACCTTTTAAGCGGAGGTACATGGCATACCTTGCAGCCATGAAAGCACAATCACGCCTGTTTCTAGCCCTTTTAATCATTACATCCTTCCAATCATTTGCTGCGGATACGGTGAGAGTTATGACTTACAACCTGATGTACTACCGGAGTTCAACGAGTTTTTGTGATTACAACGTCAACCCACCAACGGTGAAAGACTCTGCCATGAAAGCCATTGTGGCTTATGCACAGCCCGACATCATACTTTGCCAGGAAATGAGCGGCCAGGACACCTTAGGGCATTCTGCGTTACTGAACAATGCCCTCAATGTCAACGGCGTGACGCGCTGGACAAAAATCCCTTGGCAAAGCAACGGCAGCGGCATCGTGGGCGGCATTTTCTATGACAAGGAAAAATTCCAATACATGTCACATGGCATCATCAAAAAAGGCAATGATGGCCTGAACTTGACCCGAGGCATCGACTGGGTGCACCTTTATTACCGGGACTCTCTGCATGGCTACGGCAAAGACACCGTCTACCTGCGGGTTTTCAACGCACACCTGAAAGCGGGCAGCCAAACCAGTGATGAAAACCTTCGAAACAAAGCAGCCCAAGCGTTGATCACTTACATGTACCAAAACCCCAGTGGTGCACACAGGATATTTGGTGGAGATTTCAACGTCAAAACCAGCCAGGAGCCTTGCTATCAAACCCTTGTCAACCCCGCAAATACATCCCTGCGATTCAATGACCCCATCAACAAGCCAGGCAATTGGAACAACGTCTACGCGCATCGCTATGTTCACACCCAAAGCACCCGAGACATACAGACCAATGGTGGTTGTTTTTCCGGTGGTGGACTCGATGACAGATTGGACCAAATCTTGGTCTCAGATGCATTGACTTCCGGACAAGCAGCGTTCACGGTGTTGCCTAGCACCTACCGGGTGATTGGCAATGATGGGCAACATTTTGATGACGCCATCAACGCCAATGGCAACAGCTCCGTGCCTGCCAATGTGCTGGATGCCCTTTACAACCTGTCAGACCACCTGCCTGTGGTCGTTGACATTGCCGTGGAAAGCCCCAACGTGTCATTGGTTGACCTGAAGCAATGGCATTGCCAAATTCTTGGCTCGATGACGCAAGGGTTTCGGATTCAATGGAGCAAAGACATGAGCGGGACCACTTACCAGCTCAGCAATGGCCTTGGTCAAATTCTCGAACAAGGCCAGCTCAGCGGCAAGCAGTTGGATCTTTCCAGCCAACAAGGCCTTAGCTATCTCATCATGGCGCATCCCATTCATGGTCGTCATGTCATCAAATTGCTCTAACTCTAAGCAAACATTTGTACATTCACAGCTTACAACTATCACTCCATGAAACATTTTACTAGCGCATTATTCCTTGTTGCATCTTTTGGCCTATTTGGTCAAAACTGCACCCAACCATTCATCTCTGAATACCTTGAAGGCACAAGCAACAACAAGGCCCTTGAAATCGTGAACCCGAGCAGTTCGCCATTGAACATGAGTATCTATTCTCTCGCTTCATTCAACAACGGCAACACAACGCCAAGCAACACTTTTCAGTTCCCTAACATCACCTTGCCTGCTAATGGCGTCTATGTGATCGCTAACTCAAGTGCTGATCCCAGTATTTTAAGTGTGTCTGACACCACCTCAGGCGTCACCTGGTTCAATGGTGATGACGCCATTGTTCTGTTTAAAAACACGGATACCTTAGACATCATAGGCATCGTTGGCACCGATCCTGGCACCAGCTGGGCGGTCGGTAGCGGCGCAACCAAGGAATTCACCTTGGTACGAAAGGCCACTGTGCAAACAGGCCAGACCAACTGGGCAATAGGTGCAGGCGAATGGGATGTTAGCCCACAAAACACCTTCACTTACCTCGGTAGCCATAGTAGCGCTTGCGGCGGTAGCGGTGGCGGCGGTGGCGGCGGTGGCCCCACATACTACCCAGCGCGCAGCATCAGTCAGATTCGCGGCATCAATAGCTCAGGCGTTGCAGACAGTTTGGGTTCGAAAGCAGCAATTTCCGGTGTGGTTTTCACGCCTGACTTCTTTGGATCTACTGGCTATCAGATTCACATTGACGATGGCACTGGTGGTATCATGATCTATTCAACGAATGATGTTGACAGCTACTCTTCCACCCAGGGTGATTCAATCCATGTTTTTGGTGAAGTTGCTCAATACAATGGCCTGCTTGAATTCGTTCCCGATAGCATTTACCTCATTGCACAGGGTGCCACCCAGCCAACTGCCACCCCCGTAACTGCATTGAATGAAAACACAGAATCGCAGCTGATCACTTTGCAGTGCGTCACTTTGGTTGACCCCAATCAGTGGACACAAAGCGGAACAGGATTCAATGTGGAGCTCACCGACGGCACCAACAACTACTGGATGCGCATCGATGACGTTTGTGATTGGTACGCCTACGCTGCCCCTACCGGCTACCAAAACGTCACGGGTGTCGGCGGTCAATACGATCCTTCTTCTCCTTATGACAGTGGTTACCAAATATTTCCAAGAGATCTTGCAGACATTGTGGCTTGCACCATTGGCCTTGAAGAGCCAACTGATAGGGTTCTTGAAGCATACCCTAACCCTGCATCTAGCATTTTAACCATCCAATTGCCTCAAGGCAGCTTGACCACCATTCAGTTGATCAATGCATTGGGTCAAGTGGTTGCGCGAACTGAAAGCCGCAAGGATCAAGTTACCATGAACGTTGAGGGCTTGAACAGTGGCCTCTACATTGTAAGGTTGACAACAGGCGACGACCAACGAAGCATGCGTGTTGTGATTCAGCATTGATATTTCAACTGCAGCATTAAAAAAATCGGCTCAAAAGGCCGATTTTTTTTGTTGCGTTCAAGGCATAAAAAAACCGGCACGCATAACGTGCCGGTTGATTCTTGAGCGAAAGACGAGATTCGAACTCGCGACCCCGACCTTGGCAAGGTCGTGCTCTACCAGCTGAGCTACTTTCGCAGTGGGCGACAAAGATATGTAAAATTTGTTAGGTCCATCAAGGAACTCAGGGGAAACTTTAGACCCAAATCTGCTGTTGATAAACCCGCATCAATCTGCGGACTCACCATAGAGCTCCTTCCATCGCTGAATCATCAACAATGCCTCCATGGGCGTCAATTCATTGGGATTACAGCCGCTCAATTCCTGCTTCCAAGCCTTAGTATGCTCGTCTTCCAACTGAATCAACGACAGTTGGTAACCGGGGGAAATTTCAGCTGCAATAGGCTGATCATGGCCTCGCTGAGACTCAAGTGACTTCAACACATCTGCAGCGCGCAAGACAACTGGCTTTGGCAAGCCTGCCATCTGAGCCACATGGATACCAAAGCTGTGATTGGAGCCACCTTCCATCAGCTGACGCAAAAAGATGATGCGATCACCCTCCTCTTTGATGGCAATATGCCAATTGGCGATGTGGGGCAGGTGATCAGCTAGTTCATTGAGCTCATGGTAGTGGGTGGCAAACAGGGTCAATGGCTTGAAAGGGTGGTTGTGCAGGTATTCTGCAATGGCCTGCGCAATGCTCACGCCATCATAGGTCGCCGTCCCCCTGCCTATTTCATCAAGCAAGACCAAGCTCCGCTCTGACAAGCCGTGCAATATGCTTGCTGTCTCCGACATTTCAACCATGAAGGTGGATTCTCCGCCGCTGATGTTGTCACTGGCGCCAACCCTCACAAACAAACGGTCCATCAATGGCAAGGTGGCGGATTTTGCGGGGAGATAACTGCCCATTTGCGCCATGATGCTGTGAATGGCTGTTTGTCTAAGCAAGGCAGATTTACCACTCATGTTTGGCCCTGTAAGGATCCACTCTCTTTGCCCATCAGCGTCCAGGATCACCGTGTTGGGAACATAGGACTCGCCCTCAGGCAGGCAGGCTTCAATCACTGGATGTCGGCCATCAATCACCTCCCAATGGCGGTCAGCATGCATGACTGGCTTCACCCAGTGATGGCGAGCTGCTTGATCTGCAAGCCCGACCAACACATCCATGGCAGCGATTTGCCTGGCTGCCTTCAAAATTGCGGGAACATGACCTTGCGATCGCTGAATCAAGCCCTGATAAAGCTCTTGCTCCAAGCTGGCAATGTGTCCATCGGCAGCTAAAATGGCTGTTTCAAGCACCTTGAGTTCTTCTGTGATGTAGCGTTCTGCATTGACAAGGGTCTGCTTCCTGACCCAGGATTCAGGCACTTTGTCTTTGTGGCTGTTTCTTACTTCCAAGAAGTAGCCAAAGACATTGTTGAACGCCACCTTCAAACTGCTGATACCCGTGGCCTCAATTTCTCTTGCCACGATGTCATTGAGGATACCTCTTGCGTTGGTCTTCAAGCTGCGATGATGATCTAGCTCTTCATGGGCGCCTGACGCGATAACACCGCCTTTTGACAGCAGCAATGGGGCTTCCTGGTCAATGAGGGCATTCACCTCCTTGCGCCATGATGGCAAGCAATCCAAGGCTTCCAGGTAGGGCAGCCAGGCATCTTCACCATTGAGCAATCCAGCAACTGTTTCAGCCGCTTTGAGTGAGTGAACAAGCCTCAACAATTCTCTAGGCCCAATCCTTCCCGTTGAAAGCCTTGTGGCCATTCGCTCCAAGTCATGCACTTGACGCAAGCCATCCTTGAGCTCATCTCGGTCCATGGTCAGTGCCGCACCAATTGCTGCTTGTCGGATTGCAATGGCATCGATGTCCACCAAGGGCAGAGCCAGCCAATGGCGCATCATCCTAGCCCCCATAGCTGTCACGGAATCATCCAACACCTCAACCAACGGCGTGCCTTCTGGATTGCTGGGGTACAGGAGTTCCAGGTTGCGCACCGTGAATCGATCCATCCATAAATGGCTGTCGACCCGTAAGACGTGGACCGAGGTCACGTGGCTTAAGTCATCGTAGCAGCTTTGCTTGAGGTAGGTAATCAAGGCACCTGAAGCAATCACTGCCAATGGCTTGCCGTCCATCCCAAAACCCTTGAGGGAAGATACCTTCAACAAGCTGCTGAGCTGCTTGTGCGCGTGCCTGTGTGCAAAAGCCCAGTCATCCAAGGTGGATGGGCTAGCTCTGCCTACAAAATCTCTTGCACGGGGATCCCTTCGATTGATGATGCATTCACTGGGCGTGAAACTCTGCATCCATCGATCGATGTCCGCCAGGCTGCCCTCTGCGACGTGGAACTCCCCAGTGGAAACATCCATCAAGGCCAGGCCTGCCTGCTTGCCATCCAAATGAATGCAGGCGAGGTAGTTGTTTGAACGGGCTGAAAGCAAGCCTTCATGGTGGGCAATACCTGGAGTGATCACTTCTGTCACGCCTCGTTTTACAATGCCTTTGACGCCCTTGGGATCTTCCAATTGCTCACAAATTGCCACTTTGTGTCCGCCCCTGACAAGCTTGGGTAGATAGGTGTCTAAAGCGTGGTAAGGGAAGCCAGCCAGCTCAAGGTCAGCTGCCGCGCCATTGCTTCGTTTGGTCAAAACAATGTCCAGGGTTTTCGCTGCCTTCACAGCATCTTGACCAAAAGTTTCATAAAAGTCACCCACCCGGAAAAGCAAGAGCGCCTCAGGATGCTCAGCTTTCATCGCATTGAATTGTACCATCAAAGGGGTGACTTTCTTTGTCTTTGCCACGGCATCAGGTTTTTGGAGACTTACCTTTGCGAATATAACCATGCGCAAACGCTTAAATGCCGAACTGCAACGGCTCCAACCTGCAGATTATTCACAAGCTGAACGGCCAACTATTTGGGTCATTCTAGAGAACCTGCGTTCAGCCCACAATGTGGGAAGCTTATTCCGAACCTGTGATGCCTTTGGAATGAGTGGCATCTCCCTTTGTGGCTACTGCGCTCGACCGCCCCACAAGCAAGTTGATAAGGTTGCCCTTGGGGCACAACTTTCCCTGCCATGGGATGGTCACGAGGATGCCTTATCTGCGATTCAAGCAGCAAAAGACAAGGGCCTGTTGGTCCTTGCTGTGGAACAAGCTGATGAGGCCATTCAACTCCAAGACCTTCCATGCCCCCAAGGTGGCATCGCATTGGTTTTCGGGAATGAAGTGGACGGCGTTTCTGAAATGGCCATGGCCGCCTGTGACGGCGCTGTGGAGATTCCTCAGTTTGGCTCCAAGCACAGCCTCAATGTCAGTGTCTGTGGTGGCGCCGTGTTGTGGGAAGTGGCGAGGCGCTACCGGAAACTTTAAGCACCCTTAGATAAATAGGCATAAAAAAACCCGAGGCTTCCCTCGGGTTCAATGTCAATGCGGTTGAGGCTTATTTCACAAAGCGGAATTCAACGCGGCGGTTGTGTGCATTCCTTGAAGAAAGCAACTCAGACTCACCTTTTGATACCACCTGAAGGCGAGCATCAGAAATGCCGTAGACCTTGTTCAATACGCGAACAACAGACTTAGCGCGGCGCTCTCCAATGCGGATGTTCACCTTTTCAGAACCACTCTTGTCAGCATGGCCAACAACTTGAAGGGTCAAGCTAGGGTTGTTCTTGAGCATCTTAGCTACAGAAGCCAATTGATCTTCATCAGCAGCCGTAACAGTCACGCTGTTCAATGCAAAGTGAACCTCAGGAATGAATGCCTCAGCTACGCTAGCAGTCACAGTTCCTTCAATCTTCTTGCCTTGGAAGTTCACCAAAGCACCTGCAGGGGTGTTCTTTTCCTGGTCATTAGAGTCCATGACGCCATCGCCATCGCTATCGCTATCAATTTTACGGCCAGATGCGTCAACACGAGCACCTTTTTGGGTGAACGGATTCACGTCTAACTCGTGGCGAATACCGTCACCATCAAGGTCAAGTGCACGACCTGAACCATCAACCAAAGCACCAGCAGGGGTGTTGGCTTCTTGGTCCAATGCGTCAGAAACGCCATCTTGGTCAGCGTCAGCTTGTACCGTTACCATTTTGTCTTGCAATGAAGCAACCTGCTCTTCAAGATCCTTAATCTGACCACAAGAGGCCAATGCGAGGGCGGCAGCGCCCATCAATACATATTTCATGCTTTGAATGTGTTTAAATTCTCCCACAAATCTACGTCAATTTCATCTTTGCACGCAAGGAAAAGCGCTGCAATGTGTTGATTCTTCAGTGGATGCGTCCATGATGACCACTTTTCCGCCAACGGCATCATCACAAAGCGTCGCTCAAGCATGCGTGGGTGGGGCACTTTCAAGGTTTCACTATCCACTACCTCATTGGCAATCAGAAGGATGTCTATATCCATACTGCGACTTTCGTAACCTTCTACAGCAGGATTCCTGACACGTCCATGCTCGACCTCAATGGCTAAACAGGCAGCTAAAAGGGCATGGGCACTGCCTTTGAATCGCACCTCAATGACCTGATTGAGGAAGGGTGGCCCTTCAAAGCCCCATGCCGCTGTCTGGTATACCGATCCCTTCTCAACCAAAGCCATCTCTGCTGACAATGAGCCGATCGCTGATTGAAGCAATGCATAGGCGTCCCCCTTGTTGCTTCCCAAGAGCAACAATGCGTGCATTGTGCCTGATGTGTGACTTAGCTTTACCATTCTAATTGCGAACTTCCGATGAAAAATTTCTTTATTGCCTTTTTAGGCAGTTTTTTTGCCTTTTTCTTACTTGTCTTGATTGGCATCATGGCTCTTGTTGGGGCAGCTTCCATGGCTGAGTCAAGCCAAAAAGTTGACCTTTCCGATGAACATGTTCTGGTTATTGACCTTGATGGTGAGTGGCAAGACAAGCCTGTTGACCCCTTGATGGGCATGATTTCAGACTTGCTAAACAAACCTGTGCCACAGTCCCTTGGCAACACCATGCTCGCTTTGAAGGCCGCAGCCACAGATGATCGCATTCAGGCCATTCATCTCAAGGTTGGATCACCCATGATGGGGTGGGCCAGTGCCAGTGAGCTTCGAGAAGCCTTGGACTCCCTATCGCAAAGCAAAACCATCATTGCCACCGGCAAGGTTTACTCACAAAAAGCCTACTACATCGCTTCCGTGGCAGAGGACATCTACCTCAGTCCAGCTGGTTTCATTCAGTGGCAGGGCTTGGGAAGTCAGGTGACTTATTACAAGGGCATGCTGGATAAATTGGGCATCAAAGCTCATTTGATTCGCGGCAGCGACAACACATTCAAAAGTGCCGGTGAGCCCTTCATTCGCCAGCACATGTCTGAGGCACAGACCCTTCAAATCAAGCAACTGCAAAATGATCTCTGGTCATCCATCAATCTACCCTTAGGAAACGAAACCCTTGAGACTGCTGCCAATGAACAGCCTTTACTCACAGCTGAGGATGCTGTGACCTATGGTTTCATTCAGGCTGATCACAGCCTCTACCCCACGCAATGGATCAGTCACGCAGATAGCCTTCATGGCATCGGTCTTAACGAGCACACGGTGAGCACAGAGGATTACCTCACCGCCTTGGATCAACCGGTTTCTAGAGACCGTGTAACGGTTTTATACGCAGAAGGCAACATCGTGGATGGCAGCGGCAGCACCGATGTCATCAGTGATGGGGGCATGAAAAAAGCCATTGATCGATTGATCAAAAGCAAGCGAACAAAAGCAGTTGTTATCAGAGTCAATAGCGGCGGCGGTTCAGCATTGGCCTCTGACCACATCTGGCATGATGTTCAACGGCTGGCGGAGAAACTGCCCGTGGTGGTATCCATGGGTGATGTAGCCGCATCGGGAGGCTATTACTTGGCCATGCCAGCTGATGTCGTGATGGCACAGCCCATGACCATCACCGGTTCGATTGGCATTTTTGGGTTGTTTTTCACGGCAGAAGACCTGCTCAACAACACCCTTGGCCTGAATCAGGAAGTGGTAGGTAGTCATCCTTTTGCCACATTCCCTGAGATTGACAGAGCACCCACAGACTTGGAACAACAACTCTTGCAACGCCAAGTGGACCATGGGTACAACCGATTCAAGAACGTGGTGGCAGAAGGCAGGAACCTTCCAAGATCAACCGTTGACAGCCTTGCGAGGGGACGGGTTTACAGTGGATCCTTGGCAAAGCAGTTGGACCTGATTGACCAACATGGCGGCCTGCTTGCTGCCATTGAGACCGCTGCAAATCTGGCAGAGCTCACAGACTACCGCATCACCACCTACAAGGCCTCTACCAGCCCGCTGTCACAATTCAGCAGCATCTTTAGCATGACCAGTCAATGGATGGATCAAGGTTTGAGTCAGCTTGCTGAATCCTTGGAAGAGTTGGAAGCCATGCAAGGCATTCAGGCCAGATGGAACCCCATCAAGTTGTAGGCTGGATCTAACGCCTTGCTGATTGCCGATAAAGCCCGGCTCACCAACTCATCTCAACCTCCAAGCCCTCTTGGCCCCTGACATTCCATGCCAGGCCTGACTTGAACACCAGGTACTGCCCTCTAAGGCCAATCAACTCATCCTCCAGGGTCACCGTGCCATTGAGCTTGATCCAGTTGAGCTTGGGGAGTTGCTCCGGCATATCATACTTGATTTGACTTTCATGGCCATCAGCCTGAATGAACTGAATGAGTTCATCGGGAACATGCTTTTTTGCGCCTTCGGTCACCTCATGCAAGCTTTGCTCTGATCGATTCCCTTGCAGCATTTTTCGCCAATGGGTCTTGTCACTGTAATGGGCTTTCAAGGCAACCTCAATCATCCCCGCCTCGTAGCGGTTGTCTGTGATGGCTAATATTTTTCCTGCACTGGCACCCTGATCCATCCAACGATTCCAGGGTTTGTTTCCAGCCGTGACCCCCACCTTAACCTGGCCTGAGTCTGCCATGTAAACTGTGTGGGGTTGAAGCTGAATGTCTGACTCAATCTTGAGATCCCTGTCAACTTTTCCGGTATGGGCCATGCTCTTTTCCGGATGCAAAATGAAATCTCCAGCCATGGGGCTCTCAAAAAAACAGGGCTTGCAAAACCCCATGCGAAACAAGGGCTCATCACGTTGTCTCTTGCAGGCTTTGCAGGTAGAGAACCCTGTTGATTTCACCTTGATGGTCTTGCCAATTAACGCATTGAGATGGACTAAATCCTTGCCAATATTGAGGTATGCCTGAACTGGATCCTGCAATCCATTGGTGATTTTAGTGAGTGGGCCTTCAATGATCATGATTGTATCTTGTGAGACTAAAGGTAAGCCCGTGTCATTCTCCCCCATCACCGATCTTATGACTTGGCGACTGAAGTCGCGCATGGAGGGTATTGACCGCATGGCATCCTTGCCCTTTGACATGCAGAAGAAGGTGTTTCATGAGTTGATGACAGCCCTCTCACAGACCGCCTATGGCCAGTCTTTTGGAGTGACGAGCTACATAACTTATGCCGATTACTGTGCGCAGGTCCCCTTGGTTAACTACGATAGCCTCTTGCCTTGGGTAGAGCGAACCATGAAGGGCGAGCAAGGCTTGCTGTGGCCTGGCGACATCAAATGGTTTGCAAAAAGCTCCGGCACCACAAGTACAAAAAGCAAATTCATCCCCATGAGTCGTGAATCCCTGGAGGAATGTCACATAGCTGCTGGTGTGGATTTGGTTGCTGTTTATTTCAGTCAAGTGCATTCCAGCCGCCTTTTAGATGGACTCTCATTGAAGCTGGGCGGATCATCACGCATGAGCAGCCTGCAAGAAGGTTCCTACTATGGCGACCTGTCTGCCATCATGATGCAGAATTTACCTTTTTGGGCGAATTGGCGCTCCACCCCTCCCATAGATATCGCGTTGATGGATGAGTGGGAGGCCAAACTGGAAAAGATGGCACAGCATGTGGTCAAGGAAGATGTCACCTCACTTTTTGGGGTGCCTTCCTGGATGCTCGTTCTGATGCAACGTGTCCTTGAAATCACTGGTGCAGAACGCTTGGATGAGGTCTGGCCTAATTTGGAACTCTTTGCGCATGGCGGGGTCTCTTATGCGCCATACAAAGACCCATTCGCTGACATCCTACCTCAATCAGGCATCAACCTGATGGAGACCTACAATGCTTCTGAAGGGTTCTTTGCCATGCAAGATCAGCTGGGGGAAGAAGGCATGCTCTTGATGCTCAATCAAGGCATCTTTTACGAATTCATCCCGATGAAGGAATTTCAAGGGCGGCATTCGACATGCATTCCCCTGGAGGGGGTCAAGCTTGGCGTAACCTATGCTTTAGTCATCAGCACCAATGGCGGGCTGTGGCGTTACATTCTAGGGGACAGCATCCGCTTTGTTTCACTGGCGCCCTACCGTCTGGTTGTGGTCGGCCGCACGCGGCTGTTCATCAACACCTTTGGTGAAGAGCTGATGATTGACAACGCAGAGCAGGCAATGGCCATCGCCTGTGAAGCCACTGGCGCGAGGCTCGTTGACTACAGTGCTGCCCCCGTTTTCATGAGCCAGAGCGATCAGGGTGCCCACCAATGGCTCATTGAGTTCCGTCAAGCCCCAAGTAATCTGGATAGCTTCAAGTTATCACTGGACCAAGCATTGAAAAGCTTGAACTCAGACTATGAAGCCAAGCGATACAAGGACATGGTACTCAAGGCTCCTGTCATCACCGTAGCAAGGGCTGGCTGCTTTCATGACTGGCTAAAATCCAAGGGGAAATTGGGGGGGCAAAACAAGGTGCCACGATTATCGCAAAATCGGGACCTCATGGATGCGCTTCTTGCATTTGCATGACTTAAATTTGGGACATGCATATAGCGATTGCGGGTAACATTGGCTCGGGTAAAACAACATTGACCACTTTGCTGGCAAAGCATTACAAGTGGAAACCACATTTTGAAGCGGTTGACAACAACCCCTACCTCAATGACTTCTATGAAGACATGATGCGTTGGTCATTCAACCTACAGGTCTTTTTTCTTCACAGCCGTTTTGATCAAATCCACCACATCCGTCAAGCTGGCGAGGATGTCGTTCAAGATCGAACCATTTATGAAGACGCAAAAATCTTCGCACCTAACCTGCATGACATGGGCTTGATGTCTGCTCGTGATTTCAACACCTACCAAGATCTCTTTGAATTGATGCAAGAGTTCATCAAGCCACCAGATTTGCTGATCTACTTGCGGGCATCTGTTCCAACCCTTGTTGAACAAATCCAAAAGCGTGGTCGTTCTTATGAAAACTCCATTCGCTTGGACTACCTGAAAAACCTCAATGAGCGCTACAACGAATGGGTCAAAGGCTATGACAAAGGCAAATTATTGATCATTGATGTGGACGGCTGCGACATCCCCGGCAACCCCGAAGATCTTGCCTCAGTCATTGAAAAGATTGATGCTCAAATCAACGGACTGTTCTAATACCATCGTTGCATCAACGCACAAAAAAACCCCGGCCTTGCGGTCGGGGTTTTTTATTGAAAAGCGTTTGGCCTAGCCGTGATGCGGGCATTCACTGCCTGCTTCATCGCAAGCTTCTGTGCAGACATGAGCTGCTTCTGAAGTCGCTGTCTTGTCAGCGCAACAAGCCTTGGTGCATCCTGGCTCACAAGCATGCGCTTCCTCATCAGCTACCGCGGCATGGTCATGATCAGCGTGATCTTGGCCTGCCTGATCAACCAACTCAGTTGCGTGATCCACGTGACCATCCTGCGCCATGTTGCCTTCAACAATAAGAAATGGGGCAATGATTAAGGCGACAATGGATGTCAGCTTAATCAAGATGTTCATGGACGGACCTGACGTGTCCTTGAAAGGGTCACCAACAGTGTCACCGGTAACAGATGCCTTGTGAGCCTCTGAACCCTTGTACTCCATCTTGCCATCCACTTCAACACCTTGCTCAAAAGATTTCTTTGCGTTGTCCCAAGCGCCACCGGCATTGTTTTGGAACATGCCCATCAAGACACCACTCACGGTGATACCTGCAAGCAAACCACCCAAAGGCTCTGCACCAAAGGTGAAGCCAATGATGATGGGTGAAAGCAGTGCAATGGCGCCAGGGGCAATCATTTCACGGATAGAAGCCTCAGTTGAAATAGCCACACATTTTTCATACTCAGGTGTTGCTGTACCTTCCATGATACCAGGAATCTCCTTGAACTGGCGACGCACTTCTTTAACCATTTCCATGGCTGCACGGCCAACAGCGGCAATAGCCAATGAAGAAAAGATATATGGGATCATAGCGCCAACAAAGAGCATAGCTAAGACATCTGCCTTAAAAATGTCAATGCCTTCAATGCCAACAATACCTACATAGGCAGCAAACAGAGCTAAGGCAGTCAATGCAGCTGAGGCAATAGCAAAACCTTTACCTGCAGCAGCTGTTGTGTTACCAACCGCATCTAAGTTGTCAGTCCGCTTGCGCACTTCCTTGGGGAGACCACTCATCTCAGCAATACCACCGGCATTGTCAGCAATTGGTCCAAAGGCATCGATAGCAAGTTGCATGGCCGTTGTGGCCATCATGCCTGCTGCTGCAATAGCAACACCGTAGAGTCCAGCAAAGTGGAAAGAAGTATAAATGCCTCCTGCCAATACAAGGATGGGAAGTACCGTAGACTCCATGCCCATAGCTAGACCACCAATGATATTAGTAGCGTGCCCTGTGCCCGATTGGTTCACAATGTTATTCACCGGACGGCGACCCATGGCCGTGTAGTACTCCGTGATGATGGACATCAAACCGCCAACAACCAAGCCAGTTAGGATAGCGTAGTAAACGCCTGCTGATGTCATTGCTAAATCACCGCGATTGAAGGTCATCTCTGCTGGAAGCACATAGTCAACCAAGAAGTAAGAACCAATGGCTACCAAAATGATGGACCCCCAATTACCGCGATTCAACGCCGCTTGAACTGATGAGTTTTCGCCTTTGATCTTGACCAAGAATGTAGCCGCAATAGAGAACACCAAGCCCATGGCTGCAATCAGCATGGGAAGAAGGATTGGCGCTAAGCCATCAAAATTGTCAACTGAAGTCACCTCATTACCTAAAACCATGGTGGCAAGGATGGTGGCAACATAGGAGCCAAACAGGTCAGCGCCCATACCGGCAACATCACCCACATTGTCACCCACATTGTCAGCGATGGTCGCTGGGTTGCGAGGATCATCTTCAGGAATGCCTGCTTCAACTTTACCTACCAAGTCAGCGCCTACATCAGCGGCCTTGGTGTAGATACCTCCACCCACACGGGCGAAAAGGGCAATGGATTCAGCACCCAAAGAGAAACCGGCCAGAACCGTAAGGGCTTGGTGCATGTCTGCGTATATGTCTGTGAAAACGATGAAGAGAACACCTAGGCCAAGCACAGCCAATCCTGCGACGCCCAATCCCATAACAGCACCCGCATTGAAGGAAACGCTCAAGGCTTTAGGTAGGGAAGTTCTTGCAGCTTGTGTGGTGCGAACATTCGCTTTGGTAGCGATGTTCATGCCGACCCAACCAGCAAATGCACTGAAAAAGGCACCAATCAAAAAGGCTACAGCAATGATCCAATGGCCTTCAAATGCAACCTTTTCCAACCCTGCAGACCATGCAAGCAATGCCGCTGCAATGACTGAGAAGATGGTTAGCACGCGCCATTCGGCACGCAAAAAGGCCAGAGCTCCACGAGCAATATGGCCAGCAATTTCTTGCATTTTCTCATCACCTGCGTCTTGTTTATTGACCCAAATTGCTTTAAAAATCATGACCAAAAGGCCAAATATTCCAAGCATAGGTGCGATCCATTGAATAGTCATATTGATAGAATTAGTGACCCGCTAGGGTCGGGGTTTTGGTTTATGAATTGAGGTACATGGCGTCCTTCACGGCCTTGATAACGCCATCCACACTAGGGAGGAAGGCTTCCATTAAGGTTGGTGCATAGGCAGCCGGTGTGTCTGCAGTGGTGAGTCGAACAATGGGTGCATCCAGGTGATCAAAAGCGCGCTTTTGAACCATGTAAGCAATCTCCGTTGAGATACTTCCCAAAGGCCAAGCCTCCTCCAGGCATACGAGCCTGTTGGTTTTCTTAACTGAGTCAATGACGGTGTCGTAGTCAATAGGTCGAACTGTTCTCAAGTCAATAATCTCAACATCAATGCCTTCTTCAGCCAATCTCTCAGCTGCTTCTTGTGCCAATTTGATGATTTTTCCAAAGGATACAATGGTCACGTCTTTGCCATGGCGCTTAATATCTGCCACGCCAATAGGTAAGGTGTACTCCTGTTCAGGCACCTCCATCTTGTCAGCGTACATCTGCTCTGACTCCATGAAAATGACGGGATCATTGTCGCGAATGGCGCTTTTTAGCAGGCCTTTGGCATCATAGGGGTTGCAGGGAACAACCACCTTCAAGCCGGGACAGTTAGCATACCATGACTCAAAAGCCTGAGAGTGGGTGGCGCCAAGTTGGCCAGCTGAGCCTGTCGGGCCACGAAAAACGATAGGGATATTGAATTGACCACCAGACATCTGGTAAAGCTTGGCTGCGTTGTTGATAATCTGATCAATGGCCACCATGGAGAAATTGAATGTCATGAACTCCACGATGGGTCGCAGGCCATTCATGGCAGCACCAACAGAGATCCCTGTGAATCCAAGCTCTGCAATTGGGGTGTCAATGACACGCTTCGCGCCAAATTCATCCAGCATGCCTTTGGATGCTTTGTAGGCTCCATTGTACTCGGCAACCTCTTCACCACATAGGTAAATGGTCTCATCGCGACGCATTTCTTCACTCATTGCCTGAGCGACTGCTTCTCTGAATTGAATAATTGCCATGTTATTATCTACTAATTGGGGGCGCAAAAATAAGATATCCGCAGTAAATTTGCATCAGGTTAGAGAATTGACTCTAACAGAAAATGATTCCGCATGAAGATATTGGTCTGCATAAGCCATGTTCCGGACACAACGTCCAAGATCGCTTTTACCTCAGATGGTAGCCAGCTTGACAAATCTGGGCTACAATTCGTGATTAACCCCTACGATGAATTTGCGCTAAGCAAGGCACTCAACTTGAAAGAAACCCATGGAGGAAGCGTCACAATCATCACCATGGGCGATGTTTCCGTGGAACAAACCATGCGAAAAGCGCTGGCAATAGGTGCTGATGACGCCATTCGCCTGGATGCGGAGCCCACGGACCCCATCATGGTCGCAAAAGCGATTGCAACAGCGATTAACGACGCGTCTTATGACCTCATCCTTTGTGGTCAAGAATCCATCGATTACAATGGCGGCATCGTTCCTGGCGCATTGGCTGCCTTGCTGAACGCCCCCTTTGTGAATGCGTGCATTGGGCTTGAATTTGACGGGTCAGCCATCACCGCCCTCCGAGAAATTGATGGCGGCAAGGAATCTGTGACTGCCAACCTACCCGCAGTCATTGCTGGCAAAAAAGGCTTGGTCCTTGAGTCTGAACTTCGCATCCCTAACATGCGCGGCATCATGATGGCACGCAAGAAGCCATTAACTGTGGTATCCGTTGATGGCCTTGAGGCTCTCAGCGCTGCACAATCATTCAAAAAACCACAGACCAAGGCCGCGGTTCAACTCATTGACGCTGACGACATGGAAAGCTTAGTCAGCAAACTTCACACAGACGCTAAAGTTATTTAATCATGGTATTGGTATTTGCAGAGACCTGGAAAGGTCAATTTAAAAAATCCACATTTGAAGCAGTTCGCTACGGTGCTTCTTGCGCCCAAATGGCTGGCAGTCATTGCACAGCCCTTGTCATGGGCGCATGTGACAACCCCTCAGAATTGGCAACTCATGGTGCTGAAAACATCATTCATGTCAGTGATGCTGGTTCCTTTGAGCCCCATGCCTTTGCAGGCACCATGGCTGACATTGCTCAGAAAGATGGCGCCAAGGCCCTGGTGATTGGCGGCACATCCAATGGCAAGGCCCTTGCTGGCATTCTTGCCATCAAGGCAAATGCCGCTGCCATTTCTCAAGTGATTGCCTTGCCTGAGAGCATGTCTCCCTTGACTGTGGAGCGATCAGCTTTTTCTTCCAAGGGTTTAGAAATCTGTGCCAGCAACGCAGCACAAACCGTACTCACCTTGATACCTAACGCCATAGGCATGACAGAGGTCAGTCCTGGTGCTGGCAATCTTCACAGCGCAGGCATGTCAGGCACAGCCCTTGCTGTTCCTGGCGAGGAAACCGTGGTCAGTGGCAGCATTCCTTTGCCTGAAGCTGAACGTGTGGTGTCTGCTGGTCGTGGCCTGAAAGCCGCTGAGAACTGGGGCATGGTTGAAGCGTTGGCCACCGTATTAGGTGCGACCACTGCTTGTTCCAAGCCTGTGAGTGACATCGGCTGGCGTCCGCACAGCGAACATGTGGGTCAAACTGGCATTCAGATCAATCCACAATTGTATATCGCCATTGGCATTTCTGGTGCTATTCAGCACCTTGCAGGCGTGAGTGGATCAAAGGTCATTGTAGCCATCAACATCGACCCTGAAGCTCCTTTTTTCAAGGCAGCTGACTATGGTGTGGTGGGGGATGCCTTTGAGGTTGTGCCTAAGCTCACTGAAGCGCTGAAAAAGCACTTCGCTTAACGCTGGAGATTCTTTACATTAGGGGCTATGGACCTCATTCAATTGGCCATTAAAGGACTCACCAACAGTGAGCACCCTTCCAATGCCTACGCACTGATACTGACCTCCCTGGATGGTGAGCAGAAATTGCCCATCATCATCGGAGCCTTTGAGGCTAAGAGCATTGCCATGGCCATGGATCCGGGCATCGTCTCTCCAAGGCCCATGACCCATGATTTGTTTCACGCTGTCTTAGGCGCCCACGCCATCTCATTGAAGCATGTCATCATTCACCGCATTGAAGATGGCGTGTTTTATGCAAAAATGGTCTTCATCAAACACGATGGAGAGGACCTGTCCATGGATGCTCGCCCTTCAGATTCCATCTCACTAGCCATTCGCAGTGATTGCCCCATTTTCGCTAGCAAGGCCGTGATGGATACCGCTGCCCTGACCGGCACATCGCACAGCACCTCCACTGTTTTGAAATCAAGTGAAACACTTGGCACCAGCAAGGATTTATCCAGCCTTTCGTTGGAGTCCCTGCAAAAGATGTTAGATTTGGCCATCGAACGCGAAAATTATGAGCTTGCAGCGCAAGTACGCGACGAGATGAATCAACGAAACATTACCTGATGGATTATCTACGCCCCTTACTTGCCCTATCCCTTATGCTGTTGGTTTTATGGGCAGTTAGCGAAGGCAGAAAACGCGTCGACTGGAAGCTTGTGGCTAAAGGGCTTGGCATCCAATTGATCCTGGCCTACGCCGTACTGGAGGTGGCCTGGGTTTCAAACATATTTGACTTCATTGGCCGAGGCTTTGTTAGCCTCTTAGGCTTCTCAAGGGAGGGGGCCGATTTCTTGTTTGGTGGTCTGGGGACAGCTGACGGCGGCTTTGGGTTCATTTTCGCCTTTCAGATTCTGCCAACCATCATTTTCTTCTCAGCCGTCACCAGTGTTCTGTTCCACTTCGGGATTCTGCAACGCGTGGTTGCCGTCTTTGCCTGGTTGATGAAACGAAGCCTGAAGCTCTCCGGTGCTGAGTCTGTGGCTCTAGCTGCCAATGTGTTTGTCGGGCAGACGGAAGCCCCATTGATGATCAAGCCATATATCGCAAAAATGACACGGTCAGAGCTGCTTTGCTTGATGACTGGTGGCATGGCAACCATTGCTGGTGCTGTACTGGCTACTTACATCAGCTACCTTGGTGACGGAGACCCTGAAAGCCAGGCATTTTATGCCAGACATTTCCTTGCAGCTTCTGTGATGAACGCCCCTGCAGCCATTGTAGCAGCAAAGATTCTAGTACCAGAAACTGAGATCGTTACTGACACAGCAGATGTGGTCATGGAGAAGCAATCCAATTGGCTGGATGCCATTTCAACAGGCACCACCGA
>TARA_B110000091_G_scaffold104247_1_pt1 | contig 29420 bp, 30 predicted proteins | sample TARA_B110000091 | Tara Oceans TARA_B110000091 (sample SAMEA4397278) | marine metagenome | biome: Polar Biome; feature: [DCM] deep chlorophyll maximum layer (ENVO:01000326); material: water (ENVO:00002006), including particulate matter (ENVO:01000060) such as... | depth 35 m
AAACAAAAAAGCCGTCATTTATGATGGCTTTTTTGTTGGTTAAAAACGAAACTGTTGGATTCAATCTTCATTTTTTACCTTACTTTTGTTTCATGGGAAATAAGTCCGTAATTGCAATGTTTGGTATGTCGGGATTACTTGTGTTATTTGCAGGTTACGCATCTATATTACCTGACGTTTTAGAGTCAAATGCACAGGTTGAAATTTCTACATCAAAGAATAAATTGAAACACTATTTGTCTTCAGCTGAAAACTTTCAAGACTGGATGTTTAGTGACGGAGTTAAAAGAGACGAGTGGAGGATTCTGCTATCTGGAAAAAAAACAGGTGAAGGGAGTGTTTTAAAATGGTTTAGTGAATCTATTGGTGATGGAGGTTTAGAAGTTAAAACGGTTTCAGATTCACATATTGTGTTTGAACGTATTTCCGATAATAATTTATTTAGAGATAGGGGGTATTTATTTTTTGATGCAATAGATAGCAATCATGTTAACCTTCGTTTAATTGACTCGTTAGATGTGTCAACTAATTTTGCAGCAAGATATGAAGCTCAAGATGAAGATTATATTGAAAAAATAGATGCTAGTAATTTAGTTGTTTTAAAAAGACTTAAACAAAAAATTGAAACAGAGTGAAAAGTATTGGATCGCAAATAAAATATGAGAAAATAGGGAAAGATGAAGTTACTGTTGAGATCGTTCCTAATTTGATTCCATCAAAGAAAACAATCTTACATCTTTGGGTTGGAGCTTGGTCTTTGTGTGGATTAATCATTCTGATTTCATTGTTCACTTATGGCTTTAAGGAAGATGAATATATAATGGTAGGTATTTTTCTGATTTTCTGGGGATATTTTGAAGTGAAAGTCGTTTCAGCAGTTGTTTGGAATAATACAGGAAGAGAAGTTGTGACTATTAAAAACCGTGAGTTTTCCTATTTGAAAGAGATTAACGGAAGAGGGCTTCCTAAGATCACTCCACTTAAGAATATGAGTGATTTTAAATATGCTGATGATGTAGAAACTGGAGTTTGGAGTGATATTAATAAATCATCTTGGATGATAGGAGGAGAAGTTGTTGAATACAACGCAGATGATGGAGTGAGAAGATTAGGTATGAAGTTATCTAAAAAAGATGCTGAGCAATTAGTTCAATTATTAAATAAAACGGCCCGTATAAATGCTTAATAAATTACACGTTCAAAATTTTGCCTTAATTGAAGATTTAAAATTAAATCTAGAAAAAGGCTTAAATATTATAACGGGGGAAACAGGTGCAGGGAAGTCTATTTTGTTAGGAGCACTTGGTTTGTTAAGTGGGAAAAGAGCTGACATTTCTATTGTTCGAGCGGGGACTAAAAAATGTGTGGTTGAAGGAGAGTTTTTACTAGGAGCTTATGGATTAAATCTGTTTTTTAATAAACACGATTTAGATATTGAAGAGGTAACAATCATTCGAAGAGAGATCTCAACTTCAGGTAAGTCCAGAGCATTTGTAAACGACAGTCCGGTTAATTTAGCAATATTAAAGGAACTAGGTGATCAAATTATAGATGTTCATTCACAGCATTCGAATTTGTTATTGGCTAACCCGCAATTCTCATTCCAGCTATTGGACGGATTTGCAGGTCAGCAAGAAAAAGTCAAATCATACCAAAAAAAGTTTAGCGTTTGGATTGAGTTAACACAAACCCTAAAGTTGTTAGAAGAAAAACAACAGCAAGAGCAGTTAAATTTAGAATTTCATCAGTTTCAATTAAATGAATTAACAACCGCCGACCTAAAAGAAGGAGAGCAGGAAGTTCTAGAGACAGATTTTGAGGTGCTAAATAATGCCGAAGATATAAGAGAGAATGCTTCTATTGTTGCGAACGGAATTTTATATAATAAAAACTCGGTACAAGAGGTGCTTCAAAATTCCAAAGTTGCTTTGTCTAAATTGGCTTCATTTGATGGCAGTTATACTGAATTAGAGAATCGATTAACATCTGGACTTATTGAGTTAAAAGATATTGCAGAAGAGGTTGAACAAAAAAGTAGAGGAATAAGTTCTGATGTACAAAGAGTAAATGAGATTGATGACCGTTTAAGCGTTTTGTTTGGATTGCAAAAAAAATACATCGTTGCTTCAGTCGAAGATTTAATTACAAAGCGAGATGAATTAAAACAAACAGTAGATTTAGTCGTAGGAGGAGATGAACAACTAGAGACTTTAAAAAATAAGATAATAACTCAAGAAGAGAGCCTTATTGTTTTAGCTGAGACTTTGACTAAGAAAAGAATAGATGCCTCTAAAAAGTTAGCTAAAGAAGTTGTAGGAGATTTGAAACTTATGGGCATAACAGAGGCGCAATTACAATTTGAAATCTCTGAAATTGAATTGAATCAATTTGGATGTGATAAAATTGATTTCTTATTTACGGCGAATAAAGGAAACCAGCTAGGTTCCCTTTCAAAAACGGCAAGTGGAGGAGAATTATCGAGAGTTATGCTAAGTTTAAAAAGGTTGATGAGTTCTAAAACTGCTTTACCAACAATTGTATTTGATGAAATTGATACTGGAGTATCAGGCGAAGTAGCTGATCAAATGGGCGATTTAATGAAGAAAATGGGCGTAGAAATGCAAGTGTTAACCATTACTCATTTACCTCAAATTGCGGCAAAAGGAAATGCGCATTATAAAGTGTATAAATCCCATGATGCAAGCACAACAAGCTCTCAAATCAAGTCTTTAAGCAATTCTGAGCGAGTGGATGAATTAGCTCAGATGTTAAGCGGAACTAAAGTTACGGAGGCTTCTAGGCAGAATGCAATGGAATTGTTAAAATAAAGTACGTAATCTTCTTCAATATTAGTCGAATCTAGATACTTAAAAATCTTATGTTATTTATCAATAAGATCTTGAATTTTCTCTTTTAATTCTTGGTCAATTTTTCACAACTAGAGAAGTGATTTTGTGCTTTTTACTTGATGTAAACTTACAATGATTACGGATTGAAGCGTATTTAAAACCAAATATTATTCTTGGACTTCTTTATTATTTTCAACTAAAACTATTTTTCCGTTTTTAACATGCTTGGTTTGTAGTAGTTTTCCTTTAGGATTGTATTTAAAGATCTTTCCATCAACTAAAAGTCCATTTTCAAATTCACCTACCTTACTATTATTTCCGTAACGATCTTTAAACTTGTGAAATCCATTTCCATCAAATGTAGGAATAACCTTAGGGATAGAGAGCTTTTTGGTGGTTTTAACAACTATACTGTCGACTACATTGTTCTCGAAAAACGCCAAAGAGTCTTCTTTTATAATTGATGGTCCAGCCTTAAAACGTTCTGTGTTTTGGGTGCCATCTTCATTGTATTCATGAATGTCTTCTGTTTCAGAACCATTTGACCAAGTTCCTGAAATCATTAAATTCCCATTTTCATAAAAGTATTTTTGGGGGCCATCTTTTATTCCTTGAACGCTGTAAGTGAATTGATTCTTTAAATTTCCGTTACGATAATACATGAGGTACTCGCCAATCCATCTATTATTTTTCCAGACTCCTTTTTCACGAATATTCCCATTTTTATAATAAAATGTTGCTTTACCATTAGGTATATTGTTTTTATAGACTAAAATGTGTTTAGGTTTTTTGTTGTTGAAATAAAAAATCCATTTACCTTCTTTTTTATTATCGATGTATTTTCCTTCTTCTACTTTTTGATCAGGCTGATAACCTGGAAGATGCCTTTCTTTGTTGGTGAAAATCCAATAGCCTTGTTTTTTGCTTTGATCATCTGTTTTATTGATTATTTCATTTTGGGCACAACCCACAAACGGCATGAATATCGATGCCAAAATAACTGTAACTAAGATTAAGTTTTTTTTCAAACCATTTTGGAAATGTATGTTAAGTTACTTATTTTACTCAAAATAGTTTCATAAATATTAATCCTTTTTTAAACGTAATAATAATTCATCTCTAATGATTTCCCCATTTTCCATCAAGTCTCTAATCGTTGCTATCGTTTCATTTCGAGGGAGTTCCGATTGATGAACAATTTGAGGTAATTCTAAAGGAGCTTTATTAAGGATTCTTAAAATATGGTTTTTAGGAGATAATTCTATCTTATTTAAACAATTATCACAGTTTCCGCATTTTGATTTAGGGGTTTCATCAAAATAAAACAATGCAATATTTGTTCGGCATTTTTTCTTTTCAATTGCAAAATTAACCATAGCTCCCAGTTGCTCTTCAGCAACGCTTTGCCTAGTTTCTAAAATCTCCTTGGGGATTATTAAATCTTTTGAAGAAATTCTATGTGAAGCAAAGAAAACCCTTGGTAAAAAGCTTTGCGCTTGATAACCCACAACAAAAGTTCGCTCTAAAATTTCTATTCCTTTTTTCACTTTATCAACCGAAGTTTCCAAAATACTAGCCAATGTACTTTCGCTTATTTTCACATAATCACTAAAAATCCCAGTATATGAGCGAAGAATAGCTGATAGTAGTTTGGCTTGAAATCCAATGTTTGAAAGTATGTTTTCTATTTCTTTTCTTTCTTGAAGTATTTTAAGTTTACTTCCACTTGTTATGTCTTCAGAAAGAAAAATATACCCTGCGTTTTCTAAAACTTTAACAGCATAATGAACTGTCAACGGGTGCAGATTATGTTTTTTAGAAAACACTTTTAAGTCTAGTTGAGCGCCTTCATTTTCACCAGCACCAATGGCAACTTGGCTAAGATTTCCGATTGCCTGATAAACATCTCGAATAATTTCTCGTGAAGGAAAACGATAGTTTAAGAGTGATCGTTGACTTTGGATGTCATTCCGATTGAAAAATAAAACAGCTTTAGCCGCTTTCCCATCTCGTCCTGCTCTACCGGCCTCTTGATAATATTCTTCTAAACTATTTGGTAAGCCAAAATGAACAACTAATTTAACATCAGGTTTATCGATCCCCATTCCAAACGCGTTGGTGGCTACAATAATTCTTGTTTTATCATTTTTCCAGCGCGCTTCAATTTGCTTTCGTTCTTCAAGCCCAATTCCTGCATGATAATATTCGGCAGAAACGTGTTCTTTACTTAGCTGATAGGCAACTTGTTCACACAGTTTTCGGCTTCTAATATAAACAATACCGCATCCTTTGGATTCTCTTATAAATTGAGTAACCGCAGGTATTTTGTTTTCGGTGTGTATGGATTCAAAATAGATATTTGTTCTTTTTGATGAATCTTTAACAACATTTTGTTTTAGAAAGTCTAGTTGTAACTGAATGTCGTTCGCTACTTTTTTAGTTGCCGTTGCTGTTACAGCAATTACTGGAATTCCAGGAAGTAAATCTCTAAGCGAACGAACACTTCTAAAAGCAGGTCTAAAATCATGACCCCATTGCGAAATGCAGTGTGCTTCATCAATTGCAATGAAATTGACCTTCATTTGCTTAATTCGTTCTTTTACAAAAACAGATTGAATCCTTTCAGGGCTTAAGTATAAGAATTTAGTTTTTCCGTAAACACAATTATCTAAGGCATAATCCATTTGCTTCGGAGACATTCCTCCGTTTATAAATTCTGCTTTTATACCCAATTGTTTTAATCTGATAACTTGATCGTTCATTAAAGCAAGTAAGGGTGAAATTACAATTGTAATTCCTGGTCTTAATAATCCTGGGATTTGATAACAAACGGATTTTCCACCACCTGTAGGTAGTAGTCCTAAAACATCCTTATTCGCTAAGGCATCTAATATTATTCTTTTTTGTTGACCTCGAAATGATTCGTATCCCCAATATTGCTTTAATATATCTTCAGGTTGTTGAGTCATTTAATATGATCGAGTATAAATTTAATTCGTTCTTTTACAGTAAGTTTAGGTACTTCAATTGTTTGATAACCTAAACGAATATAAGCATCGTTAATTACTTTGAATAATTTTGTAGCTTCAAAAAACTCTTCTCGCCGTTCGTTGTCCGTTTCATATATTTCTTTCCAAGGAGGAAGGATGAAAACAAAATCATAAATATGATTTTCGGCAGTATCGTTAAGTGAATCAAAAAAAGGCTGATTTGCATGATTTAAGTATCCTATAATGTCAGGAATTCCGCGATCAAAAAATGAAAGTGAATTTTTAGCCATTTTAAAATGGTCGCATTGTTTATCTAAAACCAATTGAGAAAAACCAGAAACATCCAGCCAAGGAACTTTATTGGAATTTAAAGCAAGTTGTTGTTTAATTACGCTTCTAGCAACTTCTGGAAATATAGCATAACCCAATTCCTTAAGTTCAGTTATTAAGCTCGTTTTTCCAGTAGCAGGACCACCTGTAATTACAACTCGATTCATAGCTGTAAATTTACCAAACTTTACCTAGTTATGTTTTTAATATTACCTTTTAGTAAAAAATTAACCGTTATTTTTGAATCCTGGGTAAATTGATGATAAAATGAAAAAAGCATTAATTGTAGAAGACGAAAAACACATTGTTGAACTTTTAAGTATTCACTTAAAAGATTTGAATTTGGACGTTGATACTGCAAATAATGGAAAAGACGGATTAGAGTACGCATTAAGTAATGACTATTCAGTTATTTTACTAGATATTATGATGCCCGAAAAAGATGGGATAGAAGTTTGTCGAGAGTTAAGAGGAGCAGGTGTTTTAACACCTATTTTAATGCTAACGGCCAAGTCCGAAGAGTTTGATAAGGTTTTGGGCTTAGAAATAGGAGCCGACGATTATTTAACGAAACCTTTTAGCGTAAGAGAGTTAATAGCAAGAGTTAAGGCATTATTAAGACGTTATGATTCTTATCAAGAACCAAAACCAACTAGTGCTATTATCACAGTAGATGAACTCGAAATTAATTTGGACAAAAGACAGGTTAAGCTTGATCAGGTTTTGTTGGATCTAACGCCAAAAGAATTTGACTTACTGTATTTATTAGCGAGTAATCCTGGGAAAAGTTACTCAAGAGAACAACTGCTAAAAACAGTTTGGGGGTATGATTTTAAAGGATACGAACATACCGTGAACTCTCACGTTAATAGGTTAAGAGGAAAGGTTGAAAAGGATGCCAATCATCCCGAATTTATAAAAACAGTGTGGGGAATAGGCTACGCATTTAAAGATTAGAATGAAGTTATTTAAGTCACTATACTGGAAGATATCAAGCGTTTTTTTGATTTTAATGGCAATAGTAGGTGCTGTTTACATTTATGTTACGGCAACAGCTGTGAGTGATTTTTTTAAAACAACGAAGCAGGCTTTGAACAGAGAGGTTGCAGCTGAATTAATAAATGAAGTACCTGTGTTTTTGAATGATTCTTTAAATGAGAGCGCTGTTCAGCATATTATGATGCATCATATGAAGGTAAACCCTACCATTGAGGTTTATATTTTGGATGACATGGGGAAAGTTTTAACCTATGATGCTCCACCGGAGAAAATAAAGAAAACGCATGTTTCTCTAGCGCCAATTCGAAAGTTTTTAAAACGAGATAAAGACCAGGGTTATATTTTAGGAAATGATCCAAAGGCACCAGATGCATGTAAGGTTTTCTCGGTTGCGCCAGTTTTAGACGAAGGAGAAATTCAAGGGTATGTTTACGCTATTTTAGCAAGTGAAGAATATGATAGTATTAGCAGTATGCTAATGAGTAATTTTATTTATAAAGTAGGGATGGAGACGCTTTTAATTACGGTAATTTTCGCAATAATTATAGGTTTAATTTCCATTAAATACTTAACCCGAAATTTTAAAGTAATTGAGGAGGGTGTGAATCGATTTAGAAAAGGTGATTACCAAAATAAAATTGAATTAAATTCTCAAGGAGAATTCACACATTTAGCAGATTGTTTGAATGAAATGGCAACGACCATATCAGGAAATATTGAACAAATCCGATCGATTGAAAAATTGCGAAAAGAGTTGGTAGCTAATGTTTCTCATGATTTGCGAACCCCTATTGCTGTTGCGCATGGTTATATCGAGACTTTACTCATGAAGAATAATTCGATGAGTGCAGAAGATCGAGAACGATTTTTGAAAATTGTATTAAACAGCACGGAAAACTTGGAGAAATTAGTAGCTGATTTATTCGAGTTATCTAAGTTAGAATCTGAAAAAGTTGAGTTGAAACTCGATCAAATTAATTTAAGTGAATTAATTAATGACCTGTCATCAAGGTATAAGTTACTAGCGGAAAAGAAAGATATTGATTTTCGCTTGAATGCATCCGTGATGGGTATTGTTGAAGTTGACGTAGCCTTGTTTGAAAGAGTTGTTCAAAACTTAGTAGATAACGCAATAAAGTTCACTCCGGATGGCGGAGAAGTTGAAGTTTCTGTTGCTAAAATAGGAACCAAACTTCAATTAAAAGTAAAAGATACAGGTATAGGAATAGGAGAACAATCGCTTCCGTTTGTTTTTGATCGCTATAAGAAATTAGATTCTGACAAAAAGAATGATACCGGTGCAGGACTCGGGTTGGCAATCGTAAAAAGAATCCTTGAGTTGCATGAAGTCACAATTAATATTAAATCTGAAAAAGACAAAGGAACTGAGTTTTACTTCGATTTAAATATTATCTAATCCTTTGGAAAATGTTGTGGAGCGTTAATTCCAAATCATTGTGAAGCAAGGACCAGACTCCTCGATTGATGAGATTTCGTTTAGATTTAACACCAATTGAGCTTACGCCAATTCCGTTTTAGAGTTGTTTTTTTTAGTGAATAATACAATCTTAAATGACGACTTACTCCTTAGAAAAACATTATAACGGCATTTAATATATTGTTAATTAGGAGATGTTGTTTTATGTTTAGTTCCACTTGTGGTTGTAAGTTTATTAGTAATGGCATAGCCTGTAATTACCGCCCAATATTTACCAGTTTAGAAAATATTATACAGTTTATAAATTGGGTAGTTTAACTCTTTCAAGGCGATGAACTTCTTTGTTTAGTAACTTAAGTGTAGCAACTAGTAGCGTTCAGCTGAAATATAATTATTATATGCTATAAACGCAATGCTATTACTAATAGCCAGCCTATTTTGGTCGTGAAATTGTAGTTTGTTTATTGGGTATGCACTTGTAAAAAGAGGTTTCTTGAACTGGCTATGTTTTTTAGTTAAGAATCCTCTGGGAATATTTTTATTTCGGATTTGACACCGTCTTTAAAGATTGTTATTATGCCAAATTTCTTGGTGTAATAACAATCTATTTAAAGAATATTCAGTTTCTATTTGAGCTAAAATTTCTGATTGTCCTTGAGTATGAAATGTTAATTTGTATGCCAATTAACACAAGAAATAAAAATTAAAAAAAAGAATAGTATAAGAATTATGGCAATTAACTTCATTGTGATTTATTATTCTAATCACAATGAAGTTAATTAATCACCATCATTATCAATATAAGTAATTTGAACACCCACAGCATTCGTCATATCTACCTTTAAATAAGCAACGAGCTCTTTTATTTTAATATAAATTTCATCGGTAGTATTTGTTTGATTTGCTATGGCGTCATTCATTGATCCGGAAAGTAAACCACATTTTGTTTGTAACGAGGTAAACACACCTAAGATTAATTCATTTAAATCTTTTCCATCTCTCTCGGTTCCCAACTCGTTTAAGTAATCATCAAAACCAACTCCGTCAGTTCCAAATTGATTTTTACCTTTGTAAGTGTTCTCAAGGTTTGTTAAATGTGCTTTAAATAATTCAAGGCTGTAATTACTAAATAATGCTTCGCTTTGATTTGGTTTTGGAGTCCCTAGCTCAAATTTACCAGCAGGATAACCTAATTGACCATTTTTTAAAATTTCCACATCTTGGATATATCCATTTACAAAATCAGAAAACCCTGATCCATTAGCTTTTTTGTTATCATCTTTAAAAGAAGTGCTGTAGTCATCGTCTGATGTATTCCAGAAGTCAAACGCAGCCATTGATTTTGTAGACATTAAATCAATGTTTTTTTGAACAAAATTATTTGCCTCACCTGATAATCTGTTAATGATTTCACTTTCGGTACCTTGAAATAAAATATAGTCTAAAGCAGGAAAACCAATTGCATCAGCATAAGAAGCGGATTCTAAATTGAAATCTGTGACGGTGAAGGTGGAATTAACATTCCCAGTATCTGTTGGGTATGTATTGAATACGTTTCTAAGCGTAGTAATATTCGTGTTTCCAAAATTAACAAAGGAACAGCTTTGCCAATCTGAGTAAGCAGTTTTAAAACTATTTTGAAGCTTTGTTAAGTTCGTAGCATCTGGAGAACCGTTAAATTCGTTAAAGTCATTTTTCATGACTGTAATAGAACTATTTAATTCAGAATACTGCGGAGTGATTATATTATCACCAACATTTGTTAAAATAGTTGAGACATCAAAATTGTCTTTATTTTTATTCTTTGTTTTATCATTACAGCTCCACAAAAGTGAAGCTGTAATGATAATTGATAATATATTTTTAAATCTCATAAAATTTGTATTCTTACTATAAGTTACCTTTTTCACTCTCCAATCCAGCAGCAGTAGCTAAAATATTTCTTGCATTTTCAATTTGAGTAGGAGTGATGCTCCAGAAGTTACCCCCTAGTGCAACTAAAATTTCATCAACTTTAGCCCCATCAATTGAAGCATCTACATTATATTTTAAAGCTTTAATAAATGCATAAGCCTCTGATAAGACATGACATCTATCTGCATCATCATTAAACTTAGCATCAGCATCATTTAAATAATGAATTGCAGTAGCAGCTGAAATCTTTTCCCATTGGATTTTAATCTCAGCAACTGCATCGTTTTGGGCACTTTTATCTTTATTAGAAATAGCAGCTCTTCCTTTTATGAAAGCATCCATGATTACATTTGTACCTGCAACAGCATCTCTATTATTAGAATATTTCGCCCAAAAACTAACACCCTCTGTATTTGTTGGGAAATCTATTGGAGCTCCAAAATATCCAAAACCTTCATCAAAATGGTGCTCTTTAGCAGTTCCTTTACCTTCGGTAACTGTTGTGTTATCAACGGCATCTCCAATTTTATCATCCGATAAATAAGATGAAGTAGCTGAGTAGTAAAAACAAGATCCCATGACTCCTTTATCAATTAATTGAGCGTACTCCATTCCGTTTGCATCAACTAATATTGTTCTTCCATCTCCAGTAACTAATCCAGCTTGACCATCTGTTCCACCTGCTTGTCCTGCGTATTTAGCGATAGAATCAAAAAGGCTAACATAAAGTTCTGCTTCTACAGAGTATGTTTTATTTTGTAATTGCTTAGTCGAAGCATTTAAGTCAGCGTTTGCAAAAGGAGTGTTTGAGTTTCCAAACATGTTCTTCATGCTTTGAGCATCTAAAGAAGCGTTTTCTACGTGACCTGTTTTAATATAACTAGTCAATTCTTTCAACATATCTAATCTATTTGTTTGACCAGAATAGCTTACGTTTTCAAAATTGTAGGTAGAAGGAACCTTGTATCCTTCAGCTACGTTTTTGTTTTCGTTTTCGTCTTTGTCTCCACAACTTGCTAATAAAGCAATTGAAAGTACAAGTAGAATTAATTTTCTCATTGTTGTTTAGTTTATGGTGCAAAGCTAATTTAGAAGAAATGGATTCCCAATACCATAAACTTGGTATTTTGGAATTTGGCAACTAATTAACTGTTTAAGAGTTTTTAACTTACTATGATAAAATAATTCAATTTTTAAGAATGATCAGTTTGCTTACTTTTTATTGTTGTGCAAGAAATTATTAGAAATGGCGTGACCATTAAAGCAAAATAAGTTAGCCTTTCGTCTCTAGTTTTAATTGTCTGCTCATCTACGAAGAAGTAGTGTGATTTTCCAAAGTAAATACAATAAAACAATTTGTAAATTATTGAAATGAATCTTGTGATGTGATGGGGCTATCTTAATATAAGGTGTTAAGTAGTAAGAATTAAGTAATATTGATTTCAAATCTTCGGTTCAAAATAACTTGAGGTTAAAATTTCAAATTTAATCCGCTCTGGTTTTTGCAGAGGTACATCCCATTCCCCATTATATTTAATTTTCACAGGCAGGTATTCATTAAATTCATATTTTAACTCGATATACATTTTAATATCAAAAGAGAAAAGCGATGTAGCATCTTTTAAGGCATAGCTTCGAGCAATTATCTTCATTGTTCTTCGGTCATAAAAGGTTGTTACATTTTGAATTACAACCTTGTTCTCTTTCACATTGGCTTTCTTTTTACAGGAGAATTTATAACAAGGAATTGAATCTTTGAAAAATGTTTTATCCAATTTAAAATCATAAAACTGCACCATTTTTCCTTCATAAATATTCAGTTTTTTTCCAATTAACGGAACTCCATCAACGCCTGTTCCGGGAGAAAACATAAAGGTTTTAAGTTTCTCGTAATATTTTTCTTTTTTTGTTCTATCGTCTGGTTTTTGTTGAGAGTAATTGGTTTTAACGGCATTATCAACATCAAATTTTCCCTTTTCAAAAAAGACTTTATCAAACATTTCGCCTGTAAAGTATTTGTGCTGCCCGTTTTTCTTGTAAAACTTCCCATCGGTAGTTTCATTGTCAATTTGAATACAACCTAATTTACCATCACTTATATGAGTTGCCGTCCGTTTTAGATGTGCAATTTGATCCCATGTTTTATTAAAAATTGTAACCGAGTTCCTGGATTGATGAGGATACATTTTTAGATTTTTAAAAGCCCGATGAAAACTAGTGTCTTCTTTCGTCATTCTAATAAAGTCTTGAGCATCAAAATCACGTTTAACTTTAAGCGCTATTGTGTCAATATAGGTGGTGTCAAATAGCGATTGAGCTAAACTGGAATGATTCCAAATTAGACAAAAGGTTAAAACTATATTTGTTTTAACAAATATGTTTCTTATTTTATTCATAAACCAAAGTTAAACTATAAATTAAAATAAATATGTCTAAACCAGAAGTACCTCAGAAAGCACCTTATGTATTAGAAGTTGAACCGGGCAAGTATGCTTGGTGTACTTGCGGGAAAAGTATAAATCAACCTTATTGTGATGGAGCGCATTCAGGAACAGATTTTAGACCAAATATTGAAACAGTTACCGAAAAGAAAATTATTGCATGGTGTGGTTGTAAAAACTCAGCAAACGGAAGTTTTTGTGATGGAGCGCATGCTAAAATGTAGTTAAGAGCATATATTATATATATTTAAAGGGCGGATGTTAATTCGCCCTTTTTTTTTGATTACGGATTCGTTTCTGCTTGATCTTCTTCCTTATAATTCTCACAACTAACTCTATGGCCACATCCTAAATCATAAGCCTTTGCTTTAGCACGTTGTTCCATATTATAAACACCTCCACCACAATTATTTTCCGCCCAAACTAAATTGTTGTTTTGATCAAGTATTTCACATTTTTTGCAGCTTTTCGGAGTTATCATTTCTCTTGCAATATATCCACATGAAGTAAATGTGATGATAATTACACTTAGCACTAACTTAGTAATTGAGTTTAACATGTATTACTTTTAACTATATACTGAGCTAATTTAAATAGGTTGCTGTTATTCTCCAAATGTAAAATGATGGTGTTTATCCTATTTTTTACACCAATCTATTTTGCCAACTAATCCTTCCTCAGTATATTTGTAGCATGATGTTGACAAATAATAATTCTTGGTGGTGGCACGCTCTTTAATAAAAGGCAGTGAACCGGTTGGTATTATACAAATAATATAAAAGCTTGCAGGTCACTGTAAGCTTTTTTTTTTGATTGTCACTTTAGTTGATTTAGAATCAACTACAAATTATTAAAAATGGAAAAAATTAAAATAAATACTAGATATAAAAAATTACTTGCTGATGCGATCACACCAGTAAGTATATATCTAAATATTAAAGAAAAATATAAGAAGAGTTTTTTATTAGAAAGCTCTGATTATCATGGCAATGAGGATAGCTATTCTTTTATCTGCTTTAATCCTGTAGCTTCTTTTAAGGTTCAGGATGGTAAAATTTTTATAGTTTACCCTAACGGAGAATTTGAAAATAAAAGTGCTGCAGACCATGATGTAGTAGAAGAGTTAAATAATTTTTCGGGCTTGTTTGATTGTGAGGATTTAGGTTTCGACTTTGTAACCAATGGATTGTTTGGGTTTACAAGTTTTGAAGGAGTTCGTCATTTTGAGGATATTGATTTTGACTACAAAGAGAAACCTGAGAAAAAAGTGCCAGATATGCACTATATGGTTTTTCAAAACATAATTTCGATTAACCATTTTAAAAATGAATTATACCTTTTCGAACATAGAAGTGAAATAGGAACAGGGAGTGGGCCAGAATCATTAGACAAGTTAGAAGAGATCATTAAGACTTCAAACGTTACTCAAAAAAAATTCGAAAGAGTAGGTGAAGAGGTGAGTAACTTTGACGATGCAGGTTACCTTAAAGTCATTCGTGATGCAAAGAAACATTGTAAACGTGGAGATGTTTTTCAATTGGTTTTATCCAGAGAGTTTTCTCAAGATTTTAAAGGTGACGACTTTACATTATATCGCGCTTTGAGGTCGGTTAATCCATCGCCGTATTTGTTTTATTTCGATTTTGAAGACTTTAAGATCTTCGGTTCTTCACCTGAAGCGCAAATTGTTGTTAAAAACAGAAAGGCTTCAATATTCCCAATTGCAGGAACTTTTAGAAGAACAGGTGATGATGAGGCAGATGCCAAATTAGCACAGAAATTATTAGATGATCCAAAGGAAAACGCGGAGCATGTAATGTTAGTTGATTTAGCTCGAAACGATTTAAGCAGAGATGCAGAGAATGTTAAGGTAGAAAGCTATCGTGAGATTCAATTTTATTCTCACGTAATTCATTTGGTGTCAAAAGTTACGGGGGATTTATTGCCCCATAAAAACACGATTCGATTAGTTGCGGATACTTTTCCTGCTGGGACTTTATCTGGTGCTCCAAAACATAAAGCACTGCAGTTAATTAATAAGTACGAAAAAAATCAACGTGGGATTTATGGCGGTTGTATTGGTTTCATAGGTTTTAATGGTGATTTCAATCATGCTATTATTATCCGATCTTTTTTGAGTAAAAACGATAAGTTATTTTACCAAGCAGGAGCTGGAATTGTAATGAAATCAGATGATGAAAGTGAAAGACAAGAAGTGTTTAACAAATTAGCGGCATTGCATAAAGCAATGGAAATCGCTGAGGAGCTTTAAAGTATTAATCTAGTAATTAATTAGAAATGAAAATTTTAGTATTAGATAATTACGATTCGTTTGTGTACAATTTAGTGCATTACATCAGGCAGTTAGGTTTTGATGATGTTGATGTATTTAGAAACGATAAAATATCTTTAGAAGAGGTGGGTAAATATGATAAAATATTACTTTCTCCTGGTCCCGGAATTCCTGAAGAAGCGGGGATAATGTTGGATTTAATTAAGCAATATGCCGACACAAAAAGTATTTTGGGTGTGTGTTTAGGGCATCAAGCAATAGCGGAGGCTTTTGGAGGGGAACTGGAAAATATGGCTGATGTATTGCACGGTGTTGGAAATAAAATGCAAGTAGTTGCTGAGGATTCAATATACAACGGATTACCAAAAGAATTTGTGGTAGGACGTTATCATTCATGGCAGGTGAAAAAGGATTCTTTAGGGGGGATTTTTAAACTAACAGGAGTAGATGAAAAAGGTAATGTAATGAGCATGCGTCACAATACTTTGGACGTTGTTGGCGTGCAATATCATCCAGAATCAGTACTTACAGATCATGGTTTGGACATCGTAGAAAATTGGTTGAAGAATTAATATAATAAGTGTCTCGTCATTGCTTTATTATTAGCAGTGGCGAATAACTCAAAATAAAATGAAAATATTACTTCAAGAATTATTCAAAGGGAAAAAACTAAGCTCTGAGGAGGCTAAATTAGCTTTGCTTTCTATTGGGAAAGGGGAGTTGAATAACGCTTTAATAGCTTCTTTTTTAACCGTCTTTATGATGCGAGGAATTGAAGGTCAGGAGTTAGAAGGTTTTAGAACTGCGATGTTGGAGTTATGCAATCCTATTGATTTAGGAGACGTTTCAACTATTGATATGTGTGGTACAGGTGGTGATGGAAAAAATACGTTTAACATTTCAACAACTTCTTCTTTTGTAGTCGCGGCTTCAGGAGTTAAAGTTGCTAAGCACGGTAATTATGGTGTTTCTTCAGGTGTTGGTTCTTCAAATGTAATTGAGCATTTAGGATATGATTTTAAAGGTGAAGCAGCTGTTTTGAAATCAGAAATTGAAAATGTAGGAATTACGTTTTTTCATGCACCGTTATTTCACCCAGCTATGCGATTTGTGGGGTTAGTTAGGAAGGAATTAGGGTTGAAAACTTTCTTTAATATGATCGGCCCTTTAGTAAACCCATCCAAGCCAAACTTTCAATTAACAGGAGTTTACGACCCTTCAATTTTACCCTTGTATGATCACGTTTTGAAAAATAATTTGGAGCGATATGCGATTTTACATTCTACGGACGTGTATGATGAAATATCCTTAACGAGTGATTTTCATATGTACAGTCATAACGGAATTGAAAAGCTTTCGCCTGCTGATTTAGGGTTAAATCCTTTAAAGCCCGAAGATATTGGAGGAGGAGATACCGTCGAAGATGCCGCTATTATTTTACAAAATGTACTTTCGGGAAAAGGAACGGTTGCACAGTCACATGTCGTAGCAGCGAATGCTGGAGTTGCTATTTCTGTTGCGAAAGATGTTAAAGTAAAAGAAGGAGTTGAGGAAGCTCTTGAATTAATTAATTCGGGTGTGGGAATTGAAATATTAAATAAGTTATTGAAATAACACGCCTTCGTTACTGCAAGGAGTTCCGACTTGTTAATCTCGCTCTTTAAAAGTTAGAGATTGCTTCGTTCCTCGCAATGACAATAAACTTGATAAAATGACAATACTAGATAAAATAAATGCCAATAAACTAATCGAAATCGAAGCTGCTAAAGCAAAGGTCTCTGTTGCCGATTTAGAGTCTTCTGTTTTGTTTGATCGTAAATGTATTTCGTTAAGAGATGCGATTTTAAACAAATCAGGAATTATTGCAGAGTTCAAACGCCAGTCGCCATCAAAAGGAATAATTAATGGAGTATCAAAACCTGAAGATGTAGCAATGGCTTATGAAAATGCGGGTGTTTCGGCAATGAGTTGTTTAACTGATTTGAATTATTTTGGAGGAACATTTGCTGATTTAAAAGCTGTTAGGGCAGCTGTAGAATTACCGGTTCTTCGAAAAGACTTTATGTTGGATGAATATCAATTGTTAGAAGCGAAGTCAATTGGTGCGGATATTATTTTGTTAATAGCTTCAAGTTTATCTGTTGCGAAAACAAATGATATGGCGAAAGCAGCTAAGGCTTTAGGATTAAACGTATTGTTAGAAATTCATGAGGATTCTGAGTTGGCGCACATTAATCAATACTGTGATGCTGTTGGAGTGAATAACCGAAACTTAAAAACATTTGAGGTGACTACAGACGTTTCCAAAGCATTAGCGAATAAAATCCCAAATGACTTTATAAAGGTATCTGAAAGTGGGATTTCAAATGTAGAAGCAATACAGGATTTAAAAACATACGGTTATCAAGGGTTTTTAATCGGAGAAAACTTTATGAAAACAGAAAATCCAGGTGCTTCATGTGCTGAGTTTATTAACAAACTTTAAGGGTGTTGTTATCCCGGACTCGATTCGGGAATTAGAAGAGTGATTGTGAAATTATGAGCCCCTGGATCAAGTCTGGGATGATAAAAAGAGATGGTAGGTAAAGATTTGAAGATAAAGGTTTGCGGAATGAATCAAGATGAAGTTCATAATTTTCTTAATCTTAAGGTGAATTACGTTGGAAATATATTTTTCGAGTCTTCACCAAGAAATCAAGATAAAACCTTAGGTTTTGAGACAATTGGAAAAGATACGGCGAAAGTAGGTGTATTCGTTTTTAAGGGTTTGGGAGTTGATATAAGTGAGACTGAAATTGACGAAATACTGGTAAATAAGATTCTGCCTTTAAAGAGGAAGCATCAATTTGATGTCATTCAATTTCACGGAGGAGAACCAGATAAATTAATAAAGGCGGCGAAAAGTCAGTTAGGTTTAAAGGAAGTTTGGAAAGTTTTTTCAATAGGAGAAGACTTTGATTTTTCAGAATTACAAAATTACCCTTCAGCTGATTTGTTTTTGTTTGATACAAAAACAAAGAACCACGGAGGAACAGGTAAGAAGTTCAATTGGTCCTTATTAAACCGTATAGATAAAGAATCTCAAAAAAAATACTTCCTAGCGGGAGGAATTGGTCCTGGCGATGCTAAAGAAATAAAAAGATTAAAATTAAAAAACTTGATAGGTTTAGACTTGAATAGCAGGTTCGAAATCGAGCCAGGCATAAAGGATGTAAAGTTGTTAGAAGAGTTCTTAAATGAGCTTAGAGCATAAAGAATGAGATCACTTTGTTACTTACAATGACGATGTGTTCAAAGTTTAAAACTAAAAATTTAAAATTCGTTAGAGATGGGGTATAATGTAGACGAAAATGGATATTACGGAAAATTTGGAGGTGCTTACATCCCCGAAATGTTGTATCCAAACGTAGAGGAATTAAGAGAAAACTATTTGAAAATCTCTCAAGAGCCTGAATTTAAAAAAGAGTTTGATGATTTGTTGAAGAATTACGTTGGAAGACCATCTCCATTGTACTTAGCTAAGCGGTTGTCAGCAAAGTATGGTGCGAAAATCTATTTAAAAAGAGAAGATTTAAATCATACAGGAGCTCATAAAATAAACAATACAGTTGGTCAGATTTTATTAGCGAATCGACTGGGGAAAAAGCGAATTATCGCAGAAACCGGCGCAGGACAACACGGAGTTGCAACAGCTACAGTTTGTGCTTTAATGGGCTTAGAATGTATTATTTATATGGGAGCAGTTGATATTGAACGCCAGCAACCAAATGTTAAGAGAATGCAACTGTTAGGAGCAACTGTTGTTGCTGCAGAGTCTGGAAGTAAAACGTTAAAAGATGCAACAAACGAAGCAATTCGTGACTGGATTAATAATCCATCGGATACTTATTACATCATCGGTTCGGTAGTAGGTCCACATCCATACCCTGATATGGTAGCGCGTTTCCAAAGTGTAATATCAGAGGAAATGAAATGGCAATTAGAAGAGCATGAAGGAAGAGATTACCCTGATAGAATAATCGCTTGTGTTGGTGGAGGAAGTAATGCTGCTGGTTCTTTTTATCATTATTTAGATAATGATAAAGTAGAGTTAATTGCCGCAGAACCTGCCGGTTTAGGATTGGAATCAGGAAAAACTGCAGCTACTACAGCGAAAGGAAAACCAGGAGTTTTACATGCTGCGAAAACGTTGCTAATGCAAACGGAAGATGGACAAGTTGTTGAGCCATATTCGTTATCTGCTGGATTGGATTATCCTGGAATAGGACCAATGCACGCACATTTGTTCGAATCAGGAAGAGGGAGCTTTAAATACGTAACAGACGAAGAAGCTTTAACGGCTTGTTTTGAGTTAAGTAAATTAGAAGGAATTATTCCTGCATTAGAAACAGCTCATGCATTGGCAGTATTAAATCAATTGGATTTAAAGAAAGATGAAGTGATTGTGATTAATCTTTCGGGTAGAGGAGATAAGGATTTGGAAACTTTAATAAAATATATTTAAGAATTCGTTGAATTTTTCTCACTATTGAGAGGAAAGGCGACCTGGCAATTTTAAATTTTTATAATGAAAAGAATTAAAGAAGCATTCGAGAAAAAACCAGATGGATTATTATCCATTTTTGTCACAGCTGGGTTTCCGAATTTAAACGATACAGTAGAAATACTAAAAGAGTTAGAAGCGAATGGAGTTGAGATGGTGGAGTTAGGAATTCCTTTCTCAGATCCTATGGCAGATGGTCCCGTTATACAGGAAGCAAGTGGGGTTGCCATCGAAAATGGGATGACGCTAAAGTTATTATTTGAGCAGTTAAAAGACATTCGAAAAGAGGTTTCTATTCCAATATTGTTAATGGGTTATTTAAATCCAGTAATGCAATATGGTTATGAAGAGTTTTGCAAAAGCTGTCAAGAAGTAGGGATAGATGGGGCGATTTTACCTGACTTACCGCTTTATGAATATAAGAAGGAATATAAAGATTTGTTTGAAAGTCATGGCTTAGCAAATACGTTTTTAATCACTCCTGAAACTGCGCCAGAAAGAATTAAAGAATTGGATAGTTTAACAAATGGGTTCTTGTATTTAGTTTCAAGTTCGTCTACAACGGGTAAGAAATCTGGTATTGATGGAACGATCGATTACTTGTCTAGAGTAAAGGATATGAATTTAACTTCACCTAGTTTAATCGGTTTTAATATTAAGGATTCAGAATCTTATAAAATTGCTTGTACGTATTCAAATGGTGCTATCATCGGAACTGCATTTATTAAAGCAATTGCGAATTCTAATAATTTTAAAACGTCTATTAAAGACTTTGTATCAAGCATTAGGTAATTAAAAAGGGCGGGTATTCTTCCGTCCTTTTATTTCCTATTTATAGTTATGTACTTGATTCTTAAAATTATCAGTAATTTTTATTGAGTTATTTTGAAAGTCAAGTTTTTTTTAACAACTGTAAATCCAATTTCTGAGCTTTCTACTGAATCCTAAATTTTCAAATACCTAATCTTGAAATTTCAGCTCAGCTTGAGATTAGTTATCCCAGAAATTAATTATTCAAATACGAGGATAAAATCTTAGTTGGATTAAGCTATCATTATTTGATGAGGTAGTTTTTTATTGTTCCTTCAGTTTTTCAACACCTATAATTTTGGTGTTAGCCAGTTAGATAGATTCATATTTAGAACTGAGCAGTTTTTCAAGAGCGTGCATTTCATCTCTATATTGAGCTGCTGAAATAAAGTCTAGTTCTCGAGCAAACTTTTCCATTTTCGATTTAGTTTGCTTAATTGCTTTTTCCAATTGATTTTTGGACATGTATTGAATAACAGGGTCAGCGGCAAGTCCGGCTTCAATATCAGAGTTCTCATACTCCGTACTTCTACCTCTAACGGTATCAACCATTGAGGTTTGTTGTAATATTTCTTCTCTGCTTTTTGCCAAGGATCGAGGTTTTAATCCATGTTCTTCATTATAGGCGGTTTGAATTTCACGCCTTCTATTTGTGGCATCAATAGTCTTTTGCATCGAGTCTGTAATTTTATCTCCATACATAATAACTCGACCATCAATATTTCTTGCTGCTCTACCTGCTGTTTGTGTTAATGATTTTTCAGATCTTAAAAAACCTTCTTTGTCAGCATCCAGAATTGCAACCAATGAAACTTCAGGTAAATCTAATCCTTCTCTTAAAAGGTTAACACCGATTAAAACATCTATATCTCCAAGTCGTAATGCTCTAAGAATTTCAACACGCTCCATCGTATCAATTTCTGAATGGATATATCTACACTTAATGTTAAGGTTTAAAATAAATTTAGAGAGCTCCTCAGCCATTCTCTTTGTAAGAGTTGTGCAAAGTGTTCTTTCATTCCTTTTAACTCTTATATCAATCTCGTTTAATAAATCATCAATTTGATTTTGAGTTGGTCTTACTTCAATAATTGGATCTAATAAACCTGTTGGGCGTATTACTTGCTCAACGATCACACCTTCACATAGTTCTAATTCATAATCTGCAGGCGTTGCACTTACGTATAGCGTTTGAGATTGTATAGCCTCAAATTCATCGTATTGTAACGGTCGATTATCTAATGCTGCAGGTAATCTAAAGCCGTATTCAACTAAATTCATTTTTCGAGATCGATCACCTCCGTACATCGCTTTTATTTGCGGTCGGGTAACATGGCTCTCATCAATCATCATGATAAAGTCTTCTGGGAAATAATCAAGTAGACAATAAGGTCTAGTTCCAGGAGCTCTTCCATCAAGGTATCTAGAGTAGTTTTCGATTCCACTACAGTATCCTAATTCTCGCATCATTTCTAAATCGTATTCTGTTCTTTCAAGCAGCCTTTTAGCTTCAAATTCTTTTCCTTCCGATTTAAAAAAAGCAATTTGCTTCATCAAGTCGTCTTGAATTTGTTTAATTGCATTTTGTAAGCTGTCTGGGCTTGTTACAAAAAGTGTTGCTGGATAAAGCATAGCCTCTTCCAATTTGGTTAATGAATGATTATTTAAGGGGTCTATTTGTTCAATAGACTCTATTTCATCACCCCAAAAAGAAAACCGGTAAGCATAATCTAAATACCCAGGGTATACATCAACGGTATCGCCTTTAACTCTGAAGTTTCCACGCTCAAATTCAATGTCATTTCTCGAATATAAAGCGGTTACTAAATGTTTTAATAACTGAGTTCGACTAATTTTTTGTCCACTTTTAATTAAAATGGAGTTGCTATTAAAATCGCTTGGGTTTCCCATACCATAAATACAAGAAACAGAAGAAACAACTATAGTGTCATTACTGCCTGAGAGTAGAGCCGTAGTAGCACTCAATCTTAACTTCTCAATTTCCTCATTAATAGAAAGGTCTTTTTCGATATAAGTATTGGTAGTTGGGAGAAAAGCTTCGGGTTGGTAGTAATCATAATATGAAACAAAGTATTCGACCTTATTTTCTGGGAAGAATTTTTTAAATTCCCCATAAAGTTGAGCAGCAAGTGTTTTATTATGAGAAAGGATTAGAGTTGGCCGGTTAAGTTCTTTAATGACATTAGCCATGGTAAATGTTTTCCCCGATCCTGTTACACCCTGAAGTGTTTGAGCGGCAATTCCATCATTAAATCCATCAACTATTTGTTTAATTGCTTGAGGTTGATCACCTGTAGGCTGAAACTCCGAAACCAGTTTGAAATCCATAGCTTAAAAATAAGATTTTATACCATAAAAAAAGGTCATTCGAATTTCGAATGACCTTAAATATTGTTTAGGGTTTGATTAACCTAAATAAGCTCTTAACAATTTACTTCTTGAGTTATGCTTTAAGCGCTTAATTGCTTTTTCTTTAATCTGACGAACTCTTTCACGAGTTAAGTCAAATTTAGTACCGATTTCTTCCAAAGAAATTTCTCTGTTTCCATCAATACCGTAAAATAATTTTAAAACTTCTGCCTCTCTTTCAGTAAGCGTGGCAAGTGATCTTTTAATTTCTTTGTTTAATGATTCCTTTAATAAACCGTTATCGGCATTTGGAGAATCACCATTAACCATTACATCCAATAAACCGTGGTCTTCACCTTCTGCAAACGGTGCATCAACTGATACGTGACGGCTATTCATGTTCATAACATTGGAAACTTCGTTTTCAGATAAATCTAAAAATTCAGATATTTCCTTAGCATTTGGTTCTCTCTCTAACTGTTGTTCCAATTGAGATGTCCCTTTGTTAATTTTGCTAATTGCTCCAATCTTATTTAATGGTAATCTTACCATTCTTGATTGCTCAGAAATAGCTTGGATAATAGATTGACGAATCCACCATACAGCATAAGATATAAACTTAAATCCTCTTGTTTCGTCAAAACGTTTAGCAGCTTTAATTAATCCTAGGTTACCTTCGTTGATTAAATCAGGAAGTGTAAGTCCTTGGCCTTGATACTGTTTTGCAACGGAAACAACAAATCTTAAGTTGGCTTTTGTTAACTTTTCAAGAGCGTCTTGATCGCCTGCCTTGATTTTTTTTGCTAACTCTACCTCTTCTTCAGCCGTAATCAGACTTTCTTTCCCTATTTCTTGTAGATACTTATCTAAAGTAATACTATCTCTCTTTGTGATTGACTGGGTAATTTTAAGCTGTCTCATAGACTTTGTTTCTCAATATTTATTGACGCACGAAGATACGCCATAATAATGGCCTTGTCCAGTTTTTACACCTATTTTTTTAAAATTCAATAAAATGTTTTTTAACCAATTGATTGTGAGGGTTTTGGGTTTTTTTAGCTTGTAAGGTTTACGCAGTTATTTGTACGGGTTGTCGGAGCGTTAGTCTGATGTTGTAACAGATTTAGCTATGAATTTATTACTTTAGTATTGTTATTTGTCCAGTTTATGTTTAAATACTTGTCTCTTATAATAATTTCTGTTGCCATTTTGAGTTGTACAAACTTAGATGACCGCCATGTTTTCAATTACAAAATAACAGGAACAGCTGAGAAGGTGAGCAGCATGAAAGTCGTAATGGGACCAGGTATTGATTATGATTCAGAAGGCGAGATAAATTTGCCTGTTGATATTGAGCACGATGTTTATGGTGATAATTTGAATTATTTGCTCGAAATTTCACATTTAGATGTCAATGCAGATGTTAAGCTTGAAGTATTTATTGATGACGAGCTGATCGAAGAGAAAAGTCAGTTCACAACTATTGATGCAGTGAACACCATCTCAATTGAAGGTGTTTTTTCAAAGGATTAATTCAATCGCTCTAAAAGTTTTTCCGTTTCTATTTGATGCCCACAATTAAAGTGTTTTTTAGGACATTCTTTATGGCCATGTAATCCGCACGGTCGACACGTTAAATTTAAATCGTTTTCGATAACAACGGAGTTCTCAGATAAAGGTCCAAATCCAAAAGAAGGAACCGTACTGCAAAATAATGCTGTAGTGTTCGCATTAACTGAGGATGCTAGATGCTGAGGAGCAGAATCGTTTACGTAACACATTTTAGCATTTCGCATCAACGCTGCACTTTGTAACAAGTTTAATTTTCCACAAAGATTTTCAATATCTGAATTTTTAGATTGGTTAATAATTTCGTTCGCTAATTCCTTGTCGGAAGGCGCTCCTATGATTAACGTTTTAAAGCCTTGGACTTCGGTTAAAAACTCAACCCATTTTTCTTTAGGATATTGTTTTGTAAACCAAACTGAAGCTGGGGCAATTACAATATATGAGTTTGCTTGGTACTTATCTGTTTTTTGATAATCTTGAATCGAAGGATGAAGTTTTAATCCACGGTGAAACTGAGGCGAAAATTCTTTTATTAACGAATAGTTTCGATCAACTTCATGAAGACCTGTTCCTATTTCGTGTTTTATTTTTTTATGGAATAATGCAGAAAGTGGATTTTTATCAAACCCAATTTTGAGTTTGGCTTTTGAAAATGCGGTTAAAAGTCCTGCGTTAAAAAATCGTTGAATACCAATTACAATATCGTATTTCTCTTTTCGAATGTTTTTAAGAATTCTAATTAGATTTTTTATTTTCGCATCCTTCTTATTCCAAACAATAACTTGATTGATAAATGGGTGTTCACTAAACAAACTCTCATTACCTTTTCTTACCAGAATATCAATTTTTGATTTTGGAAAATTTAGATTTAAGGTCTCTAATAATGATGTTGCTAAAATAACATCACCGATAAAGGCTGTTTGTATGACTAATATTTTGTTGTAGTTTACCAATTGGTGTATTTTTATACAAATTTATTAATTTTTTATGGGACGGATTATTGGACTGGATTATGGGACGAAAAGAGTAGGTATTGCTGAGACGGATGATCTTAAGATTATTGCAAGTCCTTTGATTACAGTTCATAGTAAAGACGTGATTCAGTTCATAAAAGACTATATTCTTAAGCATGATGTTGAATCGGTTGTAATCGGTCATCCAAAAAATCTGGATGCAACAGATACTGATGCGACTAAATTGGTTAATGATTTTGTAAAACATTTAAAAAAGAAAATTCCAGCTTTAAATATTATTTTGGAGGATGAACGCTTTACAAGTAAAATGGCCTCACAGGCAATGATAGCTGGTGGCGTAAAGAAAAGTAAGCGTCGTGAAAAAGGGAATTTAGATAAAGTAAGTGCCGCGTTAATATTACAATCTTACTTAACCCGACAGTCGAATGGGTTTTAGCAAAACTTTTTGTTTTATTTTTGAAGAATGATTTTACCAGTTGTAGCTTTTGGAGATCCGGTATTAAGAGAGATCGGAATAGATATATCTAAAGATTATGAGGGTTTACCTAAACTAATTGAAAATATGTGGGAAACCATGTACGGAGCTGAAGGTGTTGGTTTAGCAGCACCTCAAATTGGAAAAGCGATACGTTTATTTATAATTGATGCTAGTCCGTTTGCTGAAGATGAACCAGGTTTGGAAGGGTTTAAAAAAGTGTTTATTAATGCTGAAATTCTTGAAGAAACTGGCGAAGAGTGGTCTTTTAAGGAAGGATGTTTAAGTATCCCAGGATTAAGAGATAACGTAAAAAGACAAGAAACAATAAAGATTAAATACTTTGATGAGCAGTTTAAGGAGCACATTGAAGAGTACAGTGGGTTTGCAGCGCGTGTCATTCAGCATGAATATGATCACATTGATGGTGTTTTATTCACCGACAAAATAAATCCCTTGAAAAAACAAATGATAAAGCGTAAATTAACAGATATTTCCAAAGGAATCGTAAAAGTTGGTTATCGAATGAGGTTTCCAAAATAAATAAAAAGTTTATGAAAAAGATTATTATACCATTTGTAGCAGGAATAATTTTAATGTCATGTGGAGCTGGAGATAAAGCTTCAACTGGCCTTTTAGAACAAGATTTAATTGCGGGAATAGAAGGTGTTCGTGCTAAATTCAATAATATTTTTGAGAACCCTAAAGATTTTGATCAACTAGCATTAAAACCTTTAAACGATAGTTTGGTTTATTTTGTTGACGCTCTAATCTCAGAGTATCCTAACTCAGCTGAATTACCAGAAGTGTTGTGCAGAGCTGGTGTTGCATCATTAAATGTGAAAAATAGTTCAAAAGCTATTCAGTTTTTATCCTACGTTGCTGATTCATTCCCAAATCATAAAGTAGTTCCCAAAGCAATGTACTTTATTGGAAGAACGAAAGAAGTTGTTTTAGAAGATTTAGAAGGGGCTAAAGAAGCGTATAAAATATTATATCGATCTCACCCAAACACAGTTTGGGGAATGAATGCTAGAACAAGCGTTGAGTTAATTTTAAAGCCTACAATGTTAGAAATTCCAACTGTAATAGAAGCTATAGATACTATAGCTAAATAATATAAACCAATTTAAAACCCGCTTTTTCGGGTTTTTTTATGTTCTATTGGCATCTCTAAAATCCATATTAAATAGTTTATTACCGACTGACAACAAACAGTGGAAGGTTTTCCTTGCTTGTTTGACTATTTCTACAATTTTGTGGGGGTTGCTAAAGTTTTCGGAGGAAAGAGAAGATGAGCTACAGGTGTTGCTAAAGTTTGAAAACTTCCCAAAAAATCAAATGCTTATTGGTGACTTACCTGAATCTATGCCTGTGAAAATAAGGGCTCAAGGTTTTGATTTAATTTCAAGGAGTTTCAGTTTTAATCAGGCTCAGGTTGTGATCGATTTGAGTAAATCCGTTGTGCTTAAAAAAGGGGATAACAACCAATACGTTTGGCTGCCAAAATTAAATTCAAAATCAATTATTGCAGCAATTGGAGCCAATTTGAAGTCTTCAATATATCCAGTTGACTCTGTAAATGTTTTGTTTTCAGAAAGAATCGAAAAAGAGTTAATAACAAGTTTTAAATACAAGTTAATAAACCCGGTTGATCATTACGTTTTAAATCAACCTTTAGTTTCACCATATAATGTGAAGGTCAGAGGAGCAAAGTCTGTTTTAAATAAAATTGATACTATTTATACCGAACTCCGCGTTTTTGATCGTTTGGAGTCTGATTTGGACCAAGATTTTAAGCTTGAAAAACCATTTGGTGTTGATTCTTTATATGAGGATAGTCTCAGAGTCTTTGTTGGGGTTGAAACGATCGCTAAGTATCAATTTGAAATACCGATTCTAATTAAGAATGCACCAGACTCTCTTGAGGTTAAATTATTTCCAAATGAGGTAAAGGTTTCCTTTTCATGTGGAGCAAGTAAACTAACTCAAATAACGCCTGATAATTTCTCTGCAGAGGTTAATTTTTCTGAGGTGAAATCTTCTTTTAAACGACTTTCTATCGACTTATTTAAAATACCCCTAAATGTTTCGGAGGTAAGCGTAGAACCTGCGAGTGTTGAATATATTATTAAATCGAAAGATTAATGATTATTGTTGGCCTTACTGGGGGTATTGGAAGTGGTAAATCTACTGTTTGTAAGATTTTTGAAGTATTGGGTATTCCTGTTTTCTATGCCGATGATGAATCAAAAAAAATCCTTTTCTTACCCAATGTTTCTAAGGAAGTAATGTTAGCCTTTGGGAACAAGGTTGTTACTAATAGTAGACTCGATAAAAAGAAACTTGGAACAGTTGTATTTTCATCAGTGGAAAATTTGACGGTGTTGAATCAAATTTTACACCCTAAGGTTGCTCAACGCTTTAAGGAATGGTCTTCTGTTCAACGCTCAAAATATGTTATTAAGGAGGCCGCTATTCTATTTGAGTCAGGTTCATATAAGTCATGTGATTTCGTTATTAATGTTTCTTGTTCAGTTACCGAAAGAATTAAGCGAGTTTTGGAAAGAGATGATAGAAGTAAAGAACAAATTAAAAATATTATTTCAAAACAATTATCAGAAGATGAACGCGTGAATTTGTCCTCTTTTATTATTCAAAATGAGAAGGATAAGTTAATTCCTCAAGTTTTAAGTATTGATTATCATATTCAGAATGTCACTTAGAGCTCTGTAAAACAGTTATTTACCGAGTAGTTTTCAACACGATGTTAATAACGTTTTGGTATATTAGTCGAATCTTAAAATGCTATGAGGTAATTTTACGGTAATAAGGTAGATGCAATGCAAAAAAATATAGTAAAAATATTCGGAATTTTTTTAGTGGTAACTGTATTGAGTACAGCAATCTCTTCATGTAAACCTGGTCATGAGGTATGTCCAGCTTATACAAATGTAAAGGCAGTGCCAGTTAATAGTTACTAGAACAAAATAAAGTAACAAAAAAATCGTACGAGAGTACGATTTTTTTGTTTTTGAAAATCCGATTTTTATTTTTTAGTGAAAATTTTAATAAGTAAAAAGCCAGTTATGGAAATTAAGAAAAACGAATATTTTGATGGTAACGTTCATAGTTTGGGTTTTGTTGAAAACGGAATTACTGAAATTACTGCTGGATTAATTAAAAAAGGAACATACGATTTTGGAAAAGCGGACCCTAGAGAGACGATGAAGTGCACTTCAGGGGAAATGGTCATCAATGGGGTTAGTTGTACAGCTGAAAATGCAGCTGCTGTAATTGAAGTAGGTCAACAAATAGTTTTAGAAGTTAAAGCTGATTCTACTTATACTTGTACTTACGGATGATTTGAAATTAAAATTTAAGAATTGAAAAACAGAAAAGGTCAACGATGGTTGACCTTTTCT
>TARA_B110000091_G_scaffold214389_1_pt1 | contig 28970 bp, 28 predicted proteins | sample TARA_B110000091 | Tara Oceans TARA_B110000091 (sample SAMEA4397278) | marine metagenome | biome: Polar Biome; feature: [DCM] deep chlorophyll maximum layer (ENVO:01000326); material: water (ENVO:00002006), including particulate matter (ENVO:01000060) such as... | depth 35 m
ACAAACAATAGGTAACAGCCTTAAATAAATTAAAAATAGTAATAAGCGTAACAGTTAAGATAATATAAGCATGAAGTTAAAAAGTAGCTATACACTTAACTTAAAAATTAGCATTGCTTAGGTTTAGTTAAGTTAATAATTTACTTTATTAAGAGGCTTCGGATTGGCGCTTAACTTAACTTACTTGAATTTAAGTAACTCACTTTTAGTTTTTTAATAAAACCCTAAGCACTTTAATACAAAACTTAAAAAACCCTTTAACATACTTTAAGCTAATATTTACTTGATCGTAAGCCCAATAAACAAATACTATTACGCAAATTATCACAGCCCGTAGGTTTATTTTCGTAGATATAGCCCCTTTAAGGCCTTATTTAGCAAAGTTAACAATAACATCTATTTTATGAACGCTACCTATAGAATTACCCACCCCACTAACAGTCATTTAGTAAATTGTACAACTAAATACTCCATATACCCCTGACTAGCTATTAAAAAATTTCTAGGCAACTAATAGCCTACTAGCTCTAGCTCCGATTAGGTTATGTTATACTGTATACCGCAGTGTAGTATACCTACAAACAGCAGGTAATAGCCTTAAATAAATTAAAACTAGTAACAGGCGTAGCAGCTAAAGTAAGGTAAGCATTAAGTTAAAAGATAACTATACACTTAACTTAAAAATTAGCATCGCTTAGTTTTAGTTAAGGTAAAGTAATAATTTATTTTATTAAGGTGCCTAAGGTTTTATTAAAAAAACTAAAAGCGAGTTACTTAAATTCAAGTAAGTTAAGTTAAGCGCCAATCCGAAGCCCCTAAATATAAAACTTAAAAAAATATTTCAACATACTTTAAGGTAATATTTGCTTTATCATAAACTCAGCAAATAGATACTATTGTGTAAATTACCAAAGCTTGTAGGTTTACCCCTTTTTAAGGTTTTGTTTAGTGAAGCTATCAATAACGTCTATTTTGTGAATATCATCTATAGGCTTACCACCTAATTAATAGTCGTTTAGTAAGTTGTATGACTAGCTACCACGCATGCCCCCTGACTAACTATTAAAAAATTTATAGGCTACTAGTTGCTTATTAGCCCTAGCTCAAATTAAGTTATGTTATATACTATGGTATATAACATAACTACAAACAGCAGGTAACAACCTTAAATAAATTAAAACTAGTAATAGGCATAGAAGTTAGAGTAAGGTAAGCGTAGTATACTTAACTTAGAAACTAACATCGATTGTTATAAAAAATTATTAGGTTTAAAGTAATATAAGTTAGCAAAGTCACTAGATACCGCAGTAAAAGCATTTAGCGTTACTACAACATTAGGAATATAAGGTTTAAAAATTTAATTAATAAAGTGTAGTTAATTGTAGGTAAGAGTCTAGTAGACTCAGGGCTTATTATATCTTTAGTTAGGTTATACTACATAGCTAACAGTAACACTACTTTATAGTTTAAGTCTTAAAATTTTATTGTAATTGCAACCTATATAATAACCCAGCGGTGTATCCTCCCGCAACCTCTACCTAATTACTACTAAAAAATAACCTAGTAATTAAGTATCAGACTATACTTACAAACTAAGATCGTTAGTAGTTATACAGATTAGAAATAGTGTGAAATTAATTCATGAGTTGATTAAACACGATTCAAGGTAAATAAAAAGGGACCCCTTTTCTATGAAAAAATATATCAAAATAAATTCCAATATAGAATTTTGGGAAATACGTCCCCTGCATAGGAAATCGCAAGTCTAAATAAATAGAATAGCCTGTAGTACCTATGTTGCCAGGGTAGTAGTTTTTAGGAATATAACCCTCGTCAGTCTCGCTAAGTAATATTGGTCTATAGTTACTATTAAGCTTTGCTGTTAGGGTATGCTTTGGTTTATCAGTTATGTCCATGCACCATCTTGTAAGTGAAATCTTACTATCACGGTCAAACGGAACAGTGGAAATTACGCACTCGAAATGTCCTGTTATAAACGGGCCTAGTCACATGCTACCAAAAAAATTGTTACGCTCTAATACTGTCATCAGTTCATATGTCATCTATTTACACGGCTTTTTAACGCATGGGAGCATCTCTGCTCAGAGAAAGCGCGTCACTCTTTCTCTAGGTTTTTGTTGTCTACCAATCCTTGTGATAGACTTAAAAAATAGTTGTATGTTAAATTACTATAAGTAATAACCAGTTAAAGTAATAATAACCTTACTATAGTAATGAATAAAATAATCTTATAAAGGTAAAACTAGTCGTATTTCTAGGACTAGAATGAATACCTTAAAAAATTAAATAGTAGATACTCATCAGGTTATTCTCTTAGCTTTATATTAGCATACCAGTAGCTAATAAGAGGCTAGCATAACTTAAATATACTAAAAGTTACGCCCCCAACTTTTAAATAATATTTTATAAATATAACTATTTTATAACTGGTAGGTAGTGTATTTAAAATACACATTTAACCCCCCCGAAAGCTATAAATTATAAACTAAATTATTAGCTAGCTATAATATTTTTAGGGGTTAACTATATAGTGGGTATTTGCTTAAAAATAATTATAGAAGAAAGCTGATAAAAGCACTAATAAAATTAAGCACAATAATATAATAGCTAATTCCTTATGGGATAGGTCATTATTAAGTAGAGATTTAGCGCTAGGTGCTCCAAATACACAACTATATCAAATCTTAGCAAAAGCGACTGGGGCTATAGTACTTGCAGCTACTAAAATAACAAAAAATAACAAAAAGGATATATCTGATACATAACTAAATAACATAAACTCACAACTAAACTTTAAAGTACCAGGTATAGCTAGGTACATAAGTACCATAAATATTATCGAAAGTCCTAAGTTAGGGGATGCGTGTACTATACCTACTACCTCTGATGTTTGTCTTGACTGAAAACGCCTCTGTATACAATCAACTAAAAAAAACATAAGAGAAGACAATAGTGCATGCATAAAACAAAAAATTATACCTATACTAACAACAGGGGAATATCCAAATAAAAAACACATAACAATTAAATTCATCTCCTGAATAGTACAGAACGCAACTAGCTTCTTCAAGTCAACCTGAGTTCACATTTTTAAAGAAGCATCTATCACACCTACAGAAGCTATAACTAAGGGAATAACATTACTAGACGGAAAATTTAAAGCTAAGTACAGTTTATATAGACCAAAAAGAGCTGTTTTAACTAGGAAACCACTTAAATACATGCTAAAACTTCCTGTTGCCTCAACGTGAGTTTTTGTGAGTCAGTAATGTAAAGGCCATATAGGTATTTTAAAACCAAAACCTAAAAATAAAATAAGTTTCATATAAAAAATCTCATCAGCTGCAAAACTGTAGTCCCTCAATTGACTAACAGTAGATACCCCTGAAATATTAACCATATACATAATAACTAAAAAAACTAGTAAAGACCCTAACTGAGTTCAGATTAAAAAGTATAAAGAAGCACTTATACCTTTTTTATTAGGACTGTTATAGTAAACTAAAACAAAAGAAGGTAGTAGTAGTAGCTCGTATAAAATAAAAAACATATAGATATCATCAGCGCATACAAACATAATAACTATAACTATAAAATAATTAAATAACAGAGACTGCCTTGTGTTGTGTCAAAAAATTTTATCGCTAAAGTTAAATAGTGATAAAAACCCTACAATATAAGCTAGTGTAATTAAAGCCGCCCCAAACAAGTCTAGCGATAATAAACCAGCTTTTATATTAAAGTAAGGTATTGTATAGTTTATGCAGGCGTACTCCAAACTTAAGGAGTCCCAGGCTAATACTGTTAAAAAGAGGTATAAATTAGTTATTTGCAAAAATAAACCTAAAAAAAAACTCGTAAGTAGCCAAAACCTCATAAACATCGGTATTGAGTTTGTTTGTCGTATACTACAAGCTACTGCAAGTAAAAAATTTAAGGCAAGCGCTACCGCAGCTATAAATAAATTTAGCTGCACTGATAGTTCTACCATATTTATAATATTAAGATACTGAAAACTTATGTTATTGTGTATTTGGTATAGCAAGTATACAGTAGGTTTCAGTAATAACGTGGATTTTTATTTTATGCTTATTTCCAATTTTTATTTATAAGCTTATAATAATTAAAAAAGTAGCTAAGATAGATACCATTATAAATAAAAATTTATATACGACTGAAAAGTCATAATAAGTTTTTGTTGTTTTTAAGCTTAAAGACTTTAAACCATACAACGACGATACAAGGTAAGATATTTGAGAAGTACTTAATACAAGATACTGTCTTATAGAATTTAAGAACCATAAGTTTACATTAACATCGTAGGATGCACGAGTTTTATTATTTAACCAGAAAGTATACATAGTTTTAAACAAAAGTACAGGTACCTTACCGCAAAGATGTAGTTATATACGACCTGGGAAGGAATTTAGGAACTTACGCCTACGTATAGTAGACGGTACAGGCCCAAGAAGTCTACCACCATAAGAGTTCATTCTTTTTTTTAAAAGGATAATGGAATTCGTTTTAAATTTTATAGTAGTACCATCTATCTTACTTAATTCTTTTTTTGTCCTAACAACAATACCCTTAACTTTAGACTTTTTAAGTAGCCAGTTATCAGGCTTAGTTTCTTTGACACTAACTTTTACAAAGTTACCAGTCCTAGCTACTTTTCTATTAAAACCATAATATAGGTGAAAAACCTTAACTCAAATCACACCACAACTATCGGCAGGGGATACATATGTACCTTTCTGTATCATTAAATTTAAGTAGTTACGAGTAATTTTATTATTTATTTTTTATAACCCTAATACCTGGCTGAGCATTACTCTGGTTTACTAAATTCTGTTTACGTAAAAAATAAAAGTCTAAGGAGCTAAAGAAAAAAGACATGAATTTTTTCAAAAGGTTATGATTAGTAGATTTAGCAGCACCCACAAGATTAAATACAGTAATACAAAGTATACTACCTAAAAATAACATCCAACCAATTAATATAAACTCATAAGAGTTTATAAAATAATAACTTATATAAAGACCAATAAAGTCATTCATAGCTAAATTATATAAGGAGTCATAGTAGTTATCTCATAAATCTATAGAATTAAAAGCTTGGTGAAGATAAGATTCTTTCTCTGAGTAAATCATAGGAATTAAAAGTATAACTGAACTAAATATAAAGTATAAATAGCGGTAAGAGGATTTAGTAGCAGGCGTAGAACCTTTAAAATTTAAATAAAATAACACTAATAGTAGCATAAACACTACAGTAATCTCTATAACATATAAGAACCCTGTAAATAGCTCCATTTGATAAAAGCCAATGAATAATCCTATTAAAAATGAAAGTATAAAAAAATACAAAAGAAGGTAAAATGAATTATTCAAAAAAAAAAATAGAATTATAATTAATAGCATAGCTAGTTGTAATAATATAATCTCTGAAAAACCAGGAGCCAAGTCTAGTCAAGTAGATAGGAAAATAACTAAGTCTCTTATTATTAAGTAGCAACAAATCTAACGTAAGGTTAGAGTAAAGTAAAGTAATTATAGAACAAGTTCTATAAGATAAATTAAAGTTGGATGATTCGCTTAAGTAGTGAAGGCATCTGGGATAGGCAAGACAACTCTGAGAAAGCTTGGTGTTGTGCTAATACAGAAACGTTAGGGTAAGGGGATGTTGAAATTAAATTAATAATTATAGCAACGATTAAAAAAGCTACAGGATGCTTAAACTTTGATGTATTATATCGTAAATTTAAAACCCTAAAACTTTTATACGTAACCTTTGTTATCAATTTATGCTTAATTAAAATATTAACTTTATAGGCTGATAAGCTGTATAGATTCATACAAGTATAAATAAAAATATAGTGGCTGAGTGCTTACACATTAAGCTTAATAGAGGGGTGTAGTAATACACGATGGTAACTTGGGTATTCTCAACCACCAAAAAAAAGTATACTAATTATGGAGGAAAAAAAAAATAAATGAAAGTACTCACCTAAATAATATAAAGCAAAATAAAAACCACCTATCTCAACGCTATAACCTGCAACAAGCTCTGACTCTGCTTCAGCTAAATCAAACGGAGCCCTATTAGCTTCTAATAAAAAGGTAATTATAACTAAACCAAGTATACCTATAAACGTGAAACAATTTCAATTTACCTCCTGGTAAATAACAAACGTAGAGAAACAAAATGAACCGCTTACAATTACAAGTGTCAACATCATAAGTCCTAAAAAAATTTCTAGGTTAATAGTTAAAACAGCACATCTTATAGAAGCCATAATAGCATACTTATTTTTACTAAAATAACCTATCATTATAATGCAAAAACTAAACATCATAGATAGCAATGTTGCATAAACAAGGTTGTACTCTATTTCAAATATAGATAAGCTAGGTCCCCACATAGTGTTACCCCAAAATGAGTAGCAAACTGTACAAGTTAAAGATATTACTAGTATAAATCAAAACAAACTCACACCATCTGGGATAAGCGTTCCTTTACTTAGTAGTTTTAAAGCGTCTGCGATATACTGTAATCGGCCCCTATAACCAACAAAGTTAGGGCCAACACGTCTCTGAACAATACTTAAAGCTTTACGTTCTACTAAAGTTAAGGCTGCGATAGTAAGTGTTGAGGCTAACATAAGAACTATATGGTATATAAGCCCAACGATAAATAAAAGTAATAGCGTACTAAAAAAAGTTAAGTCCAATTAATTATAGATTACTTAAACTCTGATTCACCAAAGTAAGAAACCATTAAATTTCTATGCGATGGTTTTATAAATACTTTATTTTGTTTTTTAGTTGACCTAAAATGCCTTACTTTAAAAAGGTAATAAGATACACGTTTATAGAACCTAGGTACACCGTAGTTATAAAATACAGGTACCTTTCTCTCAACAAAGGAGTCTATAATTGTTATAAAAAAAAAGGCAACACCTACCATAGTAATAAGGTGTCCTACAGTTGCCATACTATGCCAACCTGCAAACACTGTTGGGTAGTCATGTACCCTTCTAGGTAAGCCAGAAACTCCTAGCCAGAACATAGGAAGGAAAGTTAACCACTGACCACCAAAATAATACACTAAATGAAGATATGCGAAATGTCTAGAATATTTTACACCAAACCATGATGTAAAGTAATGGTATATACCAGCAAAACAACCCATAATAGTTGCTCCTGAAAGCATTAGATGAAAATGAGCAATAACATAAAAAGTATCATGCATAGAGATATTTAAACCAACATGAGATAGCCACATACCAGTAAAACCTCCTGTAATAAAAACGATAATATAACATACAGAAAAAGCAAGAGGTACATCAAATTTCAAAGCACCGTTAAGTAGTGTTAAGGTCCAATTAACAAGTTTAATTGTAGCAGGTAAAGATATCATAATAGTAATAGTACTATAAAGGGATCTACTTCTATGATCTAACCCAACAAGATACATATGATGACCTCAGACAGCAAAACCCATATAAGCCATAATATAAACAGCTCAAATTAAATGTTGTTTAGAAGCAATTCGTCTAAGATTACGACTTGGTATTATCATATTAACAAAACCAAACGTAGGGATAATTAAAATATATACTTCTGGATGTCCAAAAAATCAAAATAGATGTTGAAATAATATCGTATCTCCCCCATAAACAAACTCGAAAAATGTTGTTTGCCAATGCCTATCCATAAGTAACATAAACATAGACGCACCTAAAACTGGAGTTACAACAGCTAGCATACGCATAGTTAGTAACAAACTAATTGTAATAAATGGTAAAAGAGTTCTTCTATTCCTAAACCCTGGCATAGCTAAAGTACGTTTAGTAATTAAAAGATTTGTAAAAGATATAGTAGTACTAACACCAGCGAAAATAACAGAAGTTATTAGGATATCCTGACTTCCGTAGTTAGTATATTTAGGGTTAGAGGAAAATGGGGTAATAAAAGCCCAACCAGCAGTTGTAAGTGTCCTATCAGAACATTTAGTAAAATAAACTTTTTTACGCCTAGATTTAAGACTTTTTAATGCACCGTAAACAAAAGACTCAGAAACATTAAGAACATCACTTAAATTTATAAGTTTGAGGGGCGTAAATAAAAAGTTACTATAGCCGCTATATAACCCATCAGCTTCTAAAGGCTTACGAGCTCTTCAGGATAACGTAAGGTCATCTTGTGTAAATTTACTAAAGGTTGTATTGCTAAGGGCATCTACATTTACATTACCGAACTGATAATTTCTGTTAGTCCTATTTGTAGCTTTATCTAGTAGTGGTAAGTAAAACGAAGGTTTATCATAATATTTTCAAAATTGGGGTCTTAGGAAGGCAATTTTAGCGACTAAAATATAACCGCAAGGTTGAATCCAAAAACCAATACTATTTAAACGTGGAAATGCAACATCTTTAGATCCTACGTGATAAGGAATTAAAAAGTTTGCAAAGGCACCAAACAGTATAGGGACAACTACAAAAAAAACCATAATAAGACCATGTGCGGTAATAACCTGAAGATAACGTAAGGAATCACCTTTAAAAAAAAGACTTCCTGGTGTTGCTAGCTCAAGCCTAATAAATGTAGCGAGGGCTGCTCCAGATAATCCTGTAAACATACTAAAGTATAAGTAGTTAATAGCTATTTGTTTATGATTAATAGTATAAACATATCTTTTTAAAAAAATCTTTCTATTGTTATTTGCAAAATTTAAAATTGCCAATAATTTCTTAAAAAATTTTTGTACTTTAAGGGTACTTGATAAAAATTTTAATCTATTACTAAGTGAAAAGATTTTAAATCTTGAAATAAAAAAATAATTGATTCAAATGAGTAGGCCTTTCAAACTATTTCCCTGCACTAGTGAGTATAATTTAGTTTTTTTTAAAGAAAAAGACGTTATAAAGATAATTAAGCTTATAGGATAAACTCTGTAAATTTAAAAATTGACGGTTATAAGCACCTAACCTATAATATTCATAAATTTGATGTAGATATAAAAATTTATACGTAAGTCAATTATTTACTATAGGTACATTAAGCTCAAATATATTTGAATTTGATAAACCTATGGTTAAAAGTTTTGTATCTTGTATATATCTTAAAAATTTTCTTGATTTTGGTAATGCTAAGTAAAATATAGCATACGCACGGAACCTATTAAGTATCTTTTTTAATTTTTTTTTACGGGTTTTTACACGTTTTTTTGTCATTATATATAATAGTTTTAAAAAAACAACAGGGTAGTAATTATTAAATATAGAATAAGTTAATAAGTTTGTAATATTAACAAAATTTTTTTTCATAGAAAAGAATATAACTTTTTTATTAAGAAAGCCTAAATCATAGAATAGGTAAAAAATTCTAGTAGTACTGTTAGCGTAATTTTTAAAAAAAAAAGAATTATACAAGGGGTTATAGGAAAATATAGGTGATTTATAGGCTACGCTATTTATGTGCGTAGGTAAATAGAATAATTTAAGTATATTTTTCTGAGTACGTGATTTCATTATTATCTTAGGGTTAGAGTGGGGGCTTCTAAAATTACTAAATACACCTAAAAAAGCTTTAGAAAAAATTTGTAGTAAAACAGAGTCGTAGGTTGGTGACAACTTAATGCCTTTTGACAAAGAGTATATAATAGACTGTGGTTTGTTGATTAGCAAATATAATGAATTAGCGATAAGTTATGTTGATGTTTATTTATATTACTAGTTAGTAATTGCCGAGGAGGGCGGGAATCGAACCCGCAAATACAATTTTGAAGACTGACGTTTTACCTTTAAACTACCACCCCTTCACTTTTACAAATTATATAATTACTAGGTGTGTATTAGCCTAGAGTAGGTATAAAAGGTAAGGGTTGTGAAAGTTTTAATTCTTGTATTCTTGAAGACATAGCTAGGGGGCACTTAAGGGTTAATTCATTTTGTGAAGATTTAGTAACTGTGTTGTTTAAAATATTATAATAATTTTTTTTAGATTTTTTTTTTTTAGGAACTGCCACTTTAAAAAAATAAATTAATTTATAACCCTTCAATTATATAATCTAAAATTATATATATTTATATACCTCCAAAGAACCGAGTCATACTCCGCAATTATTTTAGGTAGGTAAACAATAACACTAGTTAATGACATAAAATCAACCTCTAAGAAGTTAGGTATTAAAGTTTTATAATAAATAGTACGTAAAATTCACTTAGGCCAAACTTTACTTCTTTTTCTAAATAAGTTAAATTTACCTTTATTTTTTAACCAAAGCTTAGACTTTAACTTTGCTACATCTTTTTTATTCTTATTTGAGTGTGTTTTTTTATAAAAATAATAGCTATTATTAATAGTCAACTGAATACGATCACCTAAAACTAAAGGTCTATAGGGATTAAAGGTAGGTTTATTATTTACAAAAACCATACCCCTCTTAACCCACTTAAAAGAATCTTTTATCGACGTAGTGAATCGGGACCTTAAAACTAAGTTAAATAAACTAAGCTCAAGACTATTAATACGTTTAAAAAACGTAGTATGAGTAGAGGCGCTTACTATATTAGTGAAACTACGCTTGCTTTTATGCTTTTTATTTAATATTAGTTTGGTGAGACCCCTTCCATCAATTAACGCCTTAAAAAAAATTTTTTTAAAGTTGACAGCCCTCGTTGAGCCTCTCCGAGCTATTTTACGCAATTTTCTTGATTTACTAAGCTTGTTGGCGACCCCACCAAATAACCCTAATAAGGAATTAACATTGTAATTTCTTTTAAAACTTTTTATATTATTAAAATTAGCATATTTAAATTTTTTTAAATAGTTTTTTTTTTGTGATTTCTTAATAATACGCCTTAAAATATTTTTTAACATCCTTGGTTTCTTACCAAAGACTGCATATCTTTTTATAAAATCTAAATTAGATACTTGAAAAGTATCATTATTATACCAAAAAAGTTTATATAATTTAATATTAGTGTAAGTCATAGTTATTTTATTTTTTCTTGAAGATTTCAAATAGAAATAAGGAACTTTTGTTTTAAATCTCCGAGTTCAGTGCTTTTTACGTTTTCGGTTACGAGGCCTTGACTTTCCTATAAATCTTACTATTTTATTAAAACTTTTAAATTTTAAAAAAAATAATACCGTAAAAATTATATGCAAAAGAGTATTAAAGCTATATAAGGTAATATAGGATTTAGCTATAAGATTATATAACCTAAAATAAGCTTGGTTAGTTAATTGTAAAGGATACACCAGACTAGTATTAATTAACATTATATATTAATAATTATTTCTTACTTTTTGCAATATTTTTTAATTTTTGAGTTTTTAATCTTTTAAGCTCTGCTCCCTTTTGTTTAGAGGCAACTTTTTTTTTTTTAGCCTTTGCTATTTTATCTTGCTGTTTTTTTTGGGCAGAAACTTTTTTTTGAATCTTTTTCTTCTCTGCAGGTGCTGATACTAAGACCTGTACAAGTTGACCTGATTTTAGCGTTATAGGCGCACCATTAAAACTTGCTTGTGATTCAATTAACATTCATTTTGTCATTCCAACCTCAAAACCAACAGTAAAGGAATTTTTCTTATAAACTCTTTTTTTTTTTCCAGGCTTAGCTGCTCGGTTAGAACCACTTATCCTACCCTGAGCTGTAGCATTTAAATCCATGATGCATACATTTTTAGATTTTTTAACATAGCTTAGTCGTCGACGTTGGCTATCACTCCATTCGGACCTTCACTGCCTATACCACAAGCTATTATACTGCTCAGCTCCAATAGCTACTGAGAGTGTCGAGTCGCTAAAATTACCATAGGTATTACGAGCTAAGCCTATCTTAAAACGTTTTAAGATATTGTTATTTTTAAAAGATGTTCACGCGTTAGTTCAAGTTCTTTGACCCCTAACAGGTAAACCTTTAAAATGTCGCCAGCCGCGATAACAACAAATCATATCCAAAAGAACGACGTTAACTTTGACTTTTGACCTATTACTATATTTTGAATTAGTTATACTCTCAAGTAGTATAGTAAGTGAATCATAGTGCGTTTTATACTCTTGGATATCCTTTGTCCCAAGAGGTATTTCAGAGCGGCTAAATAAAGCTTGCGTAGTAACTGCGTTAAGCCCGTACACACTATTTACTAGGGTCCTTGATAAAGGTTTTTGTTTTCGTAAACTAAGCTTATTAAGATTCTTAATTAAAGTTATAAATTAAAAAGTATTTTTATAAAAGTATAGAGGATTATAATGTTTACTTATCCTTAAATAACGTATAGTGTTTAACCTACGTAAACGTTTTTTAAGTTTTTTTTTTTTCTTATCAGTAGCTTTAAAGCTACCTTTAGGTGGTTGGAAAAAACAAACCAAGCAAATTAAAGTATTTTGTTGCTTTATAAATAATATTTTACCTGAATAAACTGGTAACTCCAATGCAGTTTTTTGATTAATTATACTAGCTAGCTCTAAAGTAGTTAAAAGTTCACGCTCCTCAGGACTTATTACTAACGATATTAAATTTTTACTCGTAGCAGCTACAAGATCTAATGACTCACTATTAGAGTTATAGCTATTTAGAGTCGTTTTTATAGAGTGGTATATATCTAATGTTAAGCTCGTGTTATGTATAATTTCAACATTTAACACTAGTTTTTTTTTAACACTATTGAATATAAAAAACTTTTTTTTAAAAAACGTAGTCATTAGTATACGCATAAAAATACTTTGCTTAAGTAACTTAGAGTAGTTATACATATTGTCCCCACTACTAGACCAGTGAGAGTATATTCCTGACCTATTAACAACTGGTAAACTAATCTGACCCAATTAATTATATAAATAATTATTTCTTTTTTTTTTTAATACTTGGGTAGTAAAATGGTTTACGAGAAAAAGCTAACTCTCCAAATTTTTTAAAAAAAATAAGTTTAGTATAGCGCACTCTATTAAAACTATTACCTTTATGCACTAGTACAAGACTAATTCCAAGTAAAGATGGTACTGATGATGATCTAGCTCAGGTTTTTATAACCCTACGCTTTCTAGTATTTTCTGGAACATCCCGAAGCCATGCCTTCCGTAAGAGTCCTGTATCTATAAATTTAAGTTTTTTTAATTGAAGTACCATTAATTATAAATTAGCAATTATTTTTAGCTACCCAACCCCAGAGAGATTTTTCAGGTTTATTTGTTTTTGTTCGACCTCCGTTAGGATGATCTACAGGGTTACGTGCTACTCCCCTAACAATAGGCCTAGACCCACGAATTCGACGAGCCCCAGCTTTACCAAATGTTATGAACTTATGCATAATATTAGAATTACGACCTAAACAAATAAAAGCATCTAGGTGTATAACTTTATTTATACCAGTAGGTAATTTTATTACAGCCATCTGATAATCTTCAAATTTTTCAATAAGTTGGCAGTAGGTACCTGCAGCTCGGGCATATTTTGCCCTAGTCATGCTAAGTAATTGTAAATTTGAGAAAATAGAATAACGGGATACTAAACGTAACAGTATAATTGTTCCAGGTAATAAAAATTTTTTCATATTTCTGTTATAATTAAAACTAGTAAAAGAGTTAGTTAGCTGACCAATATACATACCATATGTAGCTGGGACATATGAAAATGCCCCATTATAATACTTTATAAGGGCTATAAAGGTACTTTTACCTATTGTTTTAAATATGCTTAGGACAAGCCCGGCGCAATCAAGGTCCGTTCTCTTATAGTCAACACTGTAATTAATATTTTTTGATTTTTTACCCCTAAACCTAGCGACATTTCTTCCTTTAATGTTCATTCCGCTAGCTTTTTTTAAGGGGAACGTTAACCTATGTTTTTTTACATTACCAATAGCTATATTTTTAATAGTTATTTGCTTAGACCTGCTTCCGGGTGTTTGCGGTTTTACCTTACTTAAAAGAATCTATTACTTATAAAAAATTAAAAATTCATAAAAAACAATACCAACAAGAATTTAATATTAGTAATAGTAGATACTTTAGATTTTTTTGCAGAATAGTTAAGGAGACTATAATTATTGTAACTTAATAACGAATTTACTAATAAATAATTTTTTTTATAAAATATCTTCTTTATCTCTAGATCTCCAGATTCCCTTAGAGGTTTATAACTATTAGAGAATAGTAAAAATTTAAGACCTGGAATATTATTATAAAAAAATTTAGGCAATAAGAATTTTGTTATATTACCGTAGGCCTCAAAAAGACCCTTTGAGTTAAAAAAATACTTAGGAGATGATATTGTTGTTTTAGGTACAACCTTACTTGGGTACATGTTAGCTAAAATAGAATTATTAACATAACACGTAAAGTAAAAGCTTGGCTTAAGGAACTTATTAAAGTTTTTAAAAAATAACCCACCTACTTTCATTAATCCGTAATTTATAGTTTTCTTTTTAAAAAATTTTTTTCTTAAAGTACGGTTAAATCAAGTGTAATTTATTTTTAGCAATTTTGCTCTTACTATAATATTATATTTTAACTTTCTTGTTCTTCTGGTCCTTCTCATTTATAATTTGATAATTAATATATTTTTGAAGTTGAATAACTCCATACATTAGCGATTCTGCAGATGGTGGACATCCTGGTACATAAATATCAACTGGTATAATTCGATTACACCCCCTAACCACTGAGTAGGAGTAGTGGTAATAACCGCCCCCATTTGCGCAGCTACCCATAGAGAGTACCCACTTAGTATCTGCTGTTTGTTCATAAAGAGTTCGTAGTGCTGGTGCCATCTTATTGGTAAGAGTTCCTGCTACGATAATAAGGTCAGATTGTCTAGGGCTTGCCCTAAAAATCACACCAAAACGATCGAAGTCATACCTACTAACTGTAGAGTGCATCATTTCTACTGCGCAACACGCCAACCCAAATGTAAGAGGTCATAAGGATCCTTGCCTTGATCAAGAGATAATAGAAGCTACAGGAGAGACTATGTAATTAATAGACATAAATTTTAATTTATTATATAATTCTAGTTTTGATAAAATTTTCTATGTTTTTTTCTCATTTTCTTTACGCTAGCAGGCCTTTTAACACCGTAGATAGATCTTCTTTTAGTTTTATGAGCAACAGCAAATAAACCTAAAACACCGCGAATACAAGAATACCTAACACCTGGGAGGTCTCTAGCACCACCACCCCCAACTAGGGTTTCCCCATATTTTCTGAGATTATGATCACCGCCAGGTATATAAGGAATTAAATATTTACAGTTAGTTAGCATAACCTTTACACATTTCCTCAAAGCAGAGTTAGGCTTACGAGGTGTAACTTGCCTACGCTCAACAACGAGCGCTTTAAGTTGTGGACACCTAATGGTTGATCCTCTAAATAGTAATGCAGGTGTTCGTGAATTTTTTTTTTTTTTTTTCCTGCCATAATTAAGCCGACTTATAGGTGTAGACAACTTGCGAAAACTGATTATACAAGCAACATGAGATCAAAAAAAGTAGATACGTCTAAAACTGCACTTATTAAAGATATATTTAGTAAAAACACAGTCGTAAGGAGAACAGTTAATTGCTTAACAAAAAGTACAGTATTCTTTTCAAAAATTAAAAGTTGGCGGTTTTTAGAACCTACCAAAAACCTAACAAGTTGAAGATAAAAAACCATACTAACTATAGTCAAAAAAAAAATTACTAAAACCATTGTTATAGAATTTTTAGAAAATAAGGTAGTAATTATAGATATTTTTATAAAGAACATAGGGGCAGGGGGGACACCCGCTATACCTAATATAGAAAGTAAAGACAATACTTTTAAAGAGTTTATGCTTGTAATAGCTTGTAAAGAATTTAAATAAACTAAGTCTTTCAAATTAAAATTTAAAAGTATTAAAGCTAGCCCCAAAAAGGATATTAAGTAATATAAGGTGAACAATAAAACTAAGCTATAAACATACTCGTTAATGATAGTGGGCAATGTTCAAGTTAATAAGTAGCTGATAAGGGCATTGAATAGGGGAATATTTCATAATTGAGAAGCAAGTCTCCCAAAGACAGCAGAATCAACATCACGAGTAAAAACTATGAACCTTAATTTTGGTCCGCAGCATCCTGCAGCTCATGGAGTTCTCAGGATGTTACTGCAACTTAATGGAGAAATTGTTGAAAGAGCTGACCCTCACGTAGGTTTATTACATAGAGGATCTGAAAAACTTATGGAGGATAGGTACTACTTAAAGTCACTACCTTATTTTGATCGTTTTGACTATGTATCTATGATGGCTCAAGAGCACGCGTACTGCCTAGCGATAGAATCTATGCTAGGTACTAGTAATATAAATTCTGCAGTAACACAAGTTCGTACACTATATGATGAGCTAACTCGTATACTAAACCACATGTTAGCACTAGCTTGCCACGCACTCGATGTTGGAAGTATGTCTTCAATTTTTTGAGCATTCGAAGAGCGCGAAAAGATTATGGAATTCTATGAAAGAGTTTCAGGTGCTAGAATGCATGCAGCTTTTTACCGTCCTAATGACGTTAATTACGATGCTATTAACAATATACTTCTTGAGGATATATTAAAGTTTTCTAAGGATTGCATAATAACAATAAATGAGATGCACAATGTACTAACTTATAATAAAATTTGAAAACAACGTCTTGTAAATATTGGTACATTTTCCTATAAAACCTGCTTAGAGTATGGTCTAACTGGTGTACTCGCTAGAAGTACTGGACTAAAAAGAGACTTGCGCTTATCACGCTTAGAGTCCTATGCGAACTACTCTAGTATTAACTTTAGAAGTTATATAGGGCAACATGGTGATTGTTATGATAGATTTCTAATTAGAATGTACGAGATGGTAGAGAGCCTTAATATAGTTAACCAAATGGTTAAAAAATGCGCGACATGAGGGGCTGCAAAAGATGAGAAATTACTCGATGGTTATGATATCCTATCATATATAAATGAGCAAGAAGTTACTAAAAAAATATATAATCATAACGTTACTATGGAGAATACCATAAATGACTTTAAGTATTGAAGCGAGAATATAACAGTAGAGTCCAATATACTTAACAAAACAATCGAATCACCTAAAGGTGAGTTCGGTGTGACTATTGTGAGTGACTCAACAAACAAACCCTATAAGGTAAAAGTAAGATCCCCAGCATACCACCACATGCAGCTATGCCCTAAAATTAGTAAAGGTCACTTTTTAGCTGACCTTGTAGCTATTATCGGTACAGTAGATATTGTTTTCGGAGAAATTGATAGATAATGAGAGAGAGTAAATTAAGAAGACAGTCTATAAAACGTATTTATTATAAAAATATTGAATTTAAAAAAATAATATTAACAAGTGTAAAAAATAATAAAAATATTATAAATACAAAAAGAGCTTACGCGTTTTTTAAACTTATACAAATAAAAAAATTTAAGTCGAAGGGGCATGTAGAAGCTTGCTTATTAACTGGTAAAAGTCGAGGTGTATGAAAATTTGCACACCTAGGCAGACATAAAATAAACGAATTAAACAAAACCGGAGATATGCTAAACATAAAATCCTCAAATTGGTAATGTCTAAGTTAGTAGAAAATATAAATTTAATTAATATTGCAGCTAAAAATACAAAAGTAGTTGTGCCTTTACAAATAACTAAAACTATAATACAAACATTAGATATACTTGTTGAGTATAATATGATTGAGTATAAAATTTTAAATAAAAAGGCTATCGTAACTTTAAGGTACGCTAGTCTAAAACCCACAATAAAGGCTATTAACTATATGGGCGGTAATTACTACAACAGTATAAACCATATATACGCAAAAAAAGAGTTAAACACAAAGAAATCATTATACATAGTAAGAACTTCACTAGGTATAATGACCCTAGAATCTGCAGTCAAGTTTAAAGTTGGTTGTACAATATTATTTAAAATAACTATATAATGATTAGCTATTTGTGTAAAAATATAATCATCCCCTCGTGTACTAGTAACCTAGTAATACTAAAATCAGCTGGTAGATATTATATTTATATTTATAATAATAAATTTTACTTCCTAGGGGCCTTAAATTTAAACGAGTTTAAGCTTAGATTAAATGAAAGCGTCTTATCAATTAATATAATTTCAAAGGACTTATCAAAGTTACCAACTCTTAAAATATCTCATTTTGTAAATAATACTCGATTTAGTAAGATAAGTAAAAAAATAAGTAAGTTTTTAAATAGCTGAGACACTTATTACTTTGCCAAAATAAAATTTAAAGGTAAAGTATATAAAATATCTAAGTACCGTGGTAATAACTTAAAATTATCTTTCGGTAGATGCCACAAAAATATGATGGTAGTAAGATCTCTTTTCCTTAAAAAAAGAAAAAAAGTTAAAACCAAATGTATGTTATTTGGTACAAGTAAAACTAATTTAGATTTTTCAAAAAGTTTAATAGTCAACGTTAGACCTATAAATATGTTTACCCAAAGGGGTTTAAGGTTAGCTAGGCAAATAGTGTACAGAAAAATAGGTAAGAAGAGTTCTTACACTGTAAAATAATTTAATAAAATAAAATAAAAGTAACACCTAGAACACCCGTAAACGTGTGTACAACTCCGTATGCTGGCGATACCTTAATTGACTTTTGAGAAAAAGTACATTCCCCGTATCTTAAAAGCATATGTCGTTTCTTAGAATCACCCTTTACAGCTAATTTACCCCTAATATCAAAATACATACCCCGTATACCCATACGGCGGAGCATTCCTTGATTTAGGGCATTAAATATGCTCCTAAAAAACATTATATAATTCTTATGCTTAAAAAATTGAACTTTTTCCATAATCTTGGTAAGTCATCCCATAAGCAATACAGGGTCTTTAAGAGATAATGAAAGTAATATGACTTGAACAGCCTCCCTAATAAAGAAACCAGTTCCAACCTTGTAGTGGAATCTAATATTTTTTTTAACTAAAGTACTTACAAGCTTGCTCTTAGCTATGTTAACAAAAAACATTTTAAGGTTTAGAATCACAACAGAAACTTGGGACTCTAACCAAGATGTTAGTATAGACCCTAAGAAGAGGGAGTAGCTACTATACACACTAGATAACCCCAGCGAATTTTTTTTAGATTGTTTAAATTTACGAATTTTAGCTAAGTTTAGGCTAGGGAGTACAAAATTTGATTTATAGTACCCTTTTAAAAATCTGTTATCTGAACGGTTAATAGCTTTATATAGATAAAAGGAGGGGAGGACGCCTAGTAAGGCTGACAAACTGCTATTACTAAATATAAACTTATCTACTTTTAGTAGTTTAGTTACTACCCATAAAAATATATTGCTACTTGACTTAGGTAAACTAGATATTTTTTTATAAAACCCTATTAGTTTATTTTTATTGTTTTTTGTAATATTAATTTGGTATGACGTAGATAGGCTTAAATAAGGTATACTTTGATTAAACTTAAACAGTGTAGTATACTCAGTTTTATATAAATAAAGTGGTGTAGGGTAGTATGAGGAACTCAAGTCCTTATGAAAACTACAAGACTTTAAACTATTAATTCTAGAAGAGATAGAGCTGTATACGCTAATTAGGTTGTAACAGGGTTGGTTAAACCTGTACCCATGCTGAGCTAACCTATTTAAAAACCAGGGGTTAACAAAGTTACTAACTCCTAACTTAATTTGTTTTCTTAAATTTCTCCTTTTTACTAGTTTTTTAATTTTAATAAAAGTTTTTTTTCTACGTCTAAATCGCCTACGCCTAACTCTAAGTTTTATTAACCTATATTTAGCTAAAACACGAGACTTCCCTAAAAAAAGAGACTCTTTAGACCCTAAGCCCATAAGCCAATCTAACATATTCCTACTAATAGAGGAGTTAAAAGACTCTCGGCTCTTTAAAGGTTTTCGGGTAGACTTAGCTTTAATCGACGCTACTACTTTACGAATCTCTTTTTGTAACTCTTTTTGAGATTTTATAAGTTTTTTCCTAATCTTAAGACCTCTAAAATTTGTAATATAAATTATTCTAGGTTTTTTCATTCTATTTTTTCTAGTTGATGAGGTTCTAGAGAGCTCCTTACTTTTATCAGTAATAACAGGGGCGCTTTCAGGAGCCGTAAGTAACTTTAGGGCTAGCTTTTTAGACTTTTTCTGCTCTCTCGAAGCTGAACGCTTAGCCGAAGCTACTATAGCAGCTGCTTTTTTTTTATAAATAGCCAGCTCTGCTCTAGCTTTTGTAAAGGTTGTATCAATAAAAAAACTAAGTTTAGGGAATATAGTAGGGTTATTTTTTGAGGAGATAGTAGCTGCCCTTAAGCCAGAAAACTTATTAGATATGGGATTTTGCATATAACGTAGAGCAATACCCTTAAGCGCATGATGTCTTTTTAAAAATCTATTTTTTAACGTTTTAGGCAGTTGAGGCTTTAGTCGACGTTGTTTATAGGGTATAAAGTGACCGTATAAGGACATATATTCCTTCTTCAAAGAGGCCAATTTTTTATTAGTTACACTTGCGTAAGGTATAGTAGCTAGTACTTTACGACGAGAAGATTTTAACACAATTTTTTTAGTTTTAATAAGACTGTTTTTTCTAGACTGCAAAGCCATTAACGCTGATTTGCGCTCCCTAAAAGCATATTTAGTTAAGGATTTTAAACCTATTAGCATAAAAGAGATAACACCCAAAGACTGTAATCCAGAATTAAATAGTCTAATAAATTTTATTAACGTTTCCCTAAAAAAAATAAAAAGAATAAAGAGCTTGCTACTACTTACGTAAGGTGTTACTAACGATACTAAAATAGGTCTCTTATTAGTACTAAGATTATATATGTTATTTTTAAATATTAAAAGTTTTACAAGAAAGCTAGCCTTCAGCAGCAGCTTACTATAATAGGTTATATTGTCTTTACACCGATTGTGTTGCACATAGTGTACAGCTAAAAAAACTAAAATTAACATCAACTCTTAAAAGTTTAAGGGTTAGAGTTTTAGCCTACTAAGTAGTAAGCTTAACATAATAACAAGTTAAATAAAAACCTTTACATAAGTTAAGGATTCTATAAACGAAAAATTTACTACATAAAGGTACCTAATAAATTTATATAGTAAAGTTACGCCTAACTAATAAAAATTTAGTAGTTAACTACTACCTGTATACTACTATATGGTAGTCTAACATAACAATAGTATACTGTACTTAAATACTCTAAAGAAATAAAATAAGTAAGTAATGTAGTATAAGTTTATTAATATAAGTTCACTTATGCTGAGCGGTGCTACTAGGCTAGTTAAGGTAGTAAATAACCCTAACTACACTACACTACTACATATAGTAATAATTAAAAAAACTATATAAACAGTATAATTTAAATAATACAGTATATAGTAGCGCAAGCGCCGACACTTACTTATATATTACATATATAAATACCACACCTAAGCTACTATAAACTATATTATAAAATAATAAAGCATAAAATAATTTAGGTTTGTCGTTAAGTACGCACTCTAGCCTATAGGGTAATATACAAATTAAATAGTAGCCAATAACTAAGTTACTAGCCAATAATTAGATAACATAAATAATGTAAGATACCACAAAGGATAAAAAAACAAAGGACTCCATCAAAGCAAATCCCATAATAGTGGAGTTAAAGATAGTCTCAGTCTCCTCTGGATTCCTAGCTACTGCTAAGTTATAACAACCAAAAATAATACCGGTACCAAGAATACCGAATGCAAGGGGTAACATACACCCACCAAGAACAAGAACCTTTGCGGCTAATACTAAAAGCACCTTAAAAGTACACTTACTTCCTACTTTTGAATGTGCGCACCATCTGATTATAAATTTTTAATTTTTTTTGGTTTATGTATGAGTTAGGTCCGCTTAAAAAAACATTTAAGATAGCTTTAAAAAGTTGAGATTCTCAGTTATCACCAGAAAACCAGTGCGCACCATTAGTAAACCATTTAAGAGCAACTAAGCTTCGAGACCTAGGCTTAACGTACACAACACGTATCTTATGGCGTTGATTTTTTTTAGATCGTTTTTTAATTTGTATTTTTTGAGTCTTTAAAGCAAAGAGGGGTGAGGCCCCCTGAATTAATTCATCAAGTAAGTCGTTTATACCTATAGCATTTTTTTTTTTAATACTACGGACTAAGATAAAATCTAAGTATTTAGAAGATAAGTATTCTATTTGGTTATCATCTTTTTCAAACTTAAGTATGTATATAAATTTTTTAAAAGCGTTAAGCGCTGCTATATAAGCTCTATGACGTAACCCTGAATGCATACTTAAGTTAACAACTTTATCAAATGGAGATAGGCTACGATTAATTATATTAGAACGTAATGCCCTAGTATTACTTTTATAGCCACCTTTATAAACATGGTAATGTGTAAATTCGTATAAACCCCTATTATTGCGGTTTACGTATATTTTATTAGTTTGAATTGCTTGATCAGTACCATAATTAATAAGATGATCTGTAAAGTTAACAAAAGATTTCAATACCTACTAAAATAAAAAATAACCTATTAGATCCTAAAACTTAAAGTGCAAGAGGTACTACAACTGCAAAAAGTATAAGGCTATTTAGGATACTACTTAAAGCTAAAAAGGTCTTTATATGCCTATTAGAAAAAAGCGAAGCAGATAAGTATAATACTGCGTATATAACCAGTATCTCTAGAATATAAAAATTATAATATAAAATATGAGGTAAAAGGATATACACTACATAAATAAAATACAGAAAAAAGCTAATGAAGTATAGAAATGTATATATAAACACAGTAAAAAAAGGTAACCCCCTATATATTTCAATCTTAAATAAATGAAATGGTGCTATACCAGCCTTTAAAAAAAAGCCAAAAATAAATAAAAAATCTCATAATACAACAAAAATAGTGTGTGTAGAGCCTGCAGCAGCGCTAGAGGATGAAATAATTGTATTTAGCTCAAAGTACATAGAAGTATTTCAAATAAATAAAGAAAGCACTAGGAATAAAGCTAATAGAACTGAACTGAAAAAAGAAATTCAAAATTGAGTAAACAATGATATAACTAGTTTAGCTGGAGTAGGGTTAATTGTAGAGGACTTATAGGAGGCCTCATTAGCGTCTTTTTTTGATCCAAGGTAGGTTAAAGACGAAAATAGTAATACAACTAAAACACCTAAAACCTCAAGTAAAAAAAAAAAGCTATATAAACTTGATGATAGGTAAAGTAAGGGTGATATTATAAAAAAAGTAGATAGCGAGTATAGGTACTCAAGGGAGAAAGTAACTTTATAAAAACTCATCAGATACGTTATATACTGAAGCAGTGTATACGCACATAAAGCTACTAATAGTATATCCCTAGTAAATGGGCTTATAACAAGCTGCTCAAAAAACATAAAACCACTAATAAACCTTAACTCACTAAGTAAGACTAAAGCTAATAATAATGAAACAAGAGTAGACCTACTAAAAGATATCTCGTTTGAGTAGCTTGCAGGCGCAAACTCTTTTACTAAAACGGAACTAACCTCAGAACTTTTAATAGAATGAACATCCCTATTTAATATAAAAAACACTCATGTAACTAAGCAGAGTAAGCTTGAGATAAGTATAGGTAATTGTGTATTTAAATAAATAATTGTAGACAACTTAAAAAAAAAACATAAAAACCGGTAGGGCCTATACACTAAATTAAACAAGTAAGAACGGCGTTATATAGCCGTAATTATAGGAGTTATTAGATCACGCATAAGATTTATCAAAGCCCGAACTTGTAAAGCATGCTAGCTTTTTATTTGTTTTACTACCAAACGTAGTTGCTAACTTTAGCAGAGGACGATCCCCATAACCAATTGTATACACAAAGGGTCTAAATTTTTTTACCTTGATTGCCTCTCTTATAAAAGTTCCTTTACCTTTACCCATTCTAGAGTTTTTTGATTTTTTACTTAACATATAATTACTATTTAAGGATACGTAAAGTTTATAAACAAGTGATCTTTGTTGCTTTAATCCACGTCGACGTAGTTTTTTTAAAAGTTTTTTTAAAACTGTCATATACTTAAATTCAACTCTATAGTTTTTTAAAAAAAATAAGTAAGAACCCTCATAATAATATCGTATATGAGTAAATCCTGTTAGCCTCCGACCCTTCAATAAAAGTTTATTTGGATTGTTTTGTTTATTTTTCTTTCTTCTCAAAAACTAAATTAGCATAATTAGATGTTAATAACATAAACCCCTTACTTATAATTTTTTATTAAAAAATAATTAGGGTATAAAAACGGCACTGATATTACAATATTATTCTGTTTACACACATTCGTGTCTAGGTCACTATAAAGCGAGCTTAGTGCATTCGAGGTAGAGGTTAAGTAACAGTAGGAATCGCTTAACCTTAAAGAGTGGCTACTTGTAGATACCCTAAGAACTATAGAGCATTTTAAAAAAAACCTCTTAAAAGATATTTGATTTCTAGCTATTTTATAACGATAAGGTGCCCTAAGAAGCGTAAAGTATTTAGTTTTAGAGGGTTTAAAGAAGAAAACTAAGCTAGCTACTTTAATATTACTCCTATCTCGCCAGGAGCTTGCTGTCCTTGAGCTATGAAATAATAATAACATTAATATAGAATGTTTACAAACTAACCTATTAGAAACTTTTAACCCCGGTGTCTCAGAAGGAGAAATGTAATTTTTTGTTTTACCCCTAATATTCATTTTAAAGTTTGATGAGTAGCTAAGCATAATCTTTATTTTCAATTTCTACTAAATTTTACATAACTTTATAAGTCAATATCTACACAGTTAATAAACTGAACCTGCCTATCGCTAAAACTATAATACATCTCGTAGTTACCTTTGCTACCAGTAAGTCTCTTCATAGGAGCAATGGAGTCGCAGTAGTTTAATAAAAGTTTTCGTGAGTCAGTTTTATTAAATCTTTGCACGTTATACATCTCACAAAACTCTCGCTCAAGTCAATTACAATTGGGATAAATAGTATCAACTGAGTCTAAAACTACTTCAGACTCACTAGCAATAAGTATCAGCTTAGTTTTAAGCGTATAGTTATACAAAGTATACAAAGTTAATAAGTGAGATCCACGTAAATATTTAAACACGTTAGAGTTATAACCAACTGTATCAATACTAGTTGCTTCAACAACGTAAGATATATTATTAAATGTACTTTTTTTTAAATACATTAGAAGGGGTTTTAATAAATTTGCAGGCAATAACATATAATAGTCTAAGTTTTTATCAGAATTACTTGTTCATATAACAGGGCTCGCTTTTTCAAAAATTAGAAATAACTGTAAGGGGAACCTATATTTATCTTTAACCAACTTATTTACATAATGTTCAGGACTGGGATTGAACCAGCGACCTTTAGATTTTCAGTCTACTGCTCTACCCCTGAGCTACCCGAACTTTTAAAAATTTATTTTTTTTAGCGCCGTAACTGGACACAAGGGGTGAAACCCATTCTAAAACCCACACGTATGATTGTAGCTCTCCTGATATTTTTTCATTACCTAGATATAGTAAATATAGTAATAACCTTAACTTTATTCTTAACAGTTATTTTTTATGCTAGCGCGTACACAATAACAAGAATATCAGAAAGTCTAATAGACTCCAAAAATAGCAATATACATATAATAGTATCAGATATAATTTATACTATAATGTACGCACATGTTCACGCTAAAATAGCATGAAGGTACCACCTAATGCTTTTTCACCAGTGAACCCGATTATTCCACAAACCTAGAATTACTAGAAGGTATACACGTATGATATTGCGTAAGTTTTTTAAACTAATATGGATGTGAATGAAAATAACTACCCACTCTAAAATTAGTAGGAGATACACTACTTTGCTTAGAGAAAGTTATATCAACAGTAATCCTTTATTGCACGGCGATGGTCTTGAGTTACTTAAACTGTTTACTGCAATAATGATATCCTCCATACTATCATTATTTATTTCCTATTTTATAATATTAGAAATGCTACAAGAAATGATAAATTTTGAATTATTATTTAAAAGGATTAGATTTGTACTATCTATCATAATGTTTTCAGTATTTGTTAGTATTGTTATTATAAAAATATATGAATGGTTGCTAGACCATATATGTTGAATTACTAAAATAATCGTAGACTTGCTTATAGATTGATTAGTAAATACCGTACAGCATATCGTATATGACCTTATAAACGCTATACATGAGCTAGCTTTAGATGCTACAGTAAGTATTATCTTACCCTTTCTTAAATATTTATGGAGGTCTAGCCGGGTTGATAGAAGGTATGGGTATATCCTATTAATAAGCTATATGAACCACGCCATAACGTTTTTAAACTTATTTTTACATTTAACATACGAAAGGGCATGTTACTATTGGTCTATAGTTAGATACTACTGGTCTATAGTTAGATACTACTGGTCTATAGTTAGATACTATTGACTAATAATTAAACCCTTCATGACAGTACTTATGAGTATATATCTAATGTTTACATACTTACCAGTATGAACTACGCTAAGGGTAATATACACATGCATTTATATAATAAATGTAGTATTGTACACACTCGAACACATTAGTTATAAAATATATAACTATATAAAATTCGCGGTAATAATGTGCTGAGCTATGATAGCTTATGCTTATACATGCTTGTTATTTAATCACATAGTATCTATAACTTGACTCCTTACAAAAGAAATATTATACATTGTTAGGTGCGTAGCTTTTGTATTGGTAATCGCACTATCACCTGTAGTAGAGTTAGTTTCTATAGCAATATGTGTAAATGTTGTTAAACTATACTGATATAGTATGGGGGCAATATTTATGCTGCTATACGTGCACATATATACATCATCTGATGAGAGAGTAGTTGAGTCTTTAGAAAGGTGACGACTTCAAAATGTTTTTGAGTACTGACAGGAGCCTAATATAATTAGTGTATACGACCGAGATACCTGAGATAAACCTAAATTACTTTTCTATTTTTTCTGAAGATTCTATACTAGACAGAGATGGCAGTTAAGGAACTCATTATTGGTAGAAGAATGGTTATTCTTTGACTACAAAGATGAGGATTTTCTTATTTCAAGAAATGACGTAGCCTACATATGAAGATCAGACCCAGTTAGTGGAGCTGCTGAGTATGACTACGAATTTTTTGATCTATGATACATCCTACGTAAAAACTACCTATTTAAAGAGCGTTGAGAGCTTAAAATAAGGAAACCATACTTAGAGTATGTTGTTGACTTCTGCCAAAGCTGAGAGATGTGAGGTAAGCCTTGCCAAGAAGTAGACGAGACTGAATATGGTGAAAATAGACTACATTTAGTTCATTTAGATTACGCTAATATTGAAGATGAGGAAAGTACTTTTAAAAGCTTATCAGCGATAGGCAAACGTTTACGGAGGACTAAAAAAGAAGAGCTTACTATCGAAGATTTAATAATGCTTAAAACAGAAAATTATGAAGAACTTGAAATTTGTCAAATAACAGGCGAATTCCTTCCTAACAAAATACCTGAAGTACTACTACAAAAACCTGAAGAGGAGTTAAGTGAGCTGAGTATGTACCAAAACATATACAAAGAAGTTTATAACAAAATAGAAGGTGAAGTATTTAAAAAAGTAGACCTAACACACGAAGAAATAATATATAACTTAAAACAAGAAGTAAACGAGAAGTATATAACAAACGCACCGATTCAGGTAAGTTTCCATTATAAATGCTTTAACCCGTTTGATGAAAGAGAGTGTATGGACATGCGGGAAGATCTTTTACATGATGAAGATGAAGTACTAACAAAATTAGAAGAATTCGACAAAGTAGAAGAATTAAAAATCAATAATTTAACAGTAAATGGATTAACTAGGGATATACTTGAAAGCCAAAATGAATGATGATCATACGAAAACATGATTTTTAAAATGAAGTACCCAAGTTTTAACCAAAATACTAACTATGGTTGAATTAACAACCCGTTTAACGGTGAAATAGGTAGGAGGTGAGATATGGATCCTGATGCGTCATTAGCTATACTAACAACTATAGGTCAACACGGTTACGGTCTTCTAAACTGGGAGCAGTGAGTAATGCTAGATCATATAGATTCATTGCTAGGAGAAGTGATACACGCACCCATGAATATTGTACTCATATTTATACAAACAATAGGTGAATCAATAGTAGATGATTTCTGGTATTACTACTTTACTATAAGAAAGTACCATCATTTATGAATATTTACATGATGATGAATGTGGTTCTGAGAAGAGGATCTAAAATGCTGAAAATCTCCTTGAGAGGTGAAAGAGGAAGAGCCGTTACTGCCTCAAAAACAATTAGATATTATTTTTGGAATATACGATAACCACCAGCATTACATTAATAGGCTCCTTGCTATAGAAGAAGGGTTAAGGGACGAGGAGTATCCAAAAAAAGTATGACCTTGAGGTAAAAATTGATGGGACTTATACGTAAACGTAGATATATTTCTATAAGATATAAATAATTGATATGACAAACAGTCATATCAATTATTTATATCGTTACCAATTATTAATAACCTACGGGTTATTAATAATTGGTAATAATTAATAACCTAAGGGTTATTAATTATATACTATTAACAATAAAAATGAACGAATAACTTTAAAAAAGTTATATGTTTGATTGTTAGTAATGTAAATCATTACTTAAATAATTTAAACGTAGTAAGCAATTAATAACCTCTCTGGTTATTAATTAGAATTGTTATATATTAATAACCATTCTGGTTACTAATTAATTTTAATTAAAATAATTAGTGAATAATGAATAAGAGTCATTTTAATAATAATAATAATTAATAACCCTGTAGGGTTATTAATTATATA
>TARA_B110000091_G_scaffold204584_1_pt1 | contig 27614 bp, 26 predicted proteins | sample TARA_B110000091 | Tara Oceans TARA_B110000091 (sample SAMEA4397278) | marine metagenome | biome: Polar Biome; feature: [DCM] deep chlorophyll maximum layer (ENVO:01000326); material: water (ENVO:00002006), including particulate matter (ENVO:01000060) such as... | depth 35 m
CGATCTCTTAAAAAGGGCCACCATCTTCTGACTTGTTCTGATTTATTTAGGTCAATTTCAATAACCTTTGAAATAGGATTAATACCTGCTTCGAATAGGATTTCTCCTTGAGGGCCTGCGACAAAAGAATTTCCCCAAAATGAAATTCCAAGACTATCTGATTCTGTATTTGTTTCAAAACCACTTCGATTTACCGTAATTACTGGTATTCCGTTTGCGATAGCATGCGATTTTTGAATCGTTTTCCAGGCCTCTATTTGTCTGTTTTTTTCAGCTTGGGTGTCATTCTCATCAAATCCAATAGCAGTTGGGTAAATTAAGATCTCAGCCCCTTTTAAGGTCATTATTCTTGCCGCCTCGGGATACCACTGATCCCAACATATTAGAACGCCAAGCTTACCAAGTGAAGTTTGAATAGGATTAAAACCTAAGTCCCCTGGTGTGAAATAAAATTTTTCATAATATCCAGGATCATCAGGGATATGCATTTTACGATATTTCCCAGCAATACTCCCGTCGGAGTCAAACACTACAGCTGTGTTATGGTAAATACCAGGTGCTCTTTTCTCGAAAAGTGAGGTGACAATTACCGTTTGGGTCTCTTTTGCTAGGTTACTGTAGAAGTTTGTATTGTCGCTTGGGATAGGAATTGCTAAATCAAAATGAGCTACATTTTCAGATTGGCAAAAATACTTTGTGTCATGTAGTTCTTGTAAAATAATAAGTTGGGTTCCTTCTTTTTTAAGTTTTTTAGACTCAGTTTTAATGTATGATCGATTTTCAGAAATACTATCTGAATTTTTCATCTGAATTATTCCGGTCTTAATAGTGTTCATTATAGTAAAGCTAAGTTTAAAAACCCTTCAGGTAATTGCATTGTTACACAATGTAATGATCCTCCTTGACTTATCAAGGCTTCACAATTTATAGGCACAACTTCCCTCGTGTTGAAACATGATTTAAATTGCTTGATGGCGAATGCATCCTCGTGCTTATTGTAAACGGGAACGAGGACTTTGTTGTTCGTAATTAGGAAATTAGTGTAGGTTGCAGGAAGTCTTTTACCTTTTACAGTATAGTTCGGTATAGGTAATGGTATCAAATTGAATTTTTTTGAATTGGGTTGAGTTAAAGATTTTAGTTCTTCTTCCATAGCAAGTAATTCAGAACTACTGTCAATTGAATAAGCTATTGTGTCCTGATTACAAAATCTTGCAAGTGTATCAATGTGAGCGTCAGTGTCGTCTCCTTTTATTACTCCGTTTGAAAGCCAAATAATTTCATCGATTATAAGTGTAGATTTTAAATAGGACTCGATTTCTTCTTTATTTAATTTATTGTTTCTGTTTTTATTGAGAAGACATTTTTCCGTTGTTAAAATAATTCCATTACCATTGCTCTCAATTGATCCTCCTTCAAGGATCGTATTTGAATGATTTATAACCTGAGTATTCTTAGATAGAAGTGAATAAAGTTGACTGTTGACTTTATTATCATTCTTATTTTTAAATTTATTTCCCCAAGCATTAAACTCAAAGTTGTTAAAAATTGGACGCCCATTATTGTATGTCGAAATACCAATGAAATCACGAGTCCAAGTATCATCGTAATTTAAGTGAAATACGTGAATATTATTGTTTAATTTTTGAAATGGATAGTTGGTTACTTGATGATGTAAAAGAATTATTTTTTGATGATCAGAAATTTGATCTATAATTTTGGTTACGGTCTTTTGAGCATCTAACAAATTTGAATGCCAATCTGTATGCTCAGTTGGCCAAGCGATAACTATAGCGTCTTGATTATTCCATTCAGCCGGGAAAAATGATTTCATTTCATTTAGGTTCTAAGTAAAAGTAAAAATTAAAAAAGGTTAAAGCCATTGTAAATTTAATAAGCTTTTAATTGTTTCCTATATTTTTAATAGATGGGAGGTAATCTAGGGGAGTCTTTTTTTAGAGACTCTAATCAACGAATTATTGGACGTTTTGTGGGGGTTTTTCCGCATTTTTTAAATTTGAAAAATTTTGGAAGAGATTACTTTTCTTATGCTCTACGTTGTTTTTTGTGCACTACAATACCTCTTTATGTAATATTATGGAGTGTTATTTCTAAAGCGAGATATTAAAAGAATTTTTCAAAAACGGAAAGCGAAGGGTTTAATACGTTTTTATTCAATAAAACAAGAGGTACTAAATTATTAGGAGTAGCTTTCTTTAGTTGTGGTGTTGGTATTTTAATATACTTAATTTCAATTTTACATCACGCTCCAATTATTATACGTCTGTTTCCCCAGAATCTACTAAGTACTTATCTCGTTATAATTCAAGTGAAGGTACAAGTTTTTGGTTTGTTATATTACTAATGAAATTCCTATGAGGAGGAGCTATCTTGATGTACTTAGTATTAGGTTTTTTTGGAAAAAAAACACAAATTAAGACCAAAATTCCTATTTTTTGTTGCAATATGGGTGGTAAGCTGTTTTATTAAATTATTTTGAAATGTAAACCTTTGAAAAATATAAGAGTTGTACTTTATTCAACGTGAAATTTTTAACCGTGCTATCTATTAAACGATTTGTTTCTTCATACCAAAGCATAGCGATGGGACATTCGTCCATTAGAAGTCTTTCTGCTGCTGCAAAACTTTGATTTGCATTCTCTTCATCAATAGATCTTCTTGCTCTATCCATCATTCTATCAAAGTCTCTATTGATGAAACGGGTGGTGTTAGGGTAAGAAGGAGTGTTTAATGATTTAGGAACAGTTTTTCCGTAAAAAATATTTAAGAAGCCTTCTGGACTAGGATAACTTGCTGTTACGTTAGATATGTACATATCTCCTTTTGCATATCTCGATTTTTCTAGTTTATACCTTTGTGGAACAACATTAATCTTAATGTTAAGTCCTAGGTTTTGTCCTAATTGAAACCTTATTTCATCTGCAATACTTAAAGCTTTATAGTCATCTTGACTGATGTCTAACTCTATGTCTAAAGAGTTAGAGTCTAATTTAGCTCTTTTCAAATGAGATTTTGCAGAGTCTAGATTGAAAGAATAACCATTAACACCATTCTTACGGTAGTTAATTAAATTGGGATGCGAAATACCAGCATTTCCAGTTTTCCCGCGAGTTTCACCAAATACTTTAAAAGTTAACTCCTGTTTGTTTAGTCCATAATTAATTGCTTTTCTTAAGTGTCTATTTTTTAAGATGCCCTTGTTAATATTAAATTCAATGAAATGGCTTGATAAAAACGGAGCGTTCTGCATTTTTACATCCTTATCGAACTTATCTTTATTGTCTCTAATAACTCTTTTTACAGCCTTAAAAGGTAAGTTTAATACAGTACTCAGTTTTTTATTTACAACTAGCTTTATTTGTTCTTTTAAGCTTGTGTCGAAAGTGATTTGTATAGAGTCTAAATAAGGTAGTTTATTCCCGTTTTTGTCTATCCCGTGGTAGTTCAAGTTTTTGATTAAAATTTGTTGGTCATTATATTTGTCAAATTTTAAGGGGATGAAAGGACCTGTGCCAACATTGTTTCCAATGCCATATTTTTTTAAAGCCTCTTTTGCAACTATTGAGAAGTTAATCCCCGTTAATTTCCTCAAGAAAAGTCCATTTGGACGATGAAGTTCAATTTCAATTGTCGAGTTGTCAATCTTTCTGATACCTTGTATGTTATCTGATTGCCCCAGAAAATAATCTTCTACTCCCTTAACAACTCCTTTTAAAACTGTATGGTAAGCTGAGTTTACTAGCTGTTTCGTGCAAAGGTTTTTAAAAGTATAAATAATGTCGTCAGCGTTAAGCTTCCTGCCTTTTCCGTTTTTAAAACAAGGATTGTCATGAAAATAAACACCTTCTTTTATTTTAAAAGTATAAATGAACTTTTTTTGATCAAAGCTTACTTCCCCAGCAATGGAAGGCTCTGTTTCTAGTGTTTCGTGATTTAGTTTAACTAATCCTTCAAATATTTGATTAGCAACTAACTTCGTGCTTTCGTCACTAATTAAAGTTGGATGGAAGTGTTGTAATCTATTGGCAGAGCAATAAGAAAATGTTCCTCCAGTATTTGGTTTTATTTCTATATTTGAGGTAGAATTGCACGAACTAAGGATAATGCCCGTTATGACAAAAGAAAATTTGTAAATATTCTTTAAGAAATTGAATCGCTTCACTCTTGTTGTATTGTTAGTTACGAACTAGTAAAATATATATTTAAACAAAAGTAAAATTAAAAGGTTACAAGTTTGGCATTTTAATTGGAAAGATAAGAGTATATTAACATACCGATTTTTTTGAAAGTCTTATCAATTGTGTTATAATTGCATTTGTTTTAAGAAGAAAGATTAAAAATTTGGCCAGAATAATTAAGGTATGAAAAAGATATTTAGTTTATTTTCGCTTCTATTAGTAATGTTTACTTGGGCCTCGGCTCAACAGGAAATGGTGTTAGAAGGAACTTACCAAGGACAGAACTTATATGTTCAAAATCCTTTTGCAAGTTTTGGAGTAGGGTTTTGTGTAGTTAACGTAACAGTTAATGGGCGACAATCAACTGATGAGATTAATTCAAGTGCATTCGAAATCGATTTCGCGAGTTATCAATTAATTAGAGGTGCAACTGTAGAAGTTAAAATAGAATATAAAGATGATTGTACTCCAAGAGTTTTAAATTCTGATGTTTTAATTGCTGCTAGCACTTATATTATAGCAAGTATGGAAGTTACTCCCGATGGGTTGTTTTCTTTTTCTACTAAAAATGAATCTGGAGAATTACCTTTCGTTATCGAACAAAAAAGGTGGAACAAATGGGTGAAGGTTGGTCAAGTAAATGGAAAAGGTCTATCTGGTTTAAATGAATATTCAATTAAGTTAAAACCTCATTCAGGTAAAAATACTTTTAGAATCAAGCAAGTTGATTTTTCCAAAAAACCAAGGTACTCTCAAGAGAAAAGATTAATTAGATCTTCAACAAAAGAAATATTCATTGCAAACGAAAACATACAAAAAATAAATGCTCAGTTAATCTTTGTGGATGAAGGTGGCGTTCAATCAGAAACAATGTACGAAGTATGGAGTGAGCACGGTATGATTGTGAAAAAAGGTTATGGTAAAGTGGTTGACTTAACAAGCTTAGATAGAGGTGTGTATTTTGTGAATTACGATGCTAAGCAAGAAACAATTAGAAAGATATAAAGTTTTATCTCGGAAGATTTAAAAAAGGGTTTACAATATGTAAATCCTTTTTTTGTTTTAAACCAAATAAATTTCAATTAGTAAATGTGAGAACGCATAATCTCATCGAATTAACTATTTTTTTAGTTGATGACGATCAAGATGATGTGGATTTATTTGCATTGGGACTATTAGAAGAGGTAAAACTTTTTATAAATAGCTAAGGGTAGTTTATATTTACGTTGGCTCTACTGTTATATTAAAGAGTGAATTTTTCTATTAAAGAACTGATTATTTGGTGCGAAAAATAGTGTGTTTTTTAAAATAACTCCACCTAATGTAGTGAAGTAATTAATTCCAATTCCCTCCACCCTCAAAAAAACAGCTTTTTTTGAGAAAACCAATTATAAACACCAAGTTAAAATAAGAAAAGAGTGTTAACTTAGATATTCAAATTGTTGCAAATGTTTACAGGCATAATAGAAGGTTTTGGTGTTGTTAACTTGATTGAAAAGGATGGTGAAAATCTTAACTTTACACTAACGAGTCAGTTTACTGATGAGTTGCAAATAGATCAAAGCTTGGCGCATAACGGTGTATGTTTAACTGTTGTTAAACTTGACGGAGAAAAGTATACGGTTACTGCTATTGAGGAGACACTGCAAAAGACTAACCTTAATGAATTAAAGTTTGGTCAGCAGGTTAATCTCGAAAGATGTATGAAATTAGGCGATCGCTTAGATGGTCATATTGTTCAAGGGCATGTTGACCAAATTGGCGTTGTGACTAAAATTGATGAATTAGAAGGGAGTTGGAAATATTCCATTGAGTATGATAAAAGCTTAAGTAATATTACGGTAACTAAAGGAAGTATTACAATTAATGGAGTTAGTTTGACCGTAGTTGATTCATCAGAAAATAGTTTCACAGTGCATATTATTCCTTACACTTTTGAGCATACTAATTTTAATGATTTTGAGATTGGAACCAAGGTTAATTTAGAGTTTGATATCATAGGAAAGTACTTGACTAAATTACATAGTATGCATTAGTTGAAATTTAACGAATAAGTGTTTAAAAGAAAATTTTTTAGATAGAAGATTTGTTTATTGTCTTTTTTTGAATAAGTAGTGTTTCACCCTAAATATAGTAACTGTTTTTAGAATAGTAAATAAAGAGGGTTATTTGTGAAACATCCTTGTGCAATCTTTTACTGTCACATCAGGGAATAAATATTTGTCAGAAAAACAGTTATTAACTTGCTGTAAATCAGTTTATTTTTCGTCTATACATAGATTGAAGTGTTTACAATTATGCTAAATCGAATTTAGAAGATTTTTCAGGTGTATTAGATGCCGAAATTTGAATTATGATGTAATTCTTGTTGGTTCTCCTAAAAAAATAAACGGCTTTAAATGAGTAGACTAGAAAACCTGATTTAATGTCAAATTAAGAAAAAAGTCACTAATTACCGTGACGAATTATCGGTGATAATTAATATACCAATGATGATATTAGAAACATATCCATATCAGGATGAAAAGGTGTTGTGCGGTTAAAGAAATTAACATTTTGGATTACACATAGGGTCTTATTCACAGAGACCTAAAAAAACACGGTTATTAAGTCGATTTACTAATTATAAGTAGTAAATTTGCAGTCCAATTTATTTGTTATGAATAATCCAAAGGCTAAAGAATTAATTCAAAAGGTAGTTAACGATATCGAAGCTAATGCTGGTATTGAAGTAATTGCAGAAAAATTAACGGCGATTAGAGCAATTGCATTAGAGGTAGAAGATCCTTTAGTTGTTAAGACCTTGAGAATCATAAAAGAAAAAATAGAAGAAGATGAATCTTTAGAATTCGAAATTGAAATCGAAGTACCTGAGGATGATTTGGAAGAATACGAAGAGCCAGAGAATCATTTGACTCATTTGTTGAATTTGATATCAGATTCAGATAATAAGTATAATCGTGATGAAATTATGTGGTACAGAACTGCAATCTGGGATGAAATATATTAAAATATAAATTTTCTAAAGAGCCTGTTAGTTTATACTAACAGGCTCTTTTTTTTGCGCTAAACTTTTGGGAACTTAACGATCTTCAATTCGTATTACCCATAGAATGTTTAAAACTTTCTTTCTTCTGTTTTTTCTACTTGAATCTTTGACTTCTTTTTCACAAAAGACAGAAGTAGTCTTTTGTGCAGACTTTAGTGGAAGTACAAACGGAATGGTTAAAGAGTTACAAAAGACTATTTGGGCTACAGTAAACCAATTTCAAGCAGTTAATTCAAACAGAGAACTAAGTTTTGGATTGGTAGGATATGGTCGTAAGTCCTTTGATAAAGAGAATTACTATTCTAAAGTAATTCATTCATTAGGGACACCTGTGAATGATATAGGCTACTCTTTAGTAAAGCTCCAAGTTGTTGTTAATGGATGTGACGCCTACCCTCAAAAGGCTTTAAATTATTGTGTACGCTCTATTACATGGAGCGAGGCGGAGGATGTTAAGAGAGTAATTGTTTTAATTGGTAACGGTGGTGTGGCAAGAGAGGAGCTTAAGAAAGAATTAAAACGCGCTAAAAAGTTAAATATATTTGTCCAGCCTATCTTTTATAAAGCAAATAGGTCAGGAGGCAGTATCGAAGATTGGAAGTTTTTTGCAAAAGAGGCAGGAACTACGTTAATTATTTCTGAAGCTTTTAATTTTAAAATAGAATTTAAAAAATATTATGATTCTAGTTTTATTATGGATGCAGGTGAAAAATACCTGTCAACTTTTGTCCCATATGGTATAAAAGGAAATCGGGAGTTTAGTAAAATGAAAAAAATGTTTTCAAAATTAAAAGAAACAGCAGTTGATAACTTTGAAGAAATGTTGGTTTTTCAAAGTTCAAAAAATATGCAAGCAGTCTATGGAAGTTGGGATTTAATAGATTTTTCTAAAAGCAATGATATTGCTAATTTGAATAGAAAAGAGATTCCTCTTTTCTTAAAGAGTTTCTCTAGCGAAGAATTGAATAAATATCTTTTAATCAAACGAGATGAACGAGTTGTAATTGTTGAGAAAATTCGTTTAGAGTTAGTGAAAAGAAACGAATTTATAACAAGAAGAAGGCTTAAGTCAAAAAACTTTCAGGGTAAAGGAGGGCTAAGTAATATTATAGTAGAATTCTTACTCGATAAATTTAATTAACAGCTATATTCAAGTTTCTTGATGATTCTTATCAATAAACTTGAAATAAAGAATAATCTTTCAAAATTTTTCGTTAACCTAATCTATGATTATATTTGATTTATTCTATTAAACTAATAAATTCAAAAAAGATGGCATTCGAATTACCAAAATTACCTTACGCAACTGATGCGTTAGAACCAAATATTGACACTAAAACGATGGAGATACACCATGGTAAGCACCATGCTGGGTATACTGCAAACTTAAATAATGCACTTGCGGGAACAGCTTTAGAAGGAAAGAGTATTGAGGCCATTTTAGCTTCAGTAGGATCGGCTTCAGGAGCAGTTCGTAATAATGGAGGTGGTTTTTACAATCACAGTTTGTTTTGGACTGTAATGGCTCCGAATGCAGGTGGGAACCCAACAGGAGAATTAGCTTCTGCTATTGATGCATCTTTTGGATCTTTTGATGCTTTTAAAAATGCATTTGCAAAATCTGCTGCAACTAGATTTGGTTCAGGATGGGCTTGGTTAATTGTTGTTGACGGTAAACTTCAGGTTACTTCAACTCCTAATCAAGATAATCCATTAATGGATATTGCAGAAGTTAAAGGAGCTCCTGTATTAGCATTAGACGTTTGGGAACATGCTTACTATTTAAATTACCAAAATAGAAGACCTGACTACATTAACGCATTTTTTAATGTGGTAAATTGGGGGAAAGTAGCTGAATTATTTGCTCAAGCTAAATAATAATAAGCTGTATTGAGAGTCATCCTAAGATAGGTTGACAGTTTTGAAAGATAATGAATTAGACCGAAGTAGATTTTCTACTTCGGTCTTTTCGTGAATGAAATTTAGGTTTTATGGCTAAAAATTTGACGTTGTCTTGTGTTATTATAAAAATGAATTGATTGTGTGATTCTCGTTTCGAGCTCTTTTCCATTCTTACGGCATTTTGATAGCAACAATAACCATAGGTTATGAACGGGTTAATCTTATGATTATCTAACTTTTTTTTAACAAATGGAAAAACAAGACTTGAGTACTCGATCTGAATGGTGAATTGTTAAATGATTAGTTATTTTATTCTTTGGACGTGTTTTTTAGCCATTTGACACTACTTTTTATACTCAGATCATTATTTGTTTATAACTGATTACTCTTAGCTTGTAAGTGTCTTTTACAAGTGACAAATAATAAATTATTTCTTAATACTTCACGTAAGTTATATTACTAGCAAATAAATATTACTGGTGATTCAGTTTTACTGCGTTATGCAAATTCGGATGTTAGCGAAAAAAGCGGTTTGAATGGATTATTTCAGTGGTTTTTTTGGATTGGATTAGCATATGCTAACTTCGTGAATAATCAAATGATTATTTCTTCATGTTTTTATTCCGTGAGATTGGATTGTTTGCTAACAATTAATACTATTGTATTTTTTGTTCGCTATCTTGATGTATTGATATTTTAATATTCTTAAAATGAGCAACTTAGTTAGTTATTAGCAGCTCTTCATTATGATTTTTGAAATCGACAAATAAATAATTTATCCCAGACAATCTACAAGAACTTACTTCTTTTTCTTTTCTGACCTCCCCGATTATTTTGGTGAATATTTTTTTCTAAGTTAGCCTTATACTATTGATATGCAATGTCGATTATTCGATTTAGAATTTTATTATTTAGCTGTAAATCGGCTAATTATTTCACTAAGTGTTGACTTCTTAGTATAGACAATATGCGGAATACTATTCTATTAAACAATTCAATACCGTACTTCTACCTGAGGTGCTATTTATCATTTAATGGCAAGTTTATAATCTTACTAACTACTAGAAGGCCTTTTTCTTTAGTTTAATACTTAGTATATGAAATCTTTACCGTTGGTGCTTTATTAGATTTGCTACCAAACAACTTAACTTGATTTGGGTTACTTCCTGGGAAAGGATGAGAAATATTAAAGTCCATATCGTTAAACATATTAAATTTTAATTGCTCACTTACTTCTGATGGTGAAATAGTGAATGTATATGTGTTTGATTGTTCGTTTAATGTTGTCGTAGTAAATGTTCTAATTCCTTCAGTGCTTAGGTAAGTAAGCATCAAAGTTTCTGGTAATTCAAATGTATTGTTTGTTTCAGCAGAAATAGAGAACTCAAATTTATTGATTAAATAATTTTTGGCACCTGAGGCTGAATACCAATTTTGTACAGTTGGGAAATTTATTTTTGCAATTACTCCTTGTAGACATTGTGTGTAAAAGAAATCTTGTCCTAAACTTGTGTCTGACAAAACATCACTTACTTCTGAATTATCAAAGTTATGATCGTATTTAGCAAATATTTGATTGTCCGTGGAAAGGTTGTAATCCATCTCTAAGTCATAGATATCATCGTTGTCGTTAGTTGTAGAGTATTTTAAATGTAAAGAAACGCCTGTTCTGTTTAGTAGATAAATAGCCCCTTCATTATCATTTAATGAAGATGTAATTGGTTTAATGTATATTCCTCCAAAAAAACTTTGAAAGTCTTCTTTTGATCCCATATCTGTAGCAGTTGCTGAGAGTAAAACACTACCATATGCGCTGTCAAGGTCAAAAACATAGGAGTTTGAATCAGTTTCGTTTATTGTAATGGTTCCTATCAAGTCTGAAGTGGCTAAAGAATCAACACTATAATATAAAGAGTCTTCGTTCACGAATTCCGTTGCTCTGTAAACTTCAAAGGTTTGATTAGTAGGAAGTCCATAAACATCAACGATGTCTAATTTTAAATAAAATGAATCGATTTGAAAATCTGTAGTTGGAAAATTTCTATCTAACGAATCGGGTGTTAACGAGGCAAAAAGTCCACTTACAACTAACCCTAATTCTTCAGATTTGTAGGCACCTAACATCGGGTTACTTCTTTCTGAAGTAATTACACTATCCTCGATTCTAGAATAAGTTACGATTTTAAACGTATCTGTTAATGATGTACTCAATGATCCAGGATTCTCACTTATTTCTCCGCCAATATTTGCGTCGTCTTTCTTGCAAGAAAAAAGGGCTACGATTAAACATAGCCCAGATATAAAATATTTACTTTTATTCATATTAGTCTTCAATTTCTTCTTCTCCGTCTGATAACACAGAATCGTAAAAATTATTGTATTCTTCAACATAAGAATCCTCATTTTGGTATTCTAAAATAGGCTTGTCTAAGCTGTTGATATATTCGTCTAATTCAGGATCAAGTTTTTCACTTCCTTTAATTATCCCGTCAGACCATTTTGCTGCGTATTTGTAAACCTCAAGAGCCGTTGGTCCGTTTAGGTCAGTTATGTCCTCAACGTCAATTCCATCAAGTATTGCTTTGTTCCCAAAGTTTTTATCAAGCTCTCCCTCGAAACCAGTGTTGTAAACTGAGAAGATAACTTTAGAATCAGCGAAAATTGGATTTTCACTAAATACTTTTTTAATGTATAATGGAACAAAAGCATTCATCCAACCATGACAGTGAATAATATCCGGAGCCCATCCTAATTTTTTTACAGTTTCGAGTACTCCTCTACAGTAAAATATAGCTCTTTCATCATTGTCATCAAAAAACTTTCCTACTTTATCGCGTAATCCAAATTTTCTTTGAAAAAATTCTTCGTTATCAATGAAATAAACTTGCATTCTAGCAGCTTGTATAGAAGCAACTTTTATAATTAATGGATGATCATTATCATCAATAATTAAGTTCATTCCAGACAAACGAATAACTTCGTGAAGTTGATTTCTTCTTTCGTTAATACATCCAAATCGAGGCATGAAAGTTCTAATTTCTTTTCCTTTTTGTTGTATTCCTTGTGGAAGATTTCTACCGATTTTTGCGATTTCAGACTCTTCGATGTATGGTAACATCTCCTGATTAATAAACAATACTCTTTTCTTCATTCGACTAAGTTATTTCCTCCCTCTCCAATTTGGATAGTTGTGTTCATAAATAAACAAGTCGCGAAAGTACTAAAAATATATGATATTTTCAATACTTCGCTGTAATAATATATGGTTTGATGGAAGTTAAATTCATTATTTGTTATAAGTTTGCGTCGCTATGATTTTACAGCTTCGGACACTTGCTGAATTAAGTGAATTTATTACTTCTCAGAAACAAAAAAAACGAACAATTGGATTTGTTCCAACGATGGGTTTTTTGCACAAAGGTCATATGTCGTTGATTAATTTGGCAAAAGAAAGTTGTGATATTGTAATTGCTAGTATCTACGTTAATCCGAGCCAGTTTAATGATTCAAGTGATTTTGATAATTACCCGAAAGACGAACAAAAAGATTTAGAACTATTATCTAATAATTTTTGTGATGCTGTTTTTATCCCAACTCAATTAGAAATTGAATCTATCCCAAACGTCAGGGTAGATTTAGGAACTTTGGGTGATGTGATGGAAGGAAGATCTCGTCCTGGACATTTTGAGGGAGTTGTAGAGATTGTTCATCGTCTGTTTAAAGCTGTCTCGCCTCACAAGGCGTTTTTTGGAAACAAGGATTATCAGCAACTTTTGGTGGTCAAAAAGATGGCTGACTCTTGTAGTTTATCCATCGAGATAATTGGAGCTTCAATCGTTAGGGAGCCCAGTGGATTAGCCATGAGTAGTAGGAATGTTAGATTATCCAAGGATATTAGAAATAAAGCAGGCTTTATTTATGAAACGTTATCTAAAACTAATCTTTTTAATATTAAAGAGTCTAGGGCATTCTTAACGGATAATGAATTTGAATTAGAGTACCTTGAAATACACTCTTTTGGAGATGATAAACGCTTGTTTGTTGCGGGTTTATTAGATGGTGTTCGGTTAATAGATAACGTTAAAGTTAATTAATCTTTATAGCCAACGTCTTCAATTTGATTTTTAGATTCCGCAGCTCTTACTGCTAGTGTATCACATCTTTCGTTGTATTTGTTTCCCGCATGACCTTTTACCCATTTGAATTTTACATTGTGTTTTTGATGTACTAAAAGATACCTTTTCCAAAGATCAATATTTTTTTTCCCTTTAAATCCTTTTTTTTGCCAACCGAAAACCCATCCTTTCTCAACAGAGTCCACTACATATTTTGAATCTGAAAACACTCTAACGTTGCATTCTCTTGTTAGTGCCTCAAGTCCGCAAATAACAGCCATTAACTCCATTCTATTATTAGTCGTTCGTATAAAACCTTGAGAAATTTCTTTTTGATGACCGCCTGCTAATAAAACAGTTGCGTAGCCGCCTGGTCCAGGATTTCCTTTAGCAGAACCATCTGTATATATAACTACTTCATTCATCTTTTTAAATATTTATACAAGACTGAAGCGAAATTTTGATGCTCTAGACTTAAAACAGCTGAAGCTATTTCTTCTGGAGATGTACAGCCTTCAATGTTTATAGCTTTTTGGAAAAGGATTTCTCCCTTATCATATTCCTCATCAATTGTATGAATTGTTATTCCAGATTCTTTTTCTTTGGCTTCGAAAACTGCTCTATGAACATTCATACCATACATTCCTTTTCCTCCATAGTTTGGAAGTAGAGCGGGATGTATATTTATGATTTTTTCAGGGAAAGCTTTCAGGAGATGTTGCGGTATTAACCACAAAAAACCAGCTAAAACAACTAAATCAACTCCTGCAGATTTTAAATTTGCAGAAATATTCGCTTCATTATAGAAGTTTTCTCTGCTTATTAAAATGACTTTACAATTCCAATTTTTCGCCTTCTTTATAATCCCCGCATTTGGATTGTTAACGATTATATGTGAAATCGTGACATCTAAGCTATCACTGAAGTGCTGGTGTATTTTCTGGGCGTTTGATCCGCTTCCGGATGCAAATATTGCAAGCTTTTTTAACATTCTTTTTAAGGTTTTAATCTTGCTCCAAAGTTAATTTATAAATGTGATTTCAGCCATGTGGAAAATTAATAATTATTCAATTGTTGAAAACCTATGGAGGATATTATTTGAATTATTATCAATAAATGTTTTTCTTTGTAAGCTATAACCATTAAAATTTAGAAAAATGTCTGATATCCAATCAAGAGTAAAAGCAATTATCGTTGATAAATTAGGAGTTGATGAAAGTGAAGTTGCTGCAGAAGCAAGTTTTACAAATGACTTAGGTGCTGACTCTTTAGATACTGTTGAATTGATAATGGAATTCGAAAAGGAATTTAACATTGCTATTCCAGATGATCAAGCTGAAAAAATCGGTACTGTACAAGAAGCGATTAGCTATATTGAAGAAAACGCAAAGTAAGTAATCATTTTTTAACCTTCTTATGGAGTTAAAGAGAGTTGTTGTCACGGGCTTAGGTGCCCTGACTCCTATAGGGAACACACTTCCAGAATACTGGGAGGCTCTAAAAAACGGTGTTAGTGGTGCTGCAAGGATTACTTATTTTAATCCAGAATTACATAAAACTCAATTTGCTTGCGAGTTAAAAAACTTTGATGTTACAGAGTTTATGAACCGCAAAGAAGCAAGGAGAATGGATAAGTATAGTCAATACGCAATGGTCGTTACCGACGAAGCTATTGCTGATGCTGGTTTAGTAGAAGGTAATTTTAATCCAGATAGGGTTGGCGTTATTTGGGGATCGGGAATTGGAGGTTTGGAAACTTTTCAAGATGAGGCTCAGAATTTATTGAGAGCTCGTGAAAATAATCAGGCCCCAAGATTTAATCCTTTTTTTATTCCAAAAATGATTGCAGATATTGCCCCAGGTAATATTTCAATCAAACATGGATTTAGAGGCCCTAACTATACAACCGTTTCTGCTTGTGCCTCTTCCAGTCATGCAATGATAGATTCATTTACCTATATCCGTATGGGTAAAGCTGATATTATTGTTACGGGTGGATCTGAAGCTGCTGTTAATGAAACTGGTATTGGTGGATTTAATGCATGTCAAGCTTTATCAACTAATAATGAAAGCGCAGAAAGTGCTTCTCGTCCTTTTGATGCAGCTCGTGATGGGTTCGTTTTAGGAGAAGGTGCAGGGTCAATTATTCTTGAAGAATATGAGCATGCTAAAGCTAGAGGAGCAAAAATATACGCGGAAATTGTTGGTGGTGGAATGTCTGCTGATGCATATCACATGACTGCACCGCACCCTGAAGGGTTAGGTGCTACTAATGTGATGAAATATGCTTTAGAGGATGCTGAGTTAACCATTGACGATATTGATTATATCAATGTGCATGGTACATCAACACCTTTAGGTGATGTTGCTGAATTAACAGCTATCCAAAAAGTATTTGGTGATAAAGCTTACGATTTAAATATTAGTTCTACTAAGTCTATGACTGGTCATTTGTTAGGAGCAGCTGGAGCTATTGAAGCAATTGCTACAATTAAGGCGATTCAAGAGGATTTTGTTCCTCCAACAATTAATCACAAAAATTCTGATGAAAATATCGATAGTAAACTTAATCTGACCTTGAATAAAGGACAGCAAAGAAAAGTTAATGTTGCTATGACAAATACATTTGGGTTTGGCGGACATAACGCTTCTGTTATTCTTAAAAAATATCAAGGGTAGTTTTGAATATAAAAGCACTTATTAAATTAGTTTTTTCTTCGGGAAATGACTTATCACAAAAGATTAAAAACATTGTTGGCTTTTACCCCAACAATGTTTTTTTGTTTGAAACAGCATTAGTTCATAAATCTGCTGTTTATGACAACAGTAACGATTATACGGTAAGTAACGAGCGCTTAGAATTCCTTGGGGATGCTATTCTTGGAGCAATAATAGCAGATCGTTTATTTCAAGAATACCCTAAAGGTGACGAAGGGTTTTTAACAAAAATGAGGTCTAAAATTGTCAGTCGAACATCTTTAAATCAATTAGCAAAAAAGATAGGTTTGGATGAATTAGTGATTTCAAAACTTGATAAAAAAAGTAAAACAGATAGCATTTATGGTAATGCTTTCGAGGCGTTAATAGGTGCTATTTATTTAGATAAGGGTACTTCGGCTTGTGAAAAGTTTATTGATAATAAAATTCTAAAACCTTATATCTCTTTTGAGAAATTAGAAAACGAAGAAACTAATTTTAAATCTAGAGTAATCGAATGGGCTCAAAAAGGAAAGCGCGAATTGTCTTTTAAAATCATTAGTGAAACAGGAGAGGGACGGAGTAAAAACTTTGAAGCGTGTGTGATTTTAGACGGAGTCGAAGTGGCAAAAGGAAAAGAAAAGTCTAAGAAAAAGGCGGAGCAAAAAGCTGCCAAAGAATTCTGTATTAAATTTCAGGTATTAAATGAATAAGCTAGTTCTAGATTTTGAGTACGATTTTGACTTTACCTTATTTGGTATTTCAAGTCATGTCGCAAATTATAGATTAGCTTGGGGAGTTAATAAATTTCTTGATATAGATTTAGAACGAATGGATGATGTCGACTTATCCTTCGGTAAGGAAAAAAAAAGGAATTTTAGTTTTCACCGTTTTGATGACGAAGAAAGCTATACTACAATACATCTAGTATCCAATAGGTCAAGTAATGGATATCTGATTCCAGAACTTAAACAAATGGATTATTTTCTTCAATATTGGGGACCAATGTCAGCAGAAGAACTTGTTGCCATGAATGATAATATTCGAAAAATATCATCTGTTTTAACAGCAGTACAAGTTGATCCAATGGACTTGAAAAGTCGTAACAATCTCTTGTTTTAGTAGAATCAACTTATAATTTAGATAGCCCTTAAGTTTTCATGCTTATTTCGTTGAAAACCCTTTTGAATATTAAGGCTTTTAATGAAACGAATTGTATATCTTTGCTGCTTGTTTTAAAACGAGATTTAACGAAATTATAGATATATATGGACTTAAAGAGAACCAAAATTGTTGCCACTCTAGGACCTGCGTCTTCTACAGAGGAAGTAATAAAGGAAATGTACGATAAAGGATTAAACGTTTGTCGTTTGAATTTTTCGCATGGTGATCATAGTATTCACGAAGAAAACATTAAAAGGATTAAAGCTGTTAATCAAGAGCTTAATGCTAATATTGCAATTTTAGCCGATTTACAAGGTCCGAAATTACGTGTAGGGGTGATGGAAAACGAAGGTTGTGAAATAAAAACCGGAGACAAAATTACTTTCACTAATGAGGAATGTATTGGTACCTCTGAGAAAGTATACATGACTTATAAAAGTTTTGCTCAGGACGTTAAGGCTGGTGAATTGATTCTGATTGATGATGGTAAATTAGCTGTTAAAGTTGAAAGTACTAATGGCGTAGACGAAGTTTATGCTGTAGTAGAGCACGGTGGTATATTAAAAAGTAAAAAAGGAGTTAACCTACCTAATACTCAAATATCATTACCATCTTTAACTGAAAAAGATAGAGCAGATTTAGATTATATTTTAACACAAGACGTAGAATGGATTGCATTATCTTTTGTTAGATGTGCTGATGACATTACTGAGTTGAGAAAATTAATCAAAGCTGCAGGAAAAGACATTAAAATTATCGCAAAAATAGAGAAGCCTGAGGCTATCGATGATATTGATGCAATCGTTAATGAAACCGATGCTATTATGGTTGCTCGTGGAGATTTAGGAATTGAAGTTCCTTATCAAGACGTACCATTATTACAAAAAATGATGGTTAAAAAGTGTTTAAAAGCTTCCAAACCAATTATTGTTGCTACTCAGATGATGGAAAGTATGATTGATGGAATTACACCATCTCGTGCTGAAGTTAATGATGTTGCAAATGCAGTAATGGACGGAGCTGATGCTGTAATGTTATCCGGAGAAACTTCTGTAGGTGTTCACCCTGGTTTGGTTATCGAAACTATGTCCAACATTATCAAGAAAGTTGAGGAGTATGATGATATTTACAATCATGACTACTTACCAGTTTTTAGAGAAGAGCGTTTTGTTTCTGATAATATTTGTACAAGTGCTGTAAACTTAGCGGAAAGTGTAAATGCAAAAGCTATTGTAACAATGACTGTTTCTGGTTATACGGCTTGTAAAATTTCATCTCAACGTCCAAGAGCAATTACATTTGTTTATACAAGTAACAAGAAGATCTTAAATATGCTAAACTTAGTTTGGGGTGTTCAAGCTTATTACTATGACAACTCTCATTTAGTTGATGAGAATATCGATGATATAGAAAAGAGTTTGAAAGAAAAAGGCTTTATTAAAGAAGGAGATTATTTTATTAATATATCTTCTATGCCAATTAAGAAGAGAGGTAAAACAAATACCTTAAAATTAAGTTTAGCTTAATTAAATAATATTTTTTATTAATTGGGAATTAGCGAAAGTTGGTTCCCAATTTTTTTAATACATAGTTTGATAATTAGTTCATATGGGTATTAATGTCGGTTTATTAAAGAGAGCTTGTGAAGTCGCTGGAGCTCCTGGGTTTGAACATAGAGTTAGGGATTTGGTCCTGAATGAAATTGAAGGATTAGTAGATGAAGTTTCTGTTGACAATATGGGGAATTTAGTTGCTATAAAAAGAGGAAAGTCTTCAAAGAAATTGATGTCTGCAGCTCATATGGATGAAATTGGTTTCATGGTAACTCATATAACTAATGAAGGATTTTTAAAATTTCATACGTTAGGAGGTTTTGATCCTAAAACATTAACCGCACAAAGAGTTATTATTCACGGAAGAGAGGATGTTATTGGCGTGATGGGAGCAAAACCTATTCATGTGATGACAAGCGAAGAGCGAAATAAAGTGCCTAAGGTATGTGATTATTTTATTGATTTAGGGATGAAGAAGGAAGAAGTCGAAAAACTTATTTCTGTTGGAGACCCTATCACAAGAGAGCGCGGCTTAGTAGAGATGGGAGACTGTGTTAATTCTAAATCGTTAGATAATAGGGTTGCTGTATTCATTTTAATAGAAGCTTTAAAGCAATTAAAAGGAAAAGATATACCATATGATTTTTATGCTGTTTTTACGGTTCAAGAAGAGGTTGGAATAAGAGGAGCTCAAGTTGCGACTTTAGCGATTAATCCTGATTTTGGTATTTGTATCGATACAACAATTGCCTTTGATACACCTGGCTCTTCTTCCCATGAAAAGATTACAGCATTAGGTGAAGGAACTGCTATTAAAATTATGGATTCTCGAACGATTTGCGATTCAAGAATGGTTCGTTTTATGAAGGAATTAGCTGATCAAAATGGAATTAAATGGCAACCTGAAATATTAACAGGAGGAGGAACAGATACAATGGGACTTCAACAGTTTGCTGCTGGTGGTAGTATTGCAGGAGCAATTTCAATCCCTACTCGTCATATTCACCAGGTAATCGAAATGTGTAATAAAGATGATATTGAGCACTCAATAAATCTTTTGATAAAGTGTGTAGAGAAAATTGGTGATTTTGATTGGTCGCGTTAAAAGCTATAGATGGAAAATAAAGGTTATTTTTAATAGCCTTTGTCGTCTATCCAAGTATTTACCATTCGGTTATAACTAACCTTATAATTAATGTTTCTATTGAGTTCGAAAATATTGTCAGCAATATCGGTGTTAATCTTATTAAATCGAAATTGTTCGCTTAATAAGTTATTTTCCTCTCCATAAATCCATGTTTCTGAATTGTCATATCGATAGACAATTCTGGGAGGGCCAAAAAGTATATAAATCATTCCTCTATCAGTACTCCAACCTGGTTGATTACATGTGAATAGTTGATTTGCTATTGAAACTTCTTTGTAATATTCTGAGATAAGTTTTCTAGCTCTTTCCCGATTTCCCGCTAATGTAATCCATTTTTTTTCAAATTCTTTTCGAGGTGTTTTCGTTCTTAATAGTTCTGCGTATTCCGGTTTACCCAAAAGATAGCCAAGTGCGTTTGAGCAATGTTCAATTGAGCTTACTTTAGGGAATTCCTTTTGATTACAAAAAACAGAAAATCCGTTATTATTGTTTGTGTCAGTAACAAAATGATAATAATGATTCTTTAATCCCGGTAAGGTTAAGCTTGAGTCTGAAACTACAAACCAAGTTGAATCAGGGACTTTGGATAATTTATAGGCATAACTAACGGCATGCGGTTTTGGAGCTGACGTCATTTTAGATTCAAATCTCATGATTTTCAAATACTGTTGCTCTTTTGAGTGTTTAGATATTTTAAAATCTGTAGTTTGATGCTGCGTTAAGTTGTTATTGTTAATTCCTTCAATTTTATAATAAGATCTTGACGAAGTATGTTTTTTTCTCAGTGTTTGAATTTTACTCACTTTAAATTTTCTATTTTCATCTTGAAGAATGATTTTAACTATATAATCCTTCCCTAAAGGCGCGTATGTTTTTATCCGATGTGATTTTTGATTGTTATTTATGTTTCTTTTTAAAGAATAGTGAATTGAAGCAGAATCAATAGGGGATTTTTCATCATACCCTGTGAAAATTTTATACTTAATAGCATATCTAGCTAGGTGATTGTTAGAAGTCGTTTTGGTGTAAAGAAAATCGTTTGGGTTAATATTTATACATAATTCGGAAATTGAATCATTAATAGAATGAAAGGATGTGCTCAGTTTGTATTGGTGCGCATCTGATTCATAGGTTTCAGATAAATCAAATTCTGATAGGTAATTCGACGAACCACAGCTAAACAAAATAATAACAGGTAAAATACTAATCTTCCAAATATTTCTCATCAAGTTGTTTTGTTGTTTTAGCACCCAATTCTTTTATCTTTTCAATTCTCGCAAGAATATTCCCTTTACCAGAATGCAACTTTTTATGTGCCTCTGAAAATTCTTTTGCAGTTTTATCTAAACTTCTCTCAATTTTTTCTAAGTCGCAAACAAAACCTACAAACTTATCATATAATTTACCACTTTCTTCAGCTATCTTCAGTACGTTCTTGTTTTGCTTTTCTTGTTTCCATAAAGAAGCGACTGTTTTTAGCGTAGCGAGTAATGTACTTGGACTAACAATAACTACATTTTTATTCCAAGCAAAATTAAACAGTTCAATGTCTTCTCTTACTGCAACACCGAATGATGCTTCAATAGGAATAAAAAGCAGAATAAAATCGGGAGTTGAAACGCCTTCTGCAGTCTGATATTTTTTATCACTTAAAAGACGAATATGACTTTTAAGTGATGTAAGATGAGCCTTGATGTTTATTTGTCGGTCTATGTCATTATCCGCGTTTACATATTTTTCATATGCAACTAATGAGACTTTTGAATCTATAATGATATGTTTGTCTTCTGGTAAGTAAACAATCGCATCAGGTTGAATTCTATCGTCATCGGAATTAACTAGGCTAACTTGAATTTTGTATTCTAAACCTTTTTCTAATCCTGAATTTTCAAGTACTTTTTCAAGAATTAATTCTCCCCAATTCCCTTGGAATTTATTATCACCTTTTAATGCATTGGTAAGGTTATTGGCCTCTTGAGAAATTTGTTGATTTAAATTTTTTAATTGTTCAATTTGTTCTTTGAAGCTAGCAGCTTTGGATATACTATCCTTCATTTGATCTTGAATAGTTTTTTCAAATGATTCCAATTGGTTCTTAAAGGGCTTAAGTATATTTTGATTGTGTTCTGAAAAGTCTTTCGATTGCTCTTTAACTATTTCGTTAGCTATATTTTTAAACTCAGTTTTTATCTGAGTTTTTAAATTAGCCGCCTCAGTTTTAAAATCATGAAATCGTTGATTTACATTTTTTAATTCTGAAGCTTGTTGAATATTTAAAATTTCGGCATCTCTTAGTTGATCCCCGTTTTCAAGAGCTAAGTCTTCTTTTTGTATTAATGATATTTTTAATTCCTCAAGCTTCTCTAAAAGTTGCTTGGTAATTAATTCCTTTTCAATTAATGCTTTGGAGGCTGTATGAATTTCGGTTTGATTGTTTGATTTTGATAATAGAAAGCCAATAACTACACCTGCTGTTAAACCTATTGCTAAACCGATTATTGTCATATATTAAAGATAAAATTTAAAGACAATAAATAAAAAGTTAAACATTAAGAATTAACACTTTTAACCCCTTTTCTACTAATTTAAAAAGCTCAACGACTTCATGATTGGTCATTCGGATACATCCATGTGAGGAAGGTTTTCCAATTAACCCTTCCTCAGGAGTGCCATGAATGTATATCCTCCTATCGTAAGTGTCAATTTTTTCACCAGCATTTATTCCTTCTTCTAATCCTCTTAACCATAAAAGTCGAGTGGTTACAAAGTCTCCTTTTGCATGGACAGGATAATGTTCTAAATCAGCTTCTTTCCCAGTATAAACTCCACCCTTAATAATTCCTCTTAAAGGAACTCCTTTGCCTATTTTGTGTGCGATTGCATGAAGACCAGTTGGCGTTTTTTTGCTAAACTGCTTATTCCCTAAGCCATATTTACTAGTACTTATTATGTGCGTACTAACAACGTGGCCATGGCGAATGAGGTAGAGCTTTTGTTGTTTAATAGAAATGAAAATTAATTCATTGATGTCGTGTTCTGGGTAAAAGTCATTACAGTATTCTTCTAGGAAAAAAAGAACATCTTTTTCGTTAGGATGCACCTCTGCCTTAAACCCAAAAGCAAATAAAAGAAGGAGAACAATTGTAATTTTGTTTTTCACTACAGTAATTTACTGAAATTGATATGATTTTGTTCTGTTAAAATAGGTTTACGAATCCAAAATGAATTTTAGCAGCACTAAAATCAAAGTTAGTGTCTTCAAATTTTCCTATAGCATAACTCACTGAGAATATTCCGGGTTTAGTTTGGAAGTTAATTCCTCCACCGAATGCTAGGGGATAATTTATTGTGTAATCTGTAATTGTATTTTTTTCTACTATGGATTGATCTACAAATAAAGCTAAGTGAGAGTTTTCTTCGAAGAGCAACCTAAATTCTAAAGTAAAAACAGAATAGTTAGAAGTAAAGATTGACTGCTGATCAAAACCTCTAAGTAGCCTAAAACCGCCAAGTCTGTATAGATCATTATCTAGTAAGTAATCATTTTGTTTAACACCAGAGTTATTACCAAGTTTCATAGAGATGGTTTTCCATAATGGAATATAAGCTTCAATAGTTACATTCCCTTGGTAGAGCATTGATGATTCAGGAACAAAAATAAATGTGCTTATACTTTGACTTTCGCTTAGTGGTAATCGTATTTTTCCATTTTCAGTAAATCCTGATATTTTTTTAATACCTGCTTTACCTTCAATTCTAAAAAGAATCCCTTTTCTGGGATTAAACTTGTAATCTAATTGATCCCAATTAATGATTAAACCATATGAATTACTATTACCATTAGTTGAGCTTAAATAGCTAGATTGAATCGGTTTATTATTTAAAGTATTTGTTCCTTGATTTTCCCAAAAAGCAATGAAGTTTCTTTTTGCTGAAATTTCAAATTTCACCCCCAATTTATTACTGTAAGAAATAAAACTTGTGTCCTGTTTTAGTAAGTTCAATGCATGGGTTATTCCAATAGGTGATTTTAAAAGATATGGAACATCTTCTTCTGTATTTAATTGCTGAGTCTCTGGTTGAATTCTTTTCCAATTAAACTTTAGTTTTTCCCCATATCCTAAAGCGTTTCCTAAATTGAGCTTAATATCACCAGTAATTAATAATTGTGACTCATCACCAGTAATTAGTGAACTTGAAGAATTAGGTAATATCCCAACAATACCATTGATGAAATTAGCCGTTTTGTCTTTTAAAGTCAGTGTTATAAGCGCTTTGTTTTTATAGAACGATACTTTAGGCTTGCTCTCAAGCGTTACGAACGGCAATTCTTTAAGTTTTTGACTTATAGACTTTAGTAACTTTTCATCGTAAGGTTGTCCTTTTTTTATGCCAAGGTAGTTTGCTAAGTAGTATTTTTTAAGTTTTAGATTTCCAACTATATCGAGGGTGTCCCATACAATTTTAGGACCTGTGATTGTATTTAATGTTGCCGAAATCTTATTTTCATTTGAGGTGATTTCTTCGAGTTGGACCTTGGTGAATGGATAGCCATTATTTTGAAAGTAAGTGATTATTTTATCAAATCGATTACTTAAATCACTTGCAGAGACAAGCTCGCTGTACCATTTATCTGTTATGTAGTCGGGTACTTTTGGCCCTTTATTGTTAATCGTAATAGATTCCCAAGTGTATATCGGCCCTTTAGTTACGAAAACATTGAAATTCAAACTATCTATAGTTTGCATAGAATCAATTGAAAACTCCAAAAAACTATTCCGGAAGGCTTCTGCCTGTAATAAATAAATTGAAGTATTGTAGTTTTTCCAATCTGAATATAAAGAGTCTGGTTTATAATCAAAGCTTGAAAGATCACCTCCTTTCCATGAAATATTAATTTGACTCCAACCAGTGCTGAAGAAAATAAGTAATAGATATATAATTTTAAATTTCATTAATTCTAAAGGGTCCAGTCAATTGGTTTAATGTTTTTATTCAACAAGTATTCGTTCGTTTTAGAAAAAGGCTGACTTCCGAAAAAACCTCTCCGGGCTGAAAACGGTGATGGATGAGGAGATTTTATTGTTAAATGTTTTAGTTCATTAATAATAACGCCTTTGTTTTGTGCATATTTCCCCCAAAGTATAAAAACTATATTCTCTTTTTCATTGGAAATCAACTCAATTATTCTGTCTGTAAATATTTCCCATCCTTTTTTTTGATGACTACCTGGTGATTTAGCAGAAACCGTTAAAGTAGCATTGAGTAAAAGTACGCCTTGTTTTGCCCATGGGGTTAGATTACCTGTTTTAGGAACAGTAACTTCTAAGTCGCACGAGAGTTCTTTGTAAATGTTTTTTAGAGAAGGAGGAAGCTTGTTGTTATTCTTTACAGAAAAACTTAATCCGTGAGCCTGATTTTCACCATGGTAAGGATCTTGACCTATAATAACAACCTTTACATCCTTAAAGTGGGTTTGATTAAATGCTTCATAAATAAGTTCTTTGTCCGGATATACTACCGAATCATTGTATTGATCCTGTACAAATTGATTTAATTTTTGAAAATATGGTTGGTTAAACTCACTTTGTAGTCTATCTAACCAAGATTGATTAATTTTTACTTTATCTTCCAACATAAATAAATTCAATTATATCATAAATACAAAATCAATAACTATGTTGAAATTGATTGAGTTTTTAAAGAGCTTTATAATTACTAAAAGTAATAAGATGGATTGGAATAATTTAAATTCTGTAGAACAATTGAGCGAAATTGACGAAAAGTCAAAAACAAAAACTCAAATAATATTCAAACACAGTACTAGATGTAGCGTAAGCTCATTTGCTAAAAGAATTCTTACAAGTGAATACACTGAAGAGGTTCAAAACAAAGTTGATGTTTATTATTTGGATTTAATAGCATTCAGAGAGATTAGTCAAGAAATAGCTTCACGTTATAGTGTAATGCATGAATCACCACAGATTTTGGTGATAAACAATGGAGCTTGTTCTTATAATGCATCACATTCAGATGTTTCTTTTGACAAAGCTTTAAGTAAATAGGTTGTAATAAGCCAATAAAACCTTTATTTTAAGGTCTTGATGAAAATTCGATTAACTATATTTCTATTTGGCTTCATGAGTATTTCACTTGTGGGACAGAATGAGGATAAAATGGATCATACTGTTGGGTATCATCACATTTTTTATTCTGGAATCCAAGTTAATACACATGGTTGGGGATTTGGATTTAGACGAGGGTATCATCAAACTGTTAAGCGGAAACTTCTTTACGAATTTGAGTTTACAACCCTAAAACACGCTAGAGAGGTGAAATTACTTCCGGCAGATGGATCAAATGGTTTCGTGTTTGCGAGAGAAAACTTGGCTTATAATTTACGTTTTGGCATAGGGAAGCATAATGTATTGGCATACAAGCCCTTTGGTGAAGGAGTTGAAATAAAAACGATTTACACACTAGGCTTATCTACTGTATTACTGAAGCCTGTTTATTATTATATGATTTATGGAGATACTCCAGAAAGTTCACTTGAACGTTTTGATGAGGAGAAACATAATGTGTATAACATACTTTCATCAGGCCCCTATCTTAAAGGGTTTAATGAATTGTCTATTCAACCGGGAATTTTCGGTAAATTTGCTTTGAATTTCGAATACGCTGCAGAAAGAGCTTCGATTAGAAGTTTGGAGGTGGGCGTAGTAGTTGATGGATATTATAAAAATGTAGATTTATTAGCCTTTGCTGATAACTACCCGGTTTATGTAAGCTTTTACTTGAGTTTACAATATGGCGGAAAATGGTATAGATAATAAGAAGCGTATGAGTGAGTCAATTGAAAAAAAGAAAGTGAGTTTTAAGAAGCCTAAGTGGTTACGTGTAAAACTTCCAATTGGGCCTGAATATAAAAAAGTTAGGAAATTAGTTGACGATAACAACCTTAATACAATTTGCCAAAGTGGGAATTGCCCAAATATGGGCGAGTGTTGGGGTGCTGGAACAGCAACTTTTATGATCTTAGGAAATACTTGTACTCGAAGTTGTGGTTTTTGTGCTGTGTCGACTGGTAAGGGTGATGATCTTGATGAGTTTGAGCCTGCAAAAGTGGCAAAGTCAATTAAGACGATGGAAATCAAACATGCTGTTATTACTTCGGTAGACAGAGATGATTTAGCTGATGGAGGTGCTGAGCATTGGGTGAAAACAGTGAAGGCAATTAGAAGAATTAGTCCAGGTACTACAATGGAAACATTAGTAGGAGATTTCATGGGTAAATGGGATGATTTACAACAGATTATCGACGTTGCTCCTGAGGTTGTTTCTCATAATATAGAGACCGTTAGAAGGCTTACTAAAGAGGTTCGAATTCAGGCTAAATACGATCGTAGTCTGGAATTATTGATGCGATTGAAAAAGGGTGGGATGAAAACCAAATCTGGTATCATGTTGGGTTTAGGAGAAACAGAGGAAGAGATATATGAGACAATTGACGATTTAGCTTCGATTAATGTTGATATTATAACAATGGGACAGTATTTACAACCAACACCTAAGCATTTAGAAATCGCACATTTTATTACTCCTGAGAAATTTGAAGAGTATAGATTGTACGCAGTTGGCAAAGGATTCAGACATGTTGAAAGTTCGCCATTGGTTCGGTCGTCTTATCATGCAGAAAAACATATACTTTAATATTTCACATTTAAAGATAACTTCATGAAAAAAACACTTGTTCTCTGTTGTGCAATATTAATGCTTGGAGTTAAG